>CAFBMB010000030.1_pt1 | contig 12939 bp, 13 predicted proteins | sample 7268381 | NCBI WGS metagenome assembly CAFBMB01 (sample SAMEA6814053, study PRJEB35770) | freshwater metagenome | biome: Freshwater; feature: Freshwater reservoir; material: water | place: Czech Republic | collected 2017-05-23 | depth 30m m
CGAACTCGAGTTCGACCTGGACGCCGAGTTGGCCATCGCCGCCGAGATTCGGCGTGAAGAAGCCACGCGACAGAAAATAATTGCCGCGTTGCTGCGGCAGGCGGAAAAGCAAGCTGCGGCGGCCGCAGAGGCTTCAGAGGCTGCGCGCCTCGCGGCACTGCCCGGCGGCACCGCGGGTTATGGGGTTGCCGTGCCGCCTCGCGTGTCGCCCGATAATGAGCAGACCTCTCGTGGCTGACCTCATCAGCCTGACCGGACTTCGTGTTCGTGCGCATCACGGGGTCTACCCCCAGGAACGCGAGCGGGGCCAAGAATTCGTCATCGACATCGTCATGCACTGTGACACGACAGCTGCCGCGCGCTGCGACAATCTGGCGCACACGATTGACTACGTTCGGGTGACCCGCGAGGTTGTTGCGATTGCGGCGGGAGAACCCGTCAACCTAATCGAGACACTGGCCGAACGAATCGCGCGGCGTGTGCTGGCCCAAGATTTTGTCGACAAGGTCGATGTGACCGTGCACAAGCCGGGGGCCGACGTTGGTGCGAGCGTTGATGATGTTTGCGTGACCATTCATCGAGAGCGAGCAACCAGTGGTTGAGACGGCGGCTGTCGTTGCCTTTGGGGCCAATGTGGGTGACCGCCAGCAAACGATTCTGCGCGCGGCTGACGAACTCGCCGCGACTCCGGGCATCAGTGGTCTGAGGCTTTCCCCGCTCATGGAGTCAGTGGCGCTCACTCCCGACGGACCGTCAACAGAGGAGCCCGGCTACATCAACGCCGTTGCCCTGCTGCAGACCACGCTGACAGCACGCGAACTGCTCGAAGCGGGTTGGGCTATCGAAAACCGCCACGGTCGCACGCGCGGGGCACAGTGGGCCCCTCGAACGCTCGACATCGACGTCATCGCCTATGGCAACCTGATTCTTGCCGAGCCCGATTTGGTTATTCCGCATCCGCAAGCGCACCTGCGCACGTTCGTGCTTCAACCGTGGTGCGAGCTTGATCCCGACGCCTATCTTCCGGGCGTTGGTCGCGTCGCCGACCTGCTTGCTCGCCTGTATTCGAACCTCAGTCTCGGAGCGTCGTCGTGAAACGCACCTCTGCCAGCCTCGTGGCCATCCTTCTCGTTGTTTCGGCGGTTTCGGCCTACCTGATCGAGCTCGCGCTGGTGGCGAACGGCGGGCATTCCTTTGCGCCGCCCCTGAGCCTGCCGATCACGCTCGTTGCGATTGCCGTCGCGGTCGTCGGCTTAGCGATTCCCGTTCGTCGCGCCGTGATGGGCAAAAAGAAGCGTCGACTCGACCCGTTTTATTCGGTGCGTGTTGCTGTTTTGGCAAAGGCGAGCTCCCTGACCGGTGCCCTTCTCGCTGGATTAGGGGTGGGCATTGTGATCCACACGACCACTCTGCCCATCGTCAACGGCGATCTCTTTGCACGCGCGATCGCTCAGGCCGTGGGGGCGGCCATTCTGCTGACCGCCGGACTGATCGCCGAACACATGTGCACGATTCCACCGGACAAGACGAAACCCTCGGACTCCGACGTTCCGCCAGAGCCCCTGTCGGGCGGGTCGCATGTCTGAGCGCGACGGTCGTTTGAGCGTCGGCATCGTGGGATCCGGTCGGGTGGGTCCCGTTTTGGGGGCAGCTCTCGCCGGTGCCGGTCATCGCATCGTCGGCATCTCGGCCAGTTCACACGAAAGCAGAGATCGCGCTGAGGCCCTCCTTCCCGGCGTTCCTATTCGTGACGTGCCCGAGCTCGTTGCCGAAGCAGAGTTGGTCGTTGTGGCGGTGCCAGACTCAGAACTCGAGTTGCTGGTTGCCGGCCTGGCGGCCGTGGGCGCATGGCAGCCGGGACAGATCGTGGTGCACACGTCGCCCGCCTACGGCATCTCTGTGCTCGAACCGGCCCTGATGCGCGGGGCTATTCCGGTCGCGCTTCACCCCGCTATGTCGTTCACCGGAACCAGTATGGATTTAGCCCGACTGGCCGAGAGCTACGTCGTCGTGACGGCCCCCACGCCGGTCTTGCCCATAGGACAGGCCCTCGCTGTCGAAATGGGTGGCGAACCGGTCGTGATTCACGAAGCTGATCGGGCGGCTTACGCCGAGGCCATTTCGACGGCCATGACGTTCTCAGCCGCCATCGTTTCGCAGGCGACAGAAATTTTGCGAAAAACCGGAGTTGAGAATCCGGCCGCGATTCTGGCTCCCTTGATTCGCTCCACGGTCGATAACGCTCTGCGCACCTCAACACCCCTGAGTGGGCAAGAAATTCTGGGACGTCTCGAGGGCGGTCTCTGACCGTGCACGTGCTGACGACGCTCGCTCAACTGCGCAGCTGGCGCACCCAACATGCGGGCAAGACCGTGGCCTTCGTGCCTACCATGGGGGCACTTCACGATGGTCATATCTCGCTCGTTGAGCGTGCCCGCGAGGCCGCCGACCTGGTCGTTGTGTCGGTCTTTGTGAACCCCACCCAGTTTGGTCAGGGTGAAGACTTCGATAACTATCCACGCACGCTAGACGCCGATGCGACAAAACTCGCCGGCCTCGCCGACGTTGTTTTTGCGCCCACGGTTGATGAGGTCTACCCACCGGATGAGCCGCCGCCGGTTATACACGCGGGCTCGGGTGGGCAGGCGTTTGAGGGGGCCGAGCGCCCGGGCCACTTCGACGGCATGCTCACGGTGGTCAATCGGCTCTTCGACATGGTGGCGCCGAATGTTGCGGTTTTTGGTCAGAAGGATGCTCAGCAACTCCACCTCGTTCGCGTTTTGGCTCGCGACAGGGGTGGCCCCGAGATTCTGGCCGTTCACACCGTTCGAGAGCCCGATGGCCTGGCCATGTCGAGCCGCAACCGCTTTCTCTCGGCCGAGAACCGCGCAGCGGCCCGAGTCATGCCCGAGACGGTGCAGGCGGTCGTGGCCGCTCGGGCGGAAGGCCCGGTGAAGGCGCTGCGCCGAGGTCGCGCCGTGATGGCAGCGCAACCGCTGGCTAGACTTGACTATCTCGAGTTAGTGAGCCCCAAGGATTTCAGCCCCGTTGGGGAGGACTTCCACGGGGAGGCCACGCTGGTGGTAGCCGCCCGATTTGGCTCCACACGATTGCTCGATACCGAAGACATTTTTGTGCCCTAGCCCGACCAAACTGAAGGCCCTGCCACGATGAGCGAGAACGAGACCACCCCCGAGGGCGAGCGTGAGCTGACGGCCGAAGAGGTCATCGAACAGAAAGCCGTGCGCCTGGCCAAGCGCGATCGGCTCAACGAGCTGGGACTTGAGGCCTATCCGGTTTCCGTGCCCGTGACCGAAACGATTCCGGCCGTTCGAGAGCGATTCGGCGGCCTCGAGGCCGATGCCACGACCGGCGTGACCGTGGGTGTGGCCGGCCGTGTGGTGCACCTGCGCAACACCGGCAAGCTGTGTTTCGCCAGCCTTCAGTCAGGGGATGGGTCTCGCCTGCAAGCCATGGTGTCACTGGCCGAAGTGGGCGACGAATCCCTTGAGCTCTGGAAAGAACTCGTCGACTTGGGTGACCACCTCTTTGTCTCGGGCGAGGTGGTGTCGAGCCGTCGCGGCGAGCTATCGATCATGGCCACCGAGTGGAAAATTGCGTCCAAGGCGCTGCTTCCTCTGCCCAACCTGCACCGCGAACTCGGTGACGAAACGCGCGTGCGCTCGCGCTATCTCGATCTCATCGTGCGCGATCAGGCGAGGCAGACGGTGCTGACGCGCGCGAAGGCCGTGACGTCGCTGCGGAACACGTTCGCCGCCCTCGACTTTGTCGAAGTCGAGACACCCATGCTGCAGGTGATGCACGGCGGGGCTGCCGCGCGCCCGTTCGTCACGCATTCCCATGCCTTCGACATGGAGCTTTTTTTGCGCATTGCCCCCGAGCTATTTCTGAAGCGTGCCGTCGTGGGGGGCATTGATCGGGTATACGAAATCAACCGCAACTTTCGCAATGAGGGAGCGGACTCGACGCACAGCCCCGAGTTCGCCATGCTCGAAGCGTACGAAGCGTATGGCGACTACACCTCGATTGCCGGGCTCACTCAGCGTCTCATCCAGGAGGCGGCCCTCGCTGTTGCGGGCAGTCACGAGGTGACGTGGGCAGACGGCACGGTTTACGACCTGGGCGGCGAGTGGGATCGGTTGAATCTCTATCACTCGTTGTCGACCGCCGCGGGGCAAGACGTCACGCCCGAGACGAGCGTCGCGACGCTGTCAAAAATTGCCGCGAAAGAGGGCGTCGAGGTTGTCGCTCCCAATCACGGAAAGCTCGTCGAAGAGCTGTGGGAGCACTTCGTTAAGCCGGGCCTCACGCGGCCGACGTTTGTGATGGATTTCCCCGTCGAGACGAGTCCGTTGACGCGAGCACACCGCAGCGTACCCGGTGTGGTCGAGAAGTGGGACCTCTACGTGCGTGGTTTTGAGCTCGCCACGGGCTATTCCGAGCTGGTCGACCCCGTGGTGCAGCGAGAGCGATTCGTGCAGCAGGCGCAGCAGGCGGCTGCCGGCGACGAAGAGGCGATGCGCCTCGACGAGGACTTCCTGCGGGCACTTGAGCACGCCATGCCCCCCTCGGGTGGCATGGGCATGGGAATTGATCGACTGTTGATGGCGCTCACCGGCCTCGGCATTCGCGAGACGATTCTCTTTCCACTCGTCAAGTAGTTGCCGGCGTGAAGTAGCCTGACTCCATGGACAATTTTTGGGTGGGTGCCGCGTGGGCGCTGACGCCGACGGTCTTGCTGGGCCTCATCTTTTGGCTCATCATCCGCTCCATCATTCGTGCCGACCGCAAGGAACGTGACGTGTACGCCCGCATGGAGGCTCGCGAGCGTCAGCGCCGGGGCATGCCGCCCGCGGAACCTGTGGAGTAGGTCCCGTGGATTCGGGAACACTGTCGTTCTGGACCGCTGCAGTTGTCTTGGCGGTGGACTTCATTGTGCGTATCGTGTCATTGGTTGTCGTGCCGCGTAATCGTCGACCGGGATCGGCCATGGCATGGCTGTTGGCCATCTTTTTCATCCCCTACGTCGGCATTCTGCTTTTTCTCTTAATTGGCAGTCCGCGTTTGGGTCGCAAGCGCCGCCGCAAGCAGACCGAGATCAATGCATACATCTTTAATGTGACCGAGGGAATCGAGTTGGTCACCAAGGATCAGAAGTGGCCACAGTGGCTTAAGGCAATTGTTCGCCTCAACCGCGACCTCGGTTCGATGCCGCTCGTGGGTGGCAATGAAGCTCAGATGCACATCGATTACGACGAAACAATTCGCCTCATGGCCGCGGACGTGGCGAAGGCTAAGAAGTATGTGCACGCTGAGTTTTATATCTTTTCGTCTGATTCGGTCACCGAGTCACTTTTTACCGCCATGAAAGAGGCCGTCAATCGTGGCGTCATCGTTCGCGTGTTGCTCGACCACGTGGCCGGACTTCGCACCGTGGGCTATCGCAAGACGCGCCGGCGGTTGACCGAGATAGGCGTGCAGTGGCAGCTGATGTTGCCGTTCGCTCCACTCCAAGGAAAATACGAACGACCGGATTTGCGCAACCATCGCAAGCTGCTGACCATCGACGGGGTCGTTGGCTGGATGGGATCGCAGAACGTGATCGATTCGTCGTACCTCAAGAAGTCGAATATACGCCGCGGTCTGCATTGGAAAGATGCCATGGTGCGTCTGCGCGGACCCATCGTGACCGCTCTCGATGCGGTGTTCTTGACGGACTGGTTTAGCGAAACCGACGAAATATTGCCGCAGCACGAGATTGCCATTGCGCGACCCTCAACGGTGATGCAGAATCTTGACTGTCAGCTCGTGCCCAGCGGTCCAGGGTTTGCCAACGAGAACAATCTGCGGCTTTTTCTGGCGCTGCTCTATTCGGCGCAGAAAAAAATCATCATCACCTCGCCCTACTTTGTGCCGGATGAGGCCCTGCTCTATGCCATCACGTCGGCCTGCCAGCGCGGGGTTCGCGTAGAGCTCTTTGTTTCTGAGATCGGTGATCAGGCTCTCGTGTTCCACGCCCAGCGATCCTATTACGAGGTGCTTCTCGAGGCCGGTGTCATTATTTGGCTCTACAAGACACCGACGATTTTGCACTCCAAGCACATGAGCATTGACGACGAAGTTGCCGTCATCGGTTCGAGCAACATGGACATGCGCTCATTTTCATTGAATCTCGAGATCACCATGATGGTTCGCGGCAAAAGCTTCGTGGCTCAAATGCGTGACGTCGAGGATCGCTACCGCAAGGAATCTCGGCAACTCACCATGGAGGAGTGGCGCAAGCAGCCGTTCTTGAGGACCGTGCTTGACGGATTAGCCCGACTCACTTCGGCCATACAGTAGCCGGCGGTGAGGCCCTTAGTTCAGCGGCCTAGCCGGCGGTGAGAGGAATGGGCCGTCCCGGCTCTGGCATAACGAGTCGGCGCGATATGCCGCGCTCGCCGAAGGCCGCAGCAATGGCCTCGGGTCGCTCCAATAGGTGGGACCATCCTTCGGTGTGAATGGGAATAACGCGAGCGGCATCCAGCGAGAGGGCGAGCTCGGCCGCATCGACCCCCGACATCGTAAATCGAGCCTTGCGTGTGGTTTTCGGAAAACCGGCTGTACCCACGTGTGGAATAAGGGTGCCGATGATGCGGTCGTTGCCCACTCGACGCTGGTCGTCCGTGACGATGGTGTCGCCCGTGAGGTAAACGGCGCCGCCGGGTAATGCGTCGGACTCGATGACGAAACCGATGACGGGGCCTGAGGTGAACTCCGGCCAGTGGGCGGGACGATGCCGGGCGGCGACCGCCGTGATGAGCACATCGGGACGACGATTGTCTGACAGGGCATAGCTGTCACCGGATGCCATGCCAAACGCCAAGGCCTCATCGTCGGCCGCGGCGATGCGCCGAGCTGCCGGGATGGTGGTCAAAATGATCGGTGCTTCAAGAGCAAACGCTCGACCGGCGGTGTCTAAATTGTCGGCGTGCTGGTCGTGACTCAGTAGAACCGCATCGACCGCGCCAATCTGATGGGCACTGAGAGCGGGGGATGACAACTTGACCGATGACGTTCCCCAGCCGAAACGGTAGGTCTGACCGGGGGCATCGAGGGTGGGATCGGTGAGTAGGCGCCAGCCGCCAATCTCTAGCAGCACGCATGCGGTATCGATGTGTGTCAGCGTGGGCGCCGGCATGGGTTCCATGAATTCAGCCTAAGTCCGAATCCAAAAACGACCCTGAAAACGCGAAAATTCTCGCCCTGGGCGAACACAGCCCGGATTCTGTCACGCCCACGGCGAACACCGCCCCACAGGCCGCCGCGCGCTGGTTTACTCACAGATAAGACCCACTCGCGAGTGTCGACTCATCAGAAGGAGCTCTGCCCATGTTTGAACGGTTTACGGATCGCGCTCGTCGCGTCGTTGTCTTGGCTCAAGAAGAAGCCAAGATGCTGAACCACAACTACATTGGCACCGAGCACATTCTGCTCGGCCTCATTCACGAGGGCGAGGGTGTTGCCGCGAAGGCACTCGAGTCACTCAACATTTCACTTGAGTCGGTGCGCGAGCAGGTGCAAGAGATCATCGGTCAGGGCCAGCAACAGCCCACCGGTCATATTCCGTTCACCCCCCGCGCGAAGAAGGTTCTCGAACTCTCGCTGCGTGAAGCTCTGCAACTGGGCCACAACTACATTGGCACCGAGCACATTCTGCTGGGACTTATTCGCGAGGGTGAAGGTGTGGCCGCTCAGGTTCTCGTCAAGCTCGGCGCCGATCTCAACCGGGTGCGCCAGCAGGTCATTCAATTGCTTTCAGGTTTTCAGGGCAAAGAGCAGGTGTCTGCCGGCGTCAAGGAAGAGTCGGGCAGCGCTCAGGGCGGCTCGCAAGTGCTTGACCAGTTTGGGCGCAACCTGACGCAGGCTGCCCGCGAGGGAAAACTCGACCCCGTCATCGGTCGCGAAAAAGAGATCGAGCGCGTCATGCAGATACTTTCGCGCCGTTCGAAGAACAATCCCGTTCTGATTGGCGAACCCGGCGTGGGCAAGACCGCCGTAGTTGAAGGTTTGGCTCAGGCCATTGTGTCGGGTCAGGTTCCCGAGACACTCAAAGACAAGCAGCTCTACACGCTCGACCTTGGATCCCTCATCGCGGGCAGCCGTTACCGCGGTGACTTTGAAGAACGTCTCAAGAAGGTCACGAAAGAGATCCGCACGCGCGGTGACATCATCACGTTCATCGACGAGATTCACTCGCTCGTGGGCGCGGGTGCCGCCGAGGGGGCTATCGACGCGGCGAGCATTCTCAAGCCGCTGCTTGCGCGTGGCGAACTGCAGACCATCGGGGCCACCACGCTCGACGAGTACCGCAAGCACTTTGAGAAGGACGCCGCTCTCGAGCGCCGCTTCCAGCCAATTCAGGTGGCCGAGCCGTCGCTGCCCCACACCATCAACATTCTTAAGGGTCTGCGCGACCGGTACGAAGCGCACCACAAGGTTCAGATCACTGACGGCGCCATCGTTGCGGCAGCAAACCTGTCCGACCGGTACGTGTCGGATCGCTTCCTGCCCGACAAGGCAATCGACCTGATTGATGAGGCCGGCGCTCGTCTGCGCCTGTCGATTCTGTCGAACCCGGCAGAGCTGCGCGAGCTCGACGACCAAATCGCTCTCGTGCGCACTCAAAAAGAGACTGCCATCGAAGATCAAGACTTCGAGAAGGCCGCCGGTCTGCGCGACGAAGAAAAGAAGCTGCTCGACGAGCGCGTGCGCCGCGAGAAGGAATGGCGCAAGGGCGACGTTAAGGCCCAGGGCATGGTTGACGAAGGAATCATCGCCGAGGTGTTGGCGCAGGCCACGGGCATCCCCGTCTTCAAGCTCACCGAAGAAGAGTCGGCTCGACTGGTATTCATGGAGAAGGCGCTGCACCAGCGCGTCATCGGCCAGAACGAGGCCATCGAGGCACTCTCAAAGACCATTCGTCGCACGCGCGCGGGCCTCAAGGACCCCAAGCGTCCGAGCGGTTCGTTCATTTTTGCCGGCCCCACCGGCGTCGGCAAGACCGAGCTCGCCAAGGCGCTCGCCGAGTTCCTGTTCGACGACGAGTCGGCCATGATCGCGCTCGACATGAGTGAGTATGGCGAGAAGCACACCGTGTCGCGCCTCTTCGGTGCTCCTCCCGGATTCGTCGGATTCGAAGAGGGCGGTCAGCTCACCGAGAAGGTGCGCCGCAAGCCGTTTAGCGTCGTGCTCTTTGACGAGATCGAAAAAGCTCATCCCGACATCTTTAATTCGCTGTTGCAGATTCTCGAGGAGGGCCGGCTCACCGACGGTCAGGGTCGCGTGATCGACTTCAAGAACACGGTCATCATCATGACAACCAACCTCGGCACCAAAGACATCTCGGGCGGACCGGTCGGCTTCCAGGCTGAGGGTGAGTCCTCGACGTCTTATGACCGCATGCGCGGCAAGGTCAACGAAGAGCTCAAGAAGCATTTCAAGCCGGAGTTCTTGAACCGTGTTGACGACATCATCGTGTTCCCTCAGCTGTCGAAAGAAGAGCTCATTCAGATTGTCGACCTGTTCGTAAAGCGTTTGGGTGACCGCATGCTCGACCGCGACATGACAATCGAGATTTCGTTGGCGGCAAAGGAACGGTTGATCGACATTGGGTTCGACCCCACTCTCGGCGCCAGACCGCTGCGACGTGCCATGCAGCGTGAGGTCGAGGACCGCCTCTCCGAGAAGATTCTCGAGGGTGAACTCACCGCGGGCGCGCACGTGCACGTCGATTTAGTCGACGGAGAGTTTGTCTTCACCACGACGTCGCGCGAACCCGTGCTCAAAGGCAACTAGCCTTGTCGTTATGACGGTGACAGGCGTTCAGGTGCGCCGCGCGCGCACCGCGGACGTGCCAGAAATCTTGGCGCTGATTCACCCACTTGTTGAGCAGAACATTCTGTTGGGCAAGCAGCGGGTTCAGCTCTATGAAACCGTTCAAGAATTTGTGGTGGCGATGCGCGATGGGGTCGTCGTGGGGTGTGGCGCCCTGCACCCCATGTGGTCAGATCTCGGCGAGGTGCGCACGATGGCGGTCGCCGACGCGCATCGCGGCCAGGGCATCGGCCGCGCAATTCTTGATCAGCTGGAGGTTCACGCAGCGGATCTGGGTTTGGGCCGGCTCTTCTGCCTGACGTTTGAGGTGGAGTTCTTTTCAGCGCGCGGATTCGTGCAGATGCCTGAGCAATTCGTTGAGCCGGTTGTCTACGATGAGATGTCACGATCGTTCGATGAGGGCATGGCCGAGTTTCTTGACCTCGCCCGGGTAAAGCAGAACACCCTCGGAAATACTCGGATGCTCAAAACCCTGCCCGTATCGTGAGAGGGTGAGCAACACTCAACCGCCCGCCCGCCGTCTTTCACCAAAGGTCTATCGTCGACGACGCTTCACCGTTTTTCTTCTCTTTGTCGTTTTCGTCGTTCTGGTCATTGTGGTGTTTGCGCGCTGCGGGTCTTCTCCCGCACCCGTGCCCACGCAGACGCGAACGCCCACACCGACGATGACGCTTATTCCCTTGATCTCGCCAACGCCCTCGGGCACGACAACCCCCGGGGCTTCAGGTGAATACACCGGAACGGCCGAAAAGTGTGCGCCGAAGGATATTGTGGTCGGTGCCTTTACCGATAAGACGGATTTCAATCCGGGGGAATTGCCGCAGTTGAGCATGACGGTAACCAACAAGGGCAAGACGGACTGCAAGGTGAATGTGGGCACGTCACAGCAGGTCTTCCAGGTCACCAGTGGTGACGACCTCTGGTGGCAATCCACCGACTGTCAGACCGAGAAGACCGATTACTGGATTCTCTTGCCGGCGGGAAAGACCGAAAAGACGGGCAGCCCGGTTCCGTGGGTGCGCGAACGCAGTTCCCCCGACACGTGCGCGTCGGCTCGAGAGGCGGCCGTGGGTGGTGGCGCGTCGTATTACGTGACGACGTCACTGGGCGGGGTGCAGGCAAAGGAGTCGAAGCAGTTCTTGCTCTATTAGCGAACGCTGGTTGAGCAGCCTTTGCTCGTTGAGTAGCCAACGAAGTTGGCGTATCGAAACTGTCTTGCAGGTTGAGTAGCCAACGAAGGTGGCGTATCGAAACCCGTTAGAAAGCTGCGTCGAGCTCGCGCTCTGTGGCACCCTTGCCCGTCGCCAGCGCTGCCGACAGCGCGTGATGCACCGTTCCGGCGCCGTCATCCACAATCGTGTCGAAGCCCAGGCGACCTGCCTCGGTGGCGCGAACGCGTGATCCGGCCACGGGACGCACCTCGCCCGCGAGGCTGATCTCGCCGAACGCGGCCACGGTGTGCCCCACGGCCTTGTCGTGGTAGGCGCTGGCGATGGCAATTGCGATGGCCAGGTCGGCGCCGGGCTCATTAAGGCGAACACCACCGACGGTTGAGACATAGACGTCTTTGTCGCTCAACGTAAGGCGTGCGCGCCGTTCGAGCACGGCCAGGATCATGGCCACGCGCGACGAATCCACGCCGTTGGTGACGCGGCGCGGGTTGGGCGCCGATGAGGGAACCACGAGCGCCTGAATCTCAACGGGCAACGCGCGTCGCCCTTCCATGGCCACGGTGACGCACGTGCCACTGACGGCATGCTGTGATCGCGACAGAAATAGACCGCTCGGATCGGGCACTTCGGCGATGCCGTCGCCGGTCATTTCGAAGCAACCCACCTCGTCGGTGGGGCCAAAGCGGTTCTTGAGGGACCGCACAAAACGCAGCGCGGTTTGTCGGTCGCCCTCAAAGTGGCACACCACGTCGACGAGGTGCTCGAGCATGCGCGGGCCGGCGATGCTGCCGTCTTTGGTGACGTGCCCGACCAGGATGAGCGGTAGCGCCGACTCTTTGCAGGTGCGCATCAGCGCTGTGGCAACCTCGCGCACTTGGCTCGGCCCGCCGGCCAAACCGTCCACCGCCGAACTCGCCACCGTCTGCACAGAGTCAACGATGAGCAGGTCGGGATTGATTGCCTGCACCTGGCCCAGGATGAAAGAGAGGTCGGTCTCGGCGGCCACGAAAAGATTGTCGTGCAGTGCGCCCGTGCGCGTTGCACGCATGTGCACCTGGTTCACTGACTCTTCCGCGCTCACGTAGAGCACCCGCTGCCCGCCGGCCGCCGCACGTGAGGCCACCTCGAGCAACAGGGTCGACTTGCCAACACCCGGCTCACCTGAGAGCAGGATGGCGGCACCGGCGACGATGCCTCCGCCCAACACGCGATCAAACTCGCCGATGCCGGTGGGACGGTGTGTCAGTTGTGAACCCGACGTTTGCGTGATGGGAACGGCCTGTCGCTCGCCACCTACCGGGGTCGCACTGACCCGCGAGGTTATGCCGGTCTGTTCACCCACACTCGTGACCGTGCCGAACTGCTGGCACTCACCGCACTGCCCCGCGAATTTGACGCTGGTCCAGCCGCATTCGACACAACGGAATCCGGGGGTTGAGGTCTTGGCCATGGTCTTCACTTTACGGCCGGTCACCGACAGTATTCGTTAGTTGTTCCCGCGATTAGCCCCAACCGCGGGGCCTCGCGTAAACTTGTCCACGGTTCCGTGTCCGAGCGGCCGAAGGTGCAACTCTCGAAAAGTTGTGTGCGTGAAAGCGCACCGTGGGTTCAAATCCCACCGGGACCGCCAAAAGAATCGACTTCCCCTCGTGGGAGGTCGATTCTTTTTGTGCTCTGGTAGTCGTTGGTGCTCCTGCTGGGCCCACGCTCGCGCCGAGCACAGCTTGTCTGTGCGAGGGGGTGTCGCGAGTGGGGCGTCAAATCCCACCGATAAATCCCACCGGGACCCCCGTTTACGCACCCCATCGACATCGCTGTCCGAGACGAAGATCAAGTCATGAGCGTTCCACTGAAACTATTGGAGGTGGCC
>CAFBMB010000031.1_pt1 | contig 12835 bp, 13 predicted proteins | sample 7268381 | NCBI WGS metagenome assembly CAFBMB01 (sample SAMEA6814053, study PRJEB35770) | freshwater metagenome | biome: Freshwater; feature: Freshwater reservoir; material: water | place: Czech Republic | collected 2017-05-23 | depth 30m m
ATTCAGGTCAGCGGCGCGTTTGGCTCGCGCCAAGAAGAGGCGCAGCGCTTGGGACGCCAGCTCCCTCCGAAAAAGGACGGGCGTTCCGCGACGTTCTATACGCTCGTCGCGCGCGATACGGTCGATCAGGACTACGCACAAAATCGTCAGCGATTCTTGGCTGAGCAGGGATATACCTATGACATCGTCGACGCGTCCAGTTTGTAATCAGTAAACTCTTGAAAACTTTCAGGTTACACACAGGAAACATCAAGATACTGAACGCATGAATGGACCAAAGATTCTCGTAGTTGATGATGAACCGAACATTCGCGACCTGCTGACCACCAGCCTTCGCTTTGCCGGTTTCGCCGTTCGGGCCGTAGGCAATGGAGCGGCGGCCATTTCGGCCGTCCTCGCCGAAGAGCCCGATCTGATTGTTCTCGACGTGATGCTGCCCGACATGAACGGGTTTAGCGTGACAAAGCGGCTTCGCTCGTCGGGATACACCTCCCCCATCCTCTTCCTCACGGCTAAGGATGACACCCAAGACAAAATTACCGGCCTCACCGTGGGTGGCGACGACTACGTCACCAAGCCGTTCAGTCTCGACGAGATTGTCGCGCGCATCAAGGCCATCTTGCGCCGCACCATGCAAGACGATGAAGAAATCCTCATCCGGGCGGGCGAAATCTCGATGGATCAAGACACGCACGAGGTGCGGGTGGGTGACCACGTTCTCGAACTGAGCCCGACGGAATTCAAGTTGCTGCGCTACCTGATGCTCAACCCCAATCGCGTGTTGAGCAAAGCGCAAATTCTTGACCACGTGTGGGAATACGATTTCAACGGCGACGCCGGGATCGTCGAGTCCTACATCTCGTACCTTCGCCGCAAGATCGACCCGGTGGCATCAGAGTCACTGATTCAAACGAAGCGCGGCTTCGGCTACATGCTCAAAATCGCAAAGGCGTCATAAGAACTCGACGCGACGTGTGAGCAGAAACGGGTGGCCGCAGGCATAACGCTGTGCTGGCCATCCGTTTCTCTCGCCGGCTGGGGGCAACTCCCAGCCCCGCCCTGACACAATGAGACCTATGGCTTTGTCGCTTTCTGATCGGTGGAACGAAGTTTCGTTGCGCACCAAGATCACCGGCGTGACTACCCTGCTGCTCACGCTGGGTCTGCTCGTGACCGGAATCGGAACACTCGCCATGCTCAAGCCCGCGCTGATCGGGCAACTCGACGCGCAGATTCAGGCCATGAGTGCCGACATTTCTCGAGTCGTCAACGTCAACCGTGATACCACGGGGCTCGCACAGGCACCCACCGACTACTACTACATCGTCTTTGACTCCGAGGGCCAAAAAATCGAAGAGAACTGGGGCAACAAGTCGCTCAGCCTGCGTCCGGTCATGCCCGCGAGCCTCACCATCTCAAAGACACAGGAACTGGCGGGATCCGTTTTCGAGATTTCAAGCCACGACGCCCGCGTTCGGTATCACGCCGTGGCCGTCCCGGTGCAATTTGTCGCCTCAACAGAAAGCTTTGGTACCGTCGTCGTCGCCCTGGCGACAACGAGTGTCGATCGTCTGATGGCAACGTATCTTTCCATTTTCTTGGGCTTTGGCATCGGCGTGGTCATCATCGGGGCACTGCTCACCCGGCTGCTCGTGACAACGACATTCAGCCCGCTGAGGCGCGTCGAAAAGACCGCCGCAGCGATCGCCGACGGCGACTTCAGCCAACGCCTCCCGTGGTCGACTCCCAACACTGAGGTCGGCCGTGTGACGCGTGCCCTCAACACGATGCTGGGGCGCATCGATCGCGCCTTTGCGGACCGGGCTCGCACGATAGACCACATGCGGCGGTTCGTGGGCGACGCGAGCCACGAACTTCGAACTCCTCTGGTATCGGTTCGCGGCTATGCCGAGCTCTACCGTATGGGTGCGCTCAAGTCGAAAAAAGATGTGGCCCAAGCGATGGACCGGATCGAGCGCGAAGCCATCCGAATGGGAATTTTGGTTGATGACCTGCTGGCGCTCGCTCGTCTCGACGAGGCCCGGCCGCTCGAGATCTCAGCCGTCAACCTGGTCAGTCTGGCATCGGATGCGGCGCTCGATGCGCGCGCGTCCGATCCGGAACGCCTGATCACGGTGCGAGCTCTCGACTCCTCCGACGTCCCCGACGATGTCGTTGTGCAAGCCGAAGAAAACAAAATTCGGCAAGTGCTCACGAACCTCCTGGGGAACGCTCTTCGTTTCACCGCACCGGGAAGTCCGCTCGAGATCGCCGTCGGTATCGACGACGATCAGACGGCCACTATTGCGGTCATTGATCACGGCGAAGGAATACCGGCACAGGTTCGAGAGAAGATTTTTGAAAGATTTTGGCGCGCGGATTCGTCACGTGCGCGCGAGACCGGAGGCTCGGGGCTCGGCCTCGCCATCGTCGCGTCAATTGTGAGCGCACACGAAGGAACAATCGCCGTCGATGAGACACCGGGTGGCGGGGCGACGTTCCGGGTGGGATTACCCATCGCCGGCCCGCGCCCTCCTTCCGACAACACCAATCTCTAGGCTTGGCTTTTCACAGATTCCCGGCGGGACCTCGCTCGTCGCTCTGGCAGGCTCCACGATGCCTGCGAGAGGAGAACGAATGACAACGTTTCACATTGATAGCGCGGCGGTCGATGCCGCTGCTGTGGCGGCACGGGCAACGATCGCACGGCTCCAGTCAGAGATCGTGGCCCTCCACGCCAACCTGAGTGGGCTTCAGGCGTCGTGGACGGGACCAGCAGCAACCGCATTCCAGGGTGTGGTCGCTCGCTGGCGACACACCCAATCACGACTGGAGTCCGAGCTGGCAACGATCAACGATGCTCTTGCCCTGGCCAGTCGTCAGTACGCGGATATCGAGCTCGCCCACGTTCGCATGTTCCAGTAGCGAATAGCCATGGGCAGAGCGCACGCGCGAGCCCTGAACACAGGCAGATGAGGGCCTGAACGACGAAGGGCTCCCCGTGAGGGGAGCCCTTCGTTCACAGTAAGACCTAGAAGTCCATGCCTGCCCCAGGATCGGGGGTGTGAGCGACAGCCCTCTCGGGCTTCTCGGCCACTACGGCCTCAGTTGTCAGGAACAATCCGGCAATGGACGCCGCGTTCTGCAGCGCAGAGCGTGTCACCTTTGCTGGGTCGATGATTCCCTGAGCAACCAGGTCACCGTATTCACCGGTGGCGGCGTTCAGACCGTGACCCACGGGCAAGCCGCGAACCTTGTCAACAACGACTCCCGGCTCCATGCCGGCATTGATGGCAATCTGACGCAGCGGAGCCTCAATGGCAACCCGCACGATGTTTGCTCCGGTTGCCTCATCACCCGTGAGCTTCAGTTTGGCAAAAGCCTTGGCGCCAGCCTGAATCAAAGCCACGCCGCCGCCGGGGACGATACCCTCTTCAACGGCAGCCTTCGCGTTACGGATCGCGTCTTCAATGCGGTGCTTGCGTTCCTTGAGCTCGACCTCGGTAGCGGCTCCGGCCTTGATAACCGCGACACCGCCGGCCAACTTGGCCAAACGCTCCTGCAGCTTCTCGCGGTCGTAGTCGCTGTCGGTGTTGTCAATCTCAGCGCGAATCTGGGATACCCGGCCGGCAATAGCTGCCGCTTCTCCGCCACCGTCGATGATGGTGGTCTCGTCTTTCGTCACAACAATCTTGCGCGCGTGTCCGAGAAGCTCCAGTCCGACGTTCTCGAGCTTGAGTCCCACCTCTTCGCTGATGACCTGGCCACCCGTAAGAATGGCGATGTCCTGAAGCATGGCCTTGCGGCGATCTCCGAAACCGGGAGCCTTGACGGCCACCGACTTGAAGATTCCGCGAATCTTGTTGACCACGAGAGTCGCGAGTGCTTCGCCATCGACGTCTTCCGCGATGATGAGCAGCTGCTTGCCGGTCTGAATGACCTTATCGACGATCGGCAGGAGGTCTTTGATGTTCGACACCTTGGAGTTGACGATGAGGATGTAAGGGTCTTCGAAGACTGCTTCTTGACGCTCAGGGTCGGTCATGAAATAGGCCGACAGGTAGCCCTTGTCAAAGCGCATACCTTCGGTGATTTCAAGTTCCGTACCAAAGGTGTTCGACTCTTCAACCGTCACAACACCCTCTTTGCCCACCTTGTCAATGGCCTCGGCAATGAGAGCGCCAATCTGAGGATCAGCAGCCGAAATCGATGCCGTGGCAGCAATCTCTTCTTTCGTCTCAATCTCTTTGGCGCTAGCTACGAGCTCTTTGGTGACGGCCTCAACGGCCTTCTCGATGCCTCGCTTAAGTGTGATGGGGTCTGCTCCGGCGGCAACGTTGCGCAGTCCTTCACGCACGAGGGCCTGAGCGAGAACCGTGGCCGTCGTCGTTCCGTCACCGGCTACGTCGTCAGTCTTTTTGGCGACCTCCTTGACGAGCTCGGCACCAATCTTCTCGAACGGCTCGTCAAGCTCGATCTCTTTGGCGATTGACACACCGTCGTTCGTAATTGTGGGGGCGCCCCACTTCTTTTCAAGCACAACGTTGCGACCACGCGGGCCGAGCGTTACCTTGACAGCGTCAGCGAGAATGTTGAGTCCACGCTCAAGGCCGCGACGGGCCTCTTCGTCAAATGCAATGATTTTTGCCATTGTCTTTCGTCCCTCCCGGACGTTGGGGTGAAGTTATGGATTAGCACTCAGTTGCGTCGAGTGCTAATCCAATATTGGCACTCTCCCATCGAGAGTGCAAACCGAGCGACGCTTAAATTAGCTGGCGTCTCCGACAAAAGCCACAGAACCGGAGTCACCCGGCGGCATCTCAATCCACGTGTTCCCCGGGGCCAGACGCACAATCAGCCCGCGATCATCGACGAAGCGAATCGGCGCCTCTCGGGCATCTTTCGACCACCTGGCGTGCACCGTCTTGCCGCCGGTCGACACCCACGCCTCCCCGCTGTCGACCATAATCGTTCGCGGAACCGGTGAATACTGCCAATCAATGTTGACCAACATGACGATGACGTTCGTGGCATGAATTTGGCCACCCGCATCGTCCGGGTCGGGAGCGCCCTCCTGCGACCGCATGTACGACTGCGACGCTGCATCGTAATTCCACGAGGGATAGCGCTGATAAGAGAAACTCACGTTGATGGCGCCCTGAGGCTGGCCCTGAAGAAAAGCGGTGGATGTCTCAATCGAACTTGAATAAGCAAAGGCCTGCTGGGGGGCGCCGAGGTCGGCGTGTTGGCTGATGATGACATTAGCTTTGACACCCACGTCATGGGGCGCATTCTTATCGTCAGTGCGGTACATCGTTTCTTCGGTGTCGGACTGACCGTGAATGGCGTTATAAACAACGGTGTTGCGCATCATTTCGACGAAGCGCTGCTGCCCACCCGAGTAGGCAACAATGCCGCCAAAGGGCGAGATGATGTCGGGGTCCATCGGTCGAATAGATCTGACCGGACCAATCAGGTCTGGCACGTCCGAGTGCCAACACGCCACATAGCGGGTGAGCCCACCTTCGACGAGCTCTTCAAACACGACATCGGCGCTCTTCAGCCCATATTGCGGGCGGGCGTCCTCGTGATTGTCGACCTTGGCACAAAGTGACGCGTGCGCCAGCGAATTTGCGGGCACGGTCGTGCCGCGCAGCGGAGCCAGTGCCGTGGCCGGCGCCGGCGTGAAGTGCGGCGCGTACTCATAACGTGGCTCGGGCGGCGCACACGCCGCGAGGGCTGCCGTCAGGCACACCACCAACGCTGCAGCGGCCACGTTTCGAGTCATTCGGCGCGTAGTCATCCTCTACAGACTAACGCCGCCCTCCGAAGAGAACGGCGTTAGCAGGGGCAAGCCCCAAGTTTGGGTTATTAGGGAGCCAGGTGGACCGACTCGGCCTGGGGGCCCTTGGCGCCCGTGCCAACCTCGAACTCCACGCGCTGACCCTCTTCAAGCACCTTGTATCCGTCCATATCGATGGCCGAGAAGTGCACGAAAACGTCCTGCTCCTGACCATCTACGGTAATAAAACCGTAGCCTTTTTCGGCGTTGAACCACTTAACGGTTCCGACAGCCATGTATTTCTCCTCGTACGTAGATTGCGGAACCGCAACACGCGAGAACCGTCAGCTGATACTACCGGAGTTAGTGCAAAGTCTTTGCATTCTTATGAGATCAATGTTTTACGACTGCGGCGACGCGAATATATTTTGCGAGTCAGAATTACGGCGCCGGCTGCTCTGCGGGAGCAGGTTCCGCGGTGGGAATCACGTAGTCAGCGCCGAGCACCAGTGTCAATGGGGCCTGAGCATTCGCATAGGCCGGCGTCATTTTAATCTGGCAGGTGTTGTTGAGCGCCAGACACACGCCACGGGCGGCACCCTCTTGATCTGCTTTGCTATAAAACACCAATGTCTTTTTGACGTCGGTTTCGCTCGTGTTGGAGCGCACGCCAATGGGCACTCCAGCCGCGGCCAGCTGATCTGCGACGACGGTTGCGAGTCCGGTAATAGAGGTGCCGTTGAACACGTTGACCGCGAGATCGGGGGCAATCGTGGGCGAGGCCGTCGGAACGGGAGTGGGCGTGGCTGAGTGTGTGGGGAATAAGAAAGCCTGAAGTTTGCCGTTGGCGCTAAAGAGGTACATCGATGACCCGCCAACAATCAAACCGGTGATCAGCGCCGCCCAGGCAAAAATGATCCACCCTGATGCGTAGCGTCGAGATGACCGGTGTGCTCCGGAACGCGCAACGGCAGGGGGAACATCATCAAACCGGTCGGTGGGGTACGTGTCTTTCATGCGTGGGGCGATTCCTCTGTCGTTGCTAGGGGGCTCATGCGTCGTTGCCGTGCGAGTCGTCGGTCTTCTCGAACGCGAAGCAAGCGCTTGACGAGCAGGGGGTCATACTCGAGTGCGATTCTGCGATCAATCAGATCATTGAGCAGTTGGTAGTAGCGGGTGGGAGAGAGACCGAACGTTAAACGAATGGCCTCTTCTTTTCCCCCTGGCCGCCGCCACCACGCGCACTCAAAATCGAGGATGGTACGGTCGCGATCAGTCAGGACCTCAACTGACGGACGGGGATTCAGCGATTCGGCGGATGACACGCGGTTCCCCAATCTCAATCGGCTGACCTCATTCTCGTGAGAGGTGCGCCTCAATTCTAGGGTGAGCCGGGGACCAAGCCTGAACGCTTGCCCCACGAGTCAGACGTGCGTCACAACCGTGGGGCCGACTATGGGACTCGAACCCACAACCCCCGCTTTACAAGAGCGGTGCGCTACCAATTGCGCCAAGTCGGCAATAGTCACGAGTATCTCGCTCCTGTCCTCAGTCTAGCGAAGCACCTTGAGCGGGACACTCTTACGTCCGCGGACGTTTTGGGACATGATGGCAGGGGAACGCAGTCGAATGGTGAATCGTCGCAACGGATAGCCCGCGCTTCGAATTCCACTGCATGAGACATCGCCATGTGGGAACGACGCCCGCGGCAAAAATGAGAACATCGAGAGTTGCCACGCAGACTTGTTCTTCTGGCACACGCACACACAACGAGGTGGAAACGTGAAACTAAACACTGAGCGGCTCAAAGAAATAATGAACGCGGATCCAGAGTTCGCTCTCTCATCGCGAATGTGGGATGCCCGCCTGCGGTATCGCCTTGGCGACGACAGCTTTCTCATCGTGATTCGCAATGGCATCGTCACCGACATTGTTCCGGCCCCCGGTCTCTTTCACGAGTTCACCGCCGACATCTGGGCACCCGACGAGGTGTGGAGCGAGATTCTCGCCGCCGTTCCCGCGCCCCTCTTTCAGGATCTCTTTCCCGCGCAGTTTCACCACGGGCTGAGAATTACGGGCGACCTCGAGAGTTTCTACTGCTACTACGCGGCCGTCAGACGAACAACCGACCTGATGCGTCAGGTTAACAATGAAGCCTCCCGGGCTGCCTGAGGCGAGAGAGAGATAACGACAATGGCTAAAATTTCGCCGATTCACGGGGGTTACGTTTACCTCGACATTCTGGGCGTCGAATACCGCGTCTACTACGAAGAGGCCGGGCAGGGAATCCCTCTCGTGGTCATGCATACTGCTGGCACCGACGGGCGGCTGTATCGCCACCTGTTGGAAGACAGGGACATCACGTCGAACTTTCGCGTGCTCGTGCCCGACCTGCCGTTTCACGGAAAATCGATCCCGCCCACGTCACGAGCTTGGTGGAGCGAAGAGTACAACTTGACCCTCGAGTTTCTCTTCGAGTTCATGATCAAGTTCAACGAAGCCTTCGACCTCAATCGCCCGGTCTACATGGGCGCATCGATGGGCGGGCACCTCGCGGCCGATTTGGCGATCAGCCATCCCGATAAGTTTCGCGCCGTCATCGGTCTCGAAGCCGGACTCGCCACCGAAAATTCTGCACCCCCCGAGCTGCGCTCTTACTTTGGACATCCCCGCATGACCAACGAGACGAAGGCGGCCATGATGTACACCTTCATGGCGCCCATGAGTCCCGAGGCGCTCAAGCGCGAGGTGGCCTTCATCTACGGTCAAGGTTCGCACCGCGTGTTCGAGGGCGACCTCAACTACTACGGCGGCGAGCACGACGTCAGCAAGTCGGCGAAGACCATCAACACGAAGCAGATAGCCGTCTACCTGTTGGGTGGCGACTACGACTGGTCAGGATCACCGAAGGTCGTCAAGGCCCTGCACGACGAGGTGCCCGGGTCGACCTATACCCTCATGGAGGGCCTCGGCCACTTCCCCATGTCTGAGAATCCCGAGCTCTTCAAGTCATACATCATGCCGGTCTTCGCAGACATTCTGAGTCGGCTGACGGACGCAGACATCGCCAAACAGGCATAGGCATCGTGCGTCTCAGGGCACGAGTTCGGATATTGACTTGGCGAACCGCTGCGGCGGTTGAACAGTGAGCTACGGAGTATTCAGGTATCCGAGTGTCGGGGCAATGTGGTCTGGCGCCGGCAGCGTCTCGTGCCTGGCTGAGGTGCTCGACGTGTGCGGTGCGACCCGCGCCCTCCTCATCATTACGCCCTCAGCCGGTCGGGACACGTCGCTCATCTCGCGGCTCACAGAATTGTCGGGCCAGAGGATTGTCGAGGTCTTTGATGCCGTTGAGCCGCACACGCCCTACCGCGTTGCTTTAGCTGCCGCAGATGCCGCCCGAAGTGCTCGGGCGGATTGTGTCATCAGCCTGGGCGGTGGAAGCACCATCGACACGGCGCGACTCGTCTCGCTGTGTGTCGGAGAGAACATCTTAACCGAGGCGCAGCTCTATGAATTTCGGGCACAGCGTTCAGAGCAGGGCCCCATCTTTCCCGCCGCGGCGGCCCACACATTGCCTCACATTGCGATACCCACCACCCTGTCATCGGCTGAGTTTGGTGATGGCGGCGCGTTAACGAACCCCACAACCGGCAACAAGGATCTCTTTGCCGGACCCCCGATGGCTGCCACGGCCGTCATCCTTGACAGCGAGCTGGCTGCGGCAACGCCCGCCACAGCGTGGGTCATGACGGGAATGCGCACGCTCGATCACGCCATCGAAACAGTTCTCTCGGACCGATCATCGCTGTTTAGTGACAGTCTCAGTTGTGCCGCGATCACGGCCCTAGTTCGTGTGTTGCCGGCAACGCTCGCAAACCCGAATGACGTGCAACTGCGAAGTGACGCTCAGCTGGCCTCGTGGCAGTCGTATTTTGGCGTGAGCAATGGAACGCTCGGCCTCTCGCACGCTATTGGCCATCAGCTGGGCGCTCGGCTCGGTTTGGCCCACGGTCTCTCGTCGTGCGTCACCCTGCCGAAAGTGGTGAAATTTTTGGCACCGCGAACGGGAGACAAGATTCGGTCCATTCTGCGCGCGTGTGGCATCGCCGACTCAGGTGTCTCATCCCCTGACCTCGGTGACACCCTGGCCGAGTTGTTGACCGCCCTGATCTCTGGTCTTGGTTTGCCGTTGACGCTCACAGCGGCGGGCATGGTGATCGACGACAGTGACGTGTCAGCAATCGTCGATGGCATCTTCCTCGACTTTCTTGTTGACGGTATCCCCGGCGGGATTCCCACCCGCGAAGAAATGACTGACCTCGTCAGATCGGTTATCTGACGCCGTATCGCTGATGCGACGCCGTGTCGGTCGGTCGGTCGCGTCAGGACTCCTAGCGGTTCTTCCAGACCGGTGGCCGCTTCTCGACAAACGCCCGAACGCCCTCGACTCGGTCCTCGCTGAGATAAGGGTTCGGCCCCGCATTCAAGCGAAGTGCCGCAGCAACGGGAAGCTCCCAGCCCTTGGCGGCCATCTCTTTGTAGCGCCGCAGCGACACGGGAGCATTGACAGTAATCTCATCGACAAAGGCTTGCACGGCAGCATCAAAATCTTTGCGCGGAACAACCCGATTGATCAGACCAAGGTCTCGAGCCTCGAGTGCCCCGATTGACTTTCCTGTGTACAGCATCTCCATGGCGATGGCGCGCGGAATCATGCGGGCTAGAACGACGGAGGCAAAGTTTGCTCCCATGCCTCGCTTCGCCTCGGGTAATCCAATCTGCACGTCGTCAACCGCGATGCGCACATCACACGCGAGCAGGAGTTCACAACCGCCAGCGAGAGCCGCCCCGTTCACCGCCGCAATGGTGGGTTTATAGGTTTCCAGAATGATCTCGAACATGTTGCGCGAGGGGCCCGTCATGGGCATATGAATTTGCGCCCCCGACCGAGCAGTGTCGTCCATTTCTTTCAGATCGCCGCCGGCACAAAACGCTTTGTCGCCCGTGCCCGTGAGCACGATCGCCCACACGTCGTCGTCATCAGCGGCACGGAGGAAGCAGCTGCTGATCGCCTCAACCGTCGACGTAGCCAGAGCATTCCTGCGCTCGGGTCGATTGATACGAATGAATGCGGCGTGACCGCGAACTTCGTAAATGACCTCGTCAGCAGATTCAGCCGTGTGAGCATCGTTGTTCGTCATGTGGCCTTCGCCTCTCGGTTGGGGATCGGCTCGGAAGCTATTCTGCCGGTATCGGAATCGGTCTGTTGAATGACTCCCTGACTGATGAGTTGCCGCATCTCGGGCGCGGTGAGGCCGAGCGACGTGAGAATCGCCTCGGTGTCGGCTCCCAGCGACGGGGGCGCCTGGGAAATCTCTGGATAGGCACCGTCGAACGTCATGGGCAAATTAAGCGTCGTAAAATCTTCTATGCCGTCATGGGGAAGGTGCCGGAACTGCCCCAGCGCGTGAACCTGCTCGTCGTTGAGAACCTGATCGAGGGTCTGCACGGGAGAGTGTGGGATGCGCGCCGCACTCAGTGCCTCGATGAGCTCAGTGGTTGTGAATCTCGCCGTTTCTGCCGACAGTGCGAGCGTCACGGCCTGACGATTGATCACGCGCTGCGGATTTGTTGAGAACTCGCTCACGTCACCCAGGTGCTCGGCACCCAGCGCGCCAATGAGGTCCCGCCAGGTCTGATCATTTCCGGCTGAAATGAAGACGTAGCCGTTCGATGACGGAAACGCACCGTAGGGCACCACTCCGGCCAGTCCCGAACCCTGGCGTCCGGGAACGGGACTTCCCGACTGAACACCCATGAGCGGGATGGTGAGCCAGGTGAGTGCCGTCTGCAATAGCGAAAGCTGCACGTGGCTTCCCACACCCGTCTGGTCTCGTCGGCGCAGCGCTTCAAAAACGGCCAGAGCTGCCCACATGCCCGTTCCCATATCAAGGATCGAGACGGGAACGCGCGACGGTCCGCCGCTCTCTTCCCCGGTGATACTGACAATTCCGCTGTAGGCCTGCACGAGCGGGTCGTAAGCGGGCTCGCTCGCCCGAGGGCCGGTGGCACCGAATCCCGCCAGGTCACAGAAGATCAGACGCGGATTCAGCGCGCGCATCTGCGCGGCATCAAAGCCCGCGGCGGCCAGCGCACCCGGCCTGAGGTTTTGGATCAGAACATCACTGTGCGCAATGAGTTGCGTCAAGATTTTCTTACCCGCCTCGGTCTTATAGTTAATGGCGAGACTTCGCTTGCTTCGATTCAGGGCGAGGAAGGTAACACTCACCCCATCCCACTGCGGCGGAGCCCAGCTGCGGCTATCGTCTCCTGTGCCAAGTCTTTCGACCTTGACAACGTCGGCTCCAAAATCTCCCAGAATCTGGGCGGCATAGGGGGCCGCGACACTCGTGCCTATTTCGATCACACGGATTCCCGCCAGCGATCCTGCCCCTGACACCGACGCTGCCGTCATTGAGATTCACCGCCCGTGCCCGAGTCGTGCTCCGCGTCGCGAGTCTCTCGGTGAACCGACGTAATGGTTTGTTTCCATGGCGCTGGCGCACCCGCATAGGTCTCGGGGCCGAGCCGAAAGTGCTGAGCCTGCGCAATCGTTTCGACCAGGGGCATGTCCATGGCATAAAGCGAATCGCCCGAGGGAAGGGGGCCCACCTGAGAAACGTGTCCGTAGAGTTCATGCCCGACCACCTCTTCGGCGAGGTGAGCGGCCTCAATGAGGGCACGCAGATCAATTCCCGTATCGATTCCTTCGCTTTCCAAGAGAAAAACGAGGTCTTCGGTGGGGATCATCTTTGTCGCCCGACCATTGCCACAGTAGGGGCAGCCACCCATGCCGCCAATCGACGAATCGATGATCAACTCGTGACGTTCATCCAACTCCTGCAGCGCCGCATAGGCCGAAAGGGGCGCCGCCCCCCGACCGTTGTGCAGGTGCAGATGTAGGGATTCGAGGTCGGGCCACGTTTCGACCAGCCGGCGGATATGAGCGCGAACAATCCGAGGCGTATTCCAACTCATGGGATCACCCAG
>CAFBMB010000032.1_pt1 | contig 12810 bp, 9 predicted proteins | sample 7268381 | NCBI WGS metagenome assembly CAFBMB01 (sample SAMEA6814053, study PRJEB35770) | freshwater metagenome | biome: Freshwater; feature: Freshwater reservoir; material: water | place: Czech Republic | collected 2017-05-23 | depth 30m m
ACCACCATCAGGGAAGATTTACCCGCCATCGAGGCCCTCAAAGAGCACGCAATCTCGCTCGCTCAGGTTTACTCGGGACACGAGGGCGCGTTGATGGCGCAACTCATCGCGGAGAGCCAGTATGACGAGGCGACTCTTGCCGATTTCAAGAAAAGCTTCTTTCTGCCGCGCCGGGAGATGATTAACGCGGTCATTCGCCGAGCCATGGAAGAGGGCGCGATTCGAGACGATCTCGACATCAATCAGATCGCGGAGCACATCTATTCGCCGATCTATTTCAGGCTGCTTTTCAAAGAAGGTTCCCTGGATCGCGACGCAACGGGACTCAGTTTCGACATCACGATGCAGGGGCTCAAGCCCAGCTAATAAAGAAGCTCATCGGAGAAACGGCCTGCTGGCATTTGCCCCGATTTAGCCGAACTCCGTCAGCTGCAGGTTTCTCCTGAATTTTCCGGTCTCATTTACTGACGTTGCCGTCGCAGTTAGATAGTTCGTACGCTAACGATATAATTCGTATACGAACAGTTTTCGAGAGGATGAGAAGTGCAGTTCTACATGAATGGTTTCCAGGTTGGAGATCCTGAGATTCAGCCAGCTGATTCGGGGAACACGTGGACCCCTCAACTCCCCGAGTGCGTCGATGTGCTTGTCGTGGGAAGTGGACCCGCAGGACTGATGCTCACCGCACAACTCTCCACAGAGGCATCTTTCGTGACGCGACTTATTGAACGAAGGGACGGGCCACTTGAGATCGGCCAGGCTGACGGGGTTTCTGCCCGCAGCATTGAGCTACTGCACACTTTTGGCATTGGTGAGAAACTCATCCGCGAGGCGTATTGGATCAATGAGACCGCATTCTGGGGACCCGACGAAACCGATTCGAACATAATTGCGAGATCGGGACGCGTTCAGGATACCGCTGATGACTCATCGGAGTTTCCGCATGTCGTTGTCAACCAAGCTCGACTTCAGGCCTATCTGCTCGAATACATGAAGAAGTCAGCCACACGTCTCGAACCAAATTATGGGCTCGAGCTCAGCGACCTCCACGTCTCCGACTCGGGCGACTATCCCGTGGTTGCCACTCTCAACGAGGTGCTGACCGGAGTCGAGACGGTGATTCGCGCTAAGTATGTTGTCGGCTGTGATGGCGCTCGCAGCGCAGTCCGTTCGGCGATTGGTCGCGAACTCAAGGGGGAGTCCGCCAACCACGCCTGGGGTGTTCTTGACGTCTTGGCACGAACCGACTTCCCAGACGTCCGCCTTAAATCAATCATCCAGTCGGCTGAGCACGGAAACATTCTGCTCATTCCTCGTGAGGGCGACTACCTCTTCCGCATTTATGTTGATTTGGGCGAGGTTGACCCGAACCAGCGCAGTGGCGTGCGCTCACTCGCGCAAGACGATGTCATCGCGAGGGCTCAGAAAGTGTTGCATCCTTATTCACTTGACGTGAAGTCTGTGGTGTGGTTCTCAATCTATGAGGTGGGTCAGCGGGTTACCGACGGCTTCGATGATGTTCCCTCCGAACTCCGTGACTCTCGTCTACCGCGCGTTTTTATCGCGGGGGATGCCTGCCACACGCACAGTGCAAAGGCTGGCCAGGGCATGAACGTTTCCATGCCCGATGCCAACAATTTGGCGTGGAAGCTCATCTCTGTGTTGCGGGGACGCGCGGTGCCCGAACTCCTTCATACGTACTCGGCTGAACGTCAGCCAATCGCCCAGGGGCTGATCGACTTTGACAAAGAGTGGTCCGGCATGATGGCCGGACTGCACAATGAGCATTCCCCGTTGCCCCAGGTCGTCACCCCACAGAATCTGCAGGAGTACTACGTCAAGACGCGCCCTTACACAACGGGCGTTGCCACCCGCTACAAGCCGACGACCGTGCTCACGACAGAAGACCTTCATCAGCACCTCGCGACCGGGTACCCCGTGGGAAAGCGCTTTCATTCGGCGCCGGTGATTCGTCTGGCCGACGCCAAGCGCGTGCAGCTCGGTCACGTTCACAAACCCGACGGAGCCTTCCGGCTCTATGCTTTCTGCGATCGATCGGGAACACATTTTTCCGACCTCATGACTTTTTTGGCGGATTCGCCTCAATCGCCGTTGCGACTGTTCACCCCCGCAGGTGCCGACGCGGACAGTGTGATTGAGGTCCTCGGTATCTATCCAGGACATCACCGTGATTTGCACATAGACGACCAGCCAGCTGTGCTCACGCCGACTCAAGGCATCTTTGGGTTGACTGATGTGTTCAAGGTTTTTACGACTGATCACAAAACTGGACCGGACATTTTTGACCTTCGAGGCATTAGTCGTGACGAGGGTGCAATGATTCTCGTGAGGCCCGATCAGTATGTTGCCGCAGTTCTTCCCCTCACGAGGGGGCCCGAGTTGACCGCCTATTTTGACCGCATCTACAAGCGCCTCGCTTAGGCTCGATGCGTGATGCCCCCGCAGACCACACATGTGCAAAATCAGCGTGATCCTCAGCGACACCTTGGTTTCATGCTCCGCCGGGCACAACAGCGTCACCTCGCGTTGTGGACCCAGGAAGTTTCAGCACAGGTGACGGGAATCCAGTACTCGGTGCTCGCTGTCCTGGATCGACTGCCAAAGATTAGCCAGCGTGAACTCGGCGAGGAACTTGACCTTGAGCGCTCAACGATCAATGACCTCGTTGGCCGACTCGAGAAGTCAGGGCTTATTCGGCGGTCGGACGACGAGGTTGATCGGCGCCGCAAGGTGCTCGAAATCACTGCTGCCGGACACGGCGTTCTGCGTGAACTTCAGCCACGGGTTGAGTTGCTGCAGACCGTGCTAGCCGGTGACCTGACCGGAGCAGAAGTGAGTGAGCTCAAGCGGCTCGTCGCGGTTCTACTCAGGGAATGACGAGCACCTGCCGACGGCAGCCGGAGCGCGGACGCTTCGGGCGGAGCGGGAATTTGCACCTGCGCACATGTGACTCGGGTTCGTATGATGAACACATGAGCGTTCGCACCCCCGACCCCAATTCGGGATGGCTGGGCGACGACGAGTTGGCCGCCATCCGCCTTCGGCTGCCTCTGCTGTACGTCGAGGCGGTGCCGGTGCACGTCGACGGCCTGGGTCGGGTCACCGACGTGGGCCTTCTGTTGCGCGCCACGAAGACCGGCTCGATCACGCGCACGATTGTGTCGGGACGCGTGATGTACGGCGAAACCGTGCGCGAGGCGCTCTTTCGCCACATCGAGAAGGACCTCGGCCCCATGGCCTTCCCGCTGCTTCCGGCAAGCGCGCATCCGTTCTCGGTTGCCGAGTATTTTCCCGAGGCGGGCCGTTCGCCTTTCACCGATGAACGGCAGCACGCGGTGTCGCTGGCCTTCGTCGTACCCGTCACGGGAACGTGCGAACCGCGCCAGGATGCCCTCGAAGTCACCTGGTTAACCCCCGAAGAGGCACTCGCAGATGCCGTCACTAGCGAGATGGAGGGCGGAAGAGGTGTTTTGCTCCGTGCAGCCCTGGCTTCCGTGGGCAGACTCAACTAGCGAAACCCTCGATTTATCCCTTAGACTCTCCGTTGGAGACGTGTGTCTTCAACTTTGTACTTCTCGTGATTTCGCGGTTCGCTGGTTGGTCCGGCGTTTCGCTCTAACCGCAAGGAATGATTACCGTGGCAGACTCCATTTCGTTCCGGTCCAGCCGGTCGGGCTTTGAGCCCGAAGACGTCGATCGTGCCTTCACCGAGCTCACCAGCCGTATTTCTCGGGCTGAGCGGGAACGTGAAGAGTCCGACCAGGCGATTGAACGGCTGACTCGTGAACTCAACGAGGTGCGCAGCGCTCTTAAGCGTGCCAACGCCAAGCCCTCGTTCTCCGATCTGGGCGCTGCGTTCGAGCAGACACTTCGTGTTGCCGAGGAACAGGCCGGCAAATTGATTTCTGATGCAACGGCTGAGGCCAACATCGCCCGCGATGCCGCCAAGGCTGAGGCTGACGAGGTCACCTCATCTGCGCAGCGTCACGCCGAGAAGCTCAACTCTGAGGCCGAACAGCGGGTTGCCGCAATCAAGTCCGAGAGCGAGCGCAAGTCGACCATGGCCATCGCCGAGGCCGAGCGCAAGCTTGAAGAGGCCAAGGTTGCCTTGGAAGAGTCGCGCGTTCAGGGCGAGCGCATCATGGAACAGGCCGACGAGCAGGCGGTCGCCATTGCCGCCCAGGTTCAGAAAGAGACCGAAGACGCTCGTTCTGAAATGGCCACGCTGCGTCAGCTCAACGAGCGCGAGCAGCAGCGCATTCAGCGCGAGATTGAAGCGTCGCAAGAGAAGGCAGAGCGTGACACGCGGCGCATGAGCGAACAGTCTGCCACCTACATCGCCGACATTTCCAAAGAAGCCAACAAGCAGGTTGCCGATGCCGAGATTCAGGGTTCCGAGGTTGTGCGCGAAGCAGAGAACTTCTTGGCCAAGTCGCGCGTCGACGGTGATGCTCTCGTGGCTCACGCTCAAGAAACTGCTGATGGACTGGTCACTCGCGCCGATTCTCGCGCCGATGGTTTGACCCACCGCATGTTCGAGCACGCCCAAGGGCTGCTCGATGGTGCGGTGTCGCGCCTCGAAGAGATCGAAGAGCAGCGCACCAGCGTCAACGCCTTTGCTCACGACGTTCGCACCCTGCTTGTCGCCGAGGCTGCGGCCAACGCGGAGTCAGCGTCGCAGCCGTCGCTCGCAGATTCGGATGAGGAGAACTAATCATGGTTGACATTCGTTCTTTCCGTACATCGCGCCGTGGTTATGACCGCGACGAGGTGTTGAACGCCATCACCGATGCCACGACCAAGGTAGAGCAGCTTGAAGGCGATCGCTCCACGGCAGAGAAGACAGTTGAGCGCTTGACGCGTGAGCTGACCGATTTGCGTGGTGTGCTGAAGCGTGCCAACTCTAAGCCCACCTTTGCCGATCTCGGTTCTGCCTTTGAGCACACGCTGCGTGTTGCTGAAGAGCAGGCCGACAAGATGGTCAAAGATGCCACGGCCGAGGCTCGCGTTCTGCGCGAGAGTGCCCGTGCCGAGGCCGAGCAGGTTACCCGTAGCGCTCGTCTCAAGGCAGAAAAATCTGTCGCCGAGGCCGAGGGTCGTAGCGAGGAACTTCGCGTCGACGCCGAGCGTCGCGTTACCGAACTGAGTATTCAGGCGGACGCGCGCAATGCTGAAGCCCGCACCTCGATTGAGATTGCTCAGCGCAAGTCGGCGGCCATCGTGGCCGAGGCCGAGCGCGAGGCATCTGAGATTCGTTCACGTGTTCACCAAGAGTCCGAAGACGTGAAGACCGAGTTGTCGACGCTGCGCCAGATGGCTGAGCGCGAGCAGTTGCGTATCGAGCGTGAGATCAAGATTGCGCAGATCGATGCCGAGCGCGAGCGTCTCGCACTGCACGAAGAAGCCATTGCCCATGTTCAGCGCATCACCGAAGAGGCCAACGAGCGTCTCGCGGTGTCGACGAATCAGGCTGGCGAGCTGAGTGCCCAGGCCGAGGAATATCTCAGCCAGTGCCGTGCGCGTTCCGAAGAAATCTTGCAGGCTGCTCGTAACGCTGCGGCCAACACGATTACCCGTGCTCGTGCGCGTGCCGAGCAGCTCACTGTTCGCTTCGCCGAGCACAACGGCGAGCTTCTCGCCGACACCGAGGGGCGACTTACGTTGCTCGAAGAGCAGCGTCGCATCGTCGACGAGTTTGCTCTCGAGTTGCGCGCCCTCTCTTCGTCTGACGCCATGGTCTCGCTCGACGAGACAGACGCACAGGGCGAATAGTTCTTTCTTCACAAAAGCCACGCAGATTTGGCTGCGTGGCTTTTGTGTTGCACCTAGTCGGTGTGGGGCACCTGTGAGGTGTGCGGTTCCGCCCAGGTGGATGCGAGCCGCTTGAGCCGAGATGCGCGCACCTGCCAAAACGCCCACATCGACAGCCAGACCAGTGGGGTGAGCAGCCCCGCGCGCACGGCGAGCCGATCGCGATACAGAGTGCGCCCGTCGTCGGTGGCCGAAACCGCCATGCGGTGATCCCAACGAGGCATCACCCGCAGAAATCCGGTAAGTCCGGCGCCCTTGTCGATGATCATGCGAACACCGCCGGGACGTTCAGCGAACGACACCTGAATGCGCTGATGGCCGAGCGGAAAAATGCCGAGCAGGCGAAGGCTCACTTCGTGCGGTGTGCCGTCGATCCAGCGCTCGGGAAAGCCACCTTTTTCGCGTGAGCGCACGCGCACCAGCGGAGCCGAGACCTGTCGGAATACGGCCGGTGACGTCAGCGCGTCCCACGCCGCGTCGGGGGTGGTGTCGAGGGTGAAGCGCAGAAAGACGAACATCGGTCACGCCCTTCCTGTTGTCTCGCTCCTACACTACGTCGCGTTTGTGCCAGGTGATGATGTTGGCGCGCGAGAAGCCCCGGGAACAGGCTCCGCACGACAGGGGTCGCTGGGGTTTGCGAAACCGAAAATGCTCGTGGCCGGCGGCACACTCACCGCGCCAGGGGGCGAGCTCGTTTGCCACGCTGCCGTCGTGCGTGCGCTTTCCGTCGTAGCCAATATCTGCCGCTATTGTGCGCCAGGTCGTGCCGTGGCCCGCGCGAGGCCCGGCCAGGGCGTGTGCCACCTCGTGCAGCAGCACTTGGTGAATCTCGTCGTCGTCGTAGCGGGCGGCGAGGTGACGCGAGACGCTAATTCGCTTGTGCGTGAAGTCGCACATGCCGGCGCGCGTGCGCGCGTGGTCGAAACGAAAGCTCCACACGGCAGCGTCGAGGTGCAAGACAATGAGGGCCTCGGCCCATTTCTCGACCCGCTCGAGGTCGGCCATCAGCCCTTGCCCGACGTCTGAAAGATGGTCTTGTGGGGAGTGGGTGAGGGCACGGCCGTGGCATCGGTTGTCAACAACGCACCGCCCATGAAGCGCGCGAGCTCAGTGCCGTGCAGCGAACTCGCCGGATGTGGTCCGCGGGCCATCAGTCGCGGCAGTTCCTCGAGCACGTGCGGGCTGTTCGAAGCGACAAGCACGAGGTTGCCGAAACGTCGCCCTTTCAGTACTTGGGCCTCGGCCAGCACGCCCACGTGGGGAAAGACGTGAGCCACCGTTGCGACCTGAGCCCGGGCATAGGCGAGCCCCGGCCCGTCGGCAATGTTGATGATCACCACGCCGTCGGTCGCGAGCAGGGTGGCGACTTCAGAAAAGAACTCCACGGTGGTGACGTGGGCCGGCGTCCGCGCCCCGGCAAAGATATCTACCGTGATCACGTCGGCACTGTGGCGCAGTCCGGCGGGAAGCTTTGTGATGACTTCGCGCGCATCGCCGTAGCGCAGACGTATCGAGGCGCGTGGCGGCAACGGAAAGATCTCGCGCACAAAGTCAACGAGGTCGCGGTCAATGTCGATGACCTGTTGCCTCGAGCCCGGTCGCGTCGCCTCGATGTAGCGCGGCAGTGTGAGGGCGCCGGCACCTAAGTGAATGGCCGTAATGGCCGCTCCCGCGGGTGCGGCAACGTCAATCACGTGCCCCATGCGTCTGATGTATTCAAAGAACAACTCATCGGGGTGGTCCGGAAAGATGTGCGACTGCGGTGTGCCGTCGACATCGAGAACGTAGGCACCCGCTTGAAACGGGTCGGGCTCTATGCTCGCCATCAGTCCGGAGTGCGCGAGGCGGCGCGAAAGCGGGGCGGTCACTACCTCAGACTACTGTCGCCATAGCATGTCGGCTCAAAATGCAAAAGGTTTTCTGGCTTAAGGACTGGACACAATTGCATAACGGTTCTATGCTGGTACTTTACGCCTGATGTTTTGTCGTGCCTTCATATGTCGGTCGGTACGGTGGCTATCTCCCAAGGATGGTAACGGCTCCACCTTGGTTGATTTTGTCATGTCTTCGAGCGCGAAATCCCTCACTACCGACACTTGATGGCTCTCACGGGCCCGCGGAGGAATAACCTTGGCTGCTGCGCGCAACGGTTCCAAGTCCATGAAGACCGGTCGCGATTCATCGCGACTCTCTTTTGCCAAAATTACCGACACCCTGAAGGTGCCCGATCTGCTCGATTTGCAGACCGAGTCCTTTGCGTGGCTGGTCGGTAACGAGCTCTGGCAACAACGCGTTGCTCAGGCGGAGAAGGAGGGTCGTCAAGACCTTCCGTCGCGCACAGGCCTCGAAGAAATCTTTGAAGAGATCTCGCCCATCGAGAACCTCGATGAGACGATGCAGCTGTCGTTCACGAACCCGTACCTCGAAGAAGAGAAGTACAGCCTCGACCAGTGCAAGGAGCGTGGCAAGACCTACGCCGCTCCGCTCTATGTCGAAGCCGAGTTCATGAACCACAACACGGGTGAGATAAAGACCCAAACCGTCTTCATGGGTGACTTCCCGCTGATGACCGAAAAGGGCACCTTCGTGATCAACGGCACCGAGCGTGTTGTTGTGTCGCAGCTCGTGCGTAGTCCCGGTGTGTACTTCGAACGCATCAACGACAAGACGTCAGACAAAGACATCTTCTCTGCCCGCATCATTCCCAGCCGCGGTGCGTGGCTCGAGTTCGAGATCGACAAGCGCGACCAGGTGGGCGTGCGCATCGACCGCAAGCGCAAGCAGTCGGTGACCGTATTTTTGAAGGCCCTCGGCCTTACCGTCGACGAGATTCGCAGCGAGTTCGTCGGCTTTGAGTCGATTGAGCTGACGCTTGAGAAGGACCACATCCTCACCAAGGAAGAGGCTCTCAAAGACATTTACCGCAAGCTGCGCCCGGGCGAGCAGGTTGCCGCCGAGGCCGCGCGCGTGCTGCTCGATAACTACTACTTCAACCCCAAGCGTTACGACCTCGCCAAGGTGGGTCGTTACAAGCTGAACCAGAAGCTGGGACTCAACCTGCCGCTGGCCGACACGGTGCTGACCCAGCAAGACATCATTGCCACGATCAAGTACCTCGTGTCGATGCACGCTGCTGACCCCGAGTCGCTCTCGCGCGGCGAGGCGAAGGTTCCCGGCATGCGCGATGGCAAGAAGGCCGAGATCACGCTCAACGTAGATGATATCGACCACTTTGGTAACCGTCGTATTCGCGCCGTGGGTGAGCTCATCCAGAACCAGGTGCGCACGGGCCTGAGCCGCATGGAGCGTGTGGTGCGCGAGCGCATGACCACGCAAGACATCGAGGCCATCACGCCGCAGACGCTGATTAACGTGCGTCCCGTCGTTGCGGCTATCAAAGAGTTCTTTGGCACCAGCCAGCTCTCGCAGTTCATGGACCAGAACAACCCGCTCGCTGGCCTGACGCACAAGCGTCGTCTTTCGGCGCTGGGCCCGGGCGGTCTCTCTCGTGAGCGTGCCGGTGTTGACGTGCGCGACGTTCATTCGTCGCACTACGGTCGCATGTGTCCCATCGAAACTCCGGAAGGCCCGAACATCGGCCTGATTGGTTCGCTGGCGTCGTTCGCCCGCATCAACGCGTTCGGCTTCATTGAGACGCCCTACCGTCGAGTCGTCAACGGCAAGATCACCGACAAGATTGATTACCTCACGGCCTCGCAAGAAGACGAGCACGTTGTGGCCCAGGCCAACGCTGCCGTCACGGCCGACAAGCAGCACTTTGCTGAAGATCGCGTCCTCGTTCGCAAGAAGGGCGGCGAGGTTGACCTCGTTGCCGCAAACAACGTTGACTACATGGATGTCTCGCCGCGCCAGATGGTGTCGGTTGCCACGTCGCTGATTCCGTTCCTCGAGCACGACGATGCGAACCGCGCCCTGATGGGCGCGAACATGCAGCGTCAGGCGGTACCGCTGATCAAGTCGGAGTCGCCACTCGTCGGTACCGGTATGGAAAGCTACGCCGCGTTCGACGCCGGCGATGTGATCTTTGCCGACAAGGCAGGTGTGGTCACTGAGGTATCTGCCACCAGCGTCACCATCATGCAAGACGAGGGTGGCTCGCGCGAATACGTTCTGCGCAAGTTTGAGCGCAGCAACCAGGGCACCAGCTACAACAACCGCGTCATTGTGAGCGAAGGCGACAAGGTAGCTGCCGGTCAGGTGTTGGCCGATGGGCCGGCTACCGAAAACGGTGAACTCGCTTTGGGCAAGAACCTCCTCGTGGCATTCATGCCGTGGGAAGGTCACAACTTCGAAGACGCGATTATTCTGAGCCAGCGTCTCGTGCAAGACGACGTGCTGACCTCGATTCACATCGAGGAGTACGAGGTCGATGCGCGCGACACCAAGCTGGGTAAAGAAGAGATCACGCGCGACCTGCCCAACGTGTCGCCAGAGCTCATCGCCAATCTCGACGAGCGCGGCATCATTCGCATCGGCGCCGAGGTCCGCCCCGGCGACATCCTGGTGGGCAAGGTCACACCCAAGGGTGAGACCGAGCTCTCGGCCGAAGAGCGCCTGTTGCGCGCCATCTTCAACGAGAAGAGCCGAGAGGTGCGCGATACGTCGCTCAAGGTTCCTCACGGTGAGGCCGGAACCATCATCGATGTCAAGGTGTTCGACGCCGAAAAAGAAGAAGACGAGCTTGGCAACGGTGTCAACCAGCGCGTGACCGTCTTCATCGCCCAGAAGCGCAAGATCACCGAGGGCGACAAGCTCGCCGGCCGTCACGGCAACAAGGGCGTTATTGCCAAGATTCTGCCGATCGAAGATATGCCGTTCCTCGAAGACGGCACGCCCGTCGACGTGGTGCTCAACCCGCTGGGTATTCCGGGTCGCATGAACTTCGGTCAGGTGCTCGAAACGCACCTCGGTTGGATTGCTAAGCAGGGTTGGAACGTTGATGGCACGCCCAAGTGGGCCGCTACGCTTCCCGAGGCCGCGCGTTCGGCTGAGCCCGGCACCAAGGTGGCCACGCCCGTGTTTGACGGTGCCCTCGAAGAAGAAATCGCTGGGTTGCTCGACTCCACCACAACCACACGCGACGGTCAGCGCCTGATTGGCTCGAGCGGAAAGGCCAACCTGTTCGACGGCCGCTCCGGCGAACCGTTCCCGCGCCCCATCTCGGTGGGCTACATGTACATCCTCAAGCTGCACCACTTGGTCGACGACAAGATCCACGCGCGTTCGACCGGTCCGTACTCCATGATCACGCAGCAGCCGCTGGGTGGTAAGGCTCAGTTCGGCGGTCAGCGCTTTGGTGAGATGGAGGTGTGGGCACTCGAGGCATACGGTGCCGCCTACGCCCTGCAAGAATTGCTCACCATCAAGTCGGATGACATCGTGGGCCGCGTCAAGGTGTACGAGGCCATCGTCAAGGGCGAGAACATTCAAGAGCCCGGCATTCCCGAGTCGTTCAAGGTGCTCATGAAAGAGATGCAGTCGCTGTGTCTCAACGTTGAAGTGCTCAATGGAGCGGGCGAGCCGGTCTCGCTGCGCGACAACGACGACGAGGCCGACCGCGCTGCCAGCGAGCTTGGCATCAACATCTCCACCCGCTTCGAGACCACGTCAATCGACGAGATCTAAGCGCGAGAATTTACGAAGAGTTAGAGGAAAAGAGTAAACGTGCTCGACGCAACCACTTTCGAACAGCTCCGCATTGGTCTCGCTACGGCCGACGACATTCGTCGTTGGTCGTTCGGTGAGGTCAAGAAGCCGGAAACCATCAACTACCGCACCCTGAAGCCCGAGAAGGACGGCCTGTTCGGCGAACAGATCTTTGGTCCCTCGCGCGACTGGGAGTGCTCGTGTGGCAAGTACAAGCGGGTGCGCTTTAAGGGCATCGTGTGTGAGCGCTGTGGCGTTGAGGTCACCAAGTCTTCGGTGCGCCGCGAGCGCATGGGCCACATCGAGCTCGCTGCGCCCGTTACGCACATCTGGTACTTCAAGGGCGTGCCTAGCCGCCTAGGCTACCTGCTCGACATGGCACCGAAAGACCTCGAGAAGGTCATCTACTTTGCCGCCTACATGGTGATTGAGATTGACGAAGACGGTCGCCACCAAGACATGCCCGGACTCGAGAAGGAGCTTCAGCTTGAGCTGAAGACCCTGGCCGACCGCCGCGACAAGGCCATCGACGAGCGCATGAAGCGTCTCGAGACCGATCTCGAGGCACTCGAGGCCGAGGGCGCCAAGTCAGAGCAGAAGCGCCGCGCCAAGGACTCCGCCGAGAAAGAAATGGGCCAAGTTCGCAAGCACGCCGATGAAGAGATTGCTCGACTCGAGCGTGTGTGGGATGACTTCCGCAACCTCAAGGTGGGCGACCTCAAGCCTGAAGACGCCATTTTTGCTGAGCTGCAAGACCGCTTCGGCCTCTACTTCGAGGCTCACATGGGCGCGGAGGCCATCAAGCGTCGTCTGCTCGACTTCGACCTCGCTGCCGAAGCCATCAAGCTGCGGGTTGAGATTGAAGAGGGCAAGGGCCAGCGCAAGATCCGTGCCATCAAGCGCCTCAAGGTGGTGAGCTCGTTCTTGACGAACGGCACCTCGCCCGCCGCGATGGTGCTCGACGTGGTGCCGGTCATTCCGCCGGAGCTTCGTCCCATGGTTCAGCTCGACGGTGGCCGGTTCGCCACCTCCGACCTCAACGACCTCTACCGTCGTGTGATCAACCGCAACAACCGTTTGCGCCGCTTGCTCGACCTCGGTGCTCCCGAGATCATCGTGAACAACGAGAAGCGCATGCTGCAAGAGGCCGTCGACGCACTGTTCGACAACGGCCGTCGCGGCCGTCCCGTCACCGGCACCGGCAACCGCGCCCTCAAGTCTCTGAGCGACATGCTCAAGGGCAAGCAGGGTCGTTTCCGTCAAAACCTGCTCGGCAAGCGCGTCGACTACTCGGGCCGTTCGGTCATCGTG
>CAFBMB010000033.1_pt1 | contig 12797 bp, 12 predicted proteins | sample 7268381 | NCBI WGS metagenome assembly CAFBMB01 (sample SAMEA6814053, study PRJEB35770) | freshwater metagenome | biome: Freshwater; feature: Freshwater reservoir; material: water | place: Czech Republic | collected 2017-05-23 | depth 30m m
CGACACTGGCCTCACCATCTTGCGTCTGCAGAATGTTTACGGTCCTGGGCAATCGCTCATCAACTCCTATACGGGCATCGTCTCTTTGTTCTCTCAGTGGGCACGTGAGGGAAAGACCATCCCGGTCTATGAGGATGGACAGATCGTTCGCGACTTTGTATTCATCGACGATGTTGTGTCGGCTTTTGTCGCGGCAAGCGGCCGACAGCCTAAAAAAAACGACGTGCCCTTTGACATTGGGGTGGGAGGCGTGGCAACTATTCTCGACGCGGCCACGTTCATCGCCTCCTACTACTCGGCCCCTGCTCCTGAAATCACCGGGGCTTTTCGTGACGGAGACGTGCGTCACGCGTCATGCGACATTGAACTATCTAAGACTGAGTTGTCATGGATTCCGCAGTGGTCTGTGGAGCGCGGCCTGTCGGCGCTCCAGGAATGGATTGGCGCTCAGATTGAGGCGGGCGAGCCTCACATCACGTCCTAGCGTCTAGCCTTGAGGAAAGTCCCGATAGGGCAAACCAAGGATATGGCGCGTCAGGGTAGAAATTCCTTCTGAGTTTCGCGCCAGGATGGCTCGCGGAAGATCGGTGAATGCGTGCATCCGCGACATGGCGTGCCGAGATGAGACGCGCGCCGCTCTCTTCCAACCTTGGAGTTTTAGTAGTCGTGACGACTCAAGGAAGAAGGCACGCTCTTCTCTAAATTTTCTGCCGTTTGGACCCGTGACTGCAGAGAGACTCGCCGAGTGGCGACGGTATTGAAAAACAATCTCCCGGTCGATTAACAGGGTGCCATTGCCCATAGAGATGCTCGTGAGCATGGATAAGTCCTGCACGATGTTGAGGTCGACACGAAATCCAATAGCGGCAACTGTGTCGCGACGCCAGACCAGTGAGGGGAAGTACGTCCAATTTCCGCGCAGCAGGCTCGAGGCTAGGCGTTCACCGGTGAATGCTTGGGTGGAAGAAGTCGTTCTCAGGCGCAGCATGTGTTTGATGCGGTCGGCCAAAGGTAAATAGACCTGCCCATCCTCGTCGATGACCTCAACCCCTGGTTGGATGACGTCGACATCAGGGAACTGGGCGATGAGTTCGCGAACCCGGGCAACATAGCCGGGGAGCAAAATGTCGTCGCACCCCACAATTGTGAGAAACGTGGTGGGGGCGAGGTCAACACCCTTGTTGAAGTTTCGACTGGGCATGAGGTTGTGAGTGTTGCGAATGTAGGTGATGCGTTCATCGTCGAGTTGACTCGCCCACTTTCCCGGCGCCTTGTCGGGGTACATGTCATCAATGATCACGAGGGTCCAATGTGGATCCGTCTGAGCCAGGATGCTCTGAACAGCCAAAATGAAGTGATCGGGCCGTCCGTAAAAGGGCATCACGATCGTTAGTGGCTGCCCAACTTCATTCACCTCTGTATCGTAGCGGGGCACGACAACAGCCATCGGTGAGCGCGGCTCGACGGTTAGACTCGAGTTCGAACAAGTTTGTTGATCGAATGAAGTGAGCAAAGAAGTTTATGCGCGGAATAATTCTTGCCGGTGGGTCAGGGACCCGGTTGTGGCCCATCACCAAAGGAATCTCAAAGCAGCTGATGCCGGTTTTCGACAAACCCATGATCTATTACCCCCTCTCGACGCTCATGATGGCGGGCATCCGTGAGGTCCTGGTGATTACGACGCCCGAGTACTCTGATCAGTTTCGTAATCTCTTGGGCGACGGCAGCGACCTCGGCATGTCAATTGACTATGCAACCCAGCCCTCGCCGGATGGCCTGGCTCAGGCGTTCATCATCGGCGAAGAATTTGTGGGAGACCAGTCTGTGGCCCTCGTTCTGGGCGACAACATATTTCACGGTGGCGGCCTCGGCACTTCCCTCAGCCGAAACAACGACATTGACGGTGCGGTCATTTTCGCCTACCAGGTAGCGAATCCGCAGGCCTACGGCGTGGTTGAGTTCGACGCCAGTTTCCGTGCCATCTCGATTGAAGAGAAGCCGGTGAAACCGAAGAGTAATTTTGCGATTCCGGGCTTGTACTTCTATGACAACTCGGTCATTGAGATCGCCAAGAGCGTCGTGCCGAGTGCGCGGGGTGAACTCGAGATTAGCTCGGTGAATGAGGAATACCTGAATCGGGGAGCTCTCAAGGTTGAAGTTCTCGATCGAGGCACAGCGTGGCTCGACACGGGCACATTTGAATCGATGATTCAAGCCTCTGAGTATGTGCGCGTCATTGAAGAACGCCAGGGTTTCAAAATTGGTTGCATCGAAGAAATTGCTTGGCGCGCGGGGTGGATTACCGACGCCCAATTGGGCGATCTTGCCAAGCCATTGCTGAAGAGTGGCTATGGACAATATCTGACCCAGGTGCTCAAGGGATGACCACGCAGGTCTCGCGTCGTGTTCTGATCGTGACGGGCGACCCTCTCGGTGCGCGACTGTCGGGGCCAGGCATTCGCGCGTGGCAGATTGCGCAGTCCCTGAGCGTTTCACACGACGTGCGTTTGATTAGTTTTACGCGGGCCGAAACATCATCAACAGATTTCATGGTCACATTCGTTCGCCCGAAAGATAATCGCGCCATGGCCGCTCACGAAAAATGGGCGGATGTCATTATCATTCAGGGACACGTTCTGGGAGTGTTCCGAAGACTTCGTCGGTCACGCAAGAAGATGGTTGTCGATATTTACGATCCCATGCATCTTGAGCAGTTGGAGCAGGGTCGTCACCTCGGCCCGTCTGCCTGGCGTGACCGCATTGCGAGTGCCGATCGATCCTTGGACTTTCAACTCCGCCGCGGTGACTTCTTCATGTGCGCCTCGGAACGTCAGCGCATGTTTTGGCTAGGGCAGTTGATGAGTGCCGGTCGCATTAATCCGGACACATATGCCGCTGACGTGACCCTGCGGAACCTGATTGACGTTGTTCCTTTTGGGCTCTCACGAGAACTACCACAGGTAACGGGCTCAGCGATTCGCGGCGTCGTCCCCGGAATTGGACCAAAGGACAAGGTGTTGCTGTGGAGCGGTGGACTCTACGACTGGTTCGATCCGCTTAACCTGATTCGTGCCGTGGCGGAGCTCGCAAAGCGGCGTCCCAACGTGCGCCTCTTCTTCATGGGAACTCAACACCCCAACCCCGACGTGCCGCCCATGCCGATTGTCCAGAAGTCTCGTGACCTGGCGGCCGAGTTGGGCGTGCTCGACTCACACGTTTTCTTTAACGACCAGTGGGTGGATTTTGACAAGCGACAGAACTATCTGCTCGACGCCGACGCGGGCGTAAGCACACACTTTGACCACGTCGAGACCCAGTTCTCCTTCCGCACGCGCATTTTGGACTATCTCTGGACTAAGTTGCCGATGGTAGTCACCACAGGAGATTATTTCGCGGATCTGGTAGCTGAGCAGGGTCTTGGCCGCGTTGTGTCGGCCGAAGATGTGGCGGCCTTGGCCGCCGCCCTTGAGGATGTGTTGTATACCGCAAAGGATCGTGTGACGATGCGCGATCACCTCACCAAGGTGAGAGAGAAGTTTTTTTGGGACGTGGTTCTGACCCCTCTGATCACCTACGTCAACGATGTCACGTATGCCGCCGACCACGAAGACCTTTCTCGAAGCGGTTTTCGCCTACCCCTTCTCGTGAGGGTGGGGTATCTTGCTGCTTCCGTTCGACATCGGTGGGTGCGCGGGCGAGACATGCTCTTGCGGCGCTAGATTTCTGATATCGCTGAGGATTTTTGGGTGGTGCCACGCGCAAACCGGAGCCCAGAGAGACTCAGGAACTCGGCAACGAAGTACGTGCTGAGTGTTGCGAAAATGCCAAAGAGAATGGTCGATATCGCCCATACGGTCATTGGCGTCGGTCCGCTAGTCCACCACCATGCGGGGGAGGCGTCAAGGTTGAAGCTCGGGTGTCCCGTTCCCACAATGTAGCGCTGCATGTTCACGTGGATGGCAACAGAATTTGCCAGGGTCAGGAGTCCGACAATGATCCAGAGCGGGAGCGCGGTCAGCCGAACTTTTTTCGCGAGTGACACCACGGCGAGCGTCACGAGCATGATGATCAGTGGGTAGATGTATCGGGGTTGCACATTTGCGCCAACGAGATTTCCATTTCGCACCAAGACGTAGAGGGGAATAGCCACGAGGGCGGAGAACACCAGACCCATGGCCACTCCCGTTTTTCGCGTGAGGTTGGTGAGTGAGACAAAAAGGATTCCGAACACGATGAAGCACATCGAGACCCAGACGATTCCGGGCATTGCGGTATCGAGCCAACCCAAACCGGTCAGTCCTAGCGCGCCGGCCCACAAACTGGGCATTGCTGCCAGATTTGCCACGGCGAGCTGTATGGCCTGACCAAGATTTTCGGGCGGCTGGCTGGCGGCGGCGAGGTCGGCGGTTCCCTGTCGTGCTGATAGGAATAATGCCACCGACACCGTACCGATAACTGCGGGAAGCCACAGTCTCTGCCAGTGCAAACGAGCAGCGGGCCACGAGACCATTAGCGCTGCGGCGGTCGCAATCACACTGTAAATCGCTGAGTCGGAACGAGAACCCGCGCCGATAAGTGCAGCGAGAACCCCCAAGGTTGAGAGAACAATGAGGCGCCAACGCGTGCGTTCAGTCATGACTCCCAGCGTCGAGAAAAAGACGACAATCGAAGATGTGATGGCCCACGAACTGGGGTTCACGCTCGGAATGAGAAACATGCCGAGCGGAACAAGTGTGAGCGCCGCGGACCACATCAACAGGGACCCCCGCCGGCGCCCAAGGGCGATCACGGTGGCCCCGATGAGAACGCTCAATACCACGGCGTTAAAGACTCGAATTCGAATGACCGACGCCTCTACATTGTCGGTGACAAACCAGCTGGTGACCCAGTAGTAAACCGGAGGATACGCATTGTCGGCATTGCTGCGCGAAGTCTCAATGAGGTCGGTGGGCAAGTTGATTGTGCATGACGCGTTCTGTTTGGGGTGAAACGCGTAACACGCCGAAGCGACGACGATGGCGCGTGGTACCGCAACCGCACCCTCCGAACTCGCCTTCTCGCAGAGACCCACTTGCACGCCGTGACCGCACCAGATACTGGGGAGATGAAAGTCCTCGTCGGGCGACGCCCCTACCGGCGACGCCAGTGCCCACATAGACAGTGACCCGAGAAGACTTAGTGCGGCTGCGGCCACAAGCAGGGGGCGTCGAAAGACCCGAACGAACTCTCGGGCGCGAGAAATCACGGGTGCTCACAATCGTTGGCGTCAAGAGTCTTGGTCCGGCTTAGGTTACCAGTTGCCCCGCCACAGATATCATGAAGCAGACCCGTCGAGAAGGGAGTCACCGGATGGCTACATCCAACAAAAATGTTCTTCCGGTTGACGATGACACGCGTTTGCGTCAACTCGCGCTGATTGATCGAATCATCGCCCTCGAGGTTGAAAACGCTCGACTGCGCATTCAGGCCGGTCAGCCCGCTCAGCACCTGATGCAGACCACGACCTGGCGCGTGGGGTCAGCCATTGTCTCTCCCCTCGCAAAACTTCGACGCGTCTTCGCGAGAAAACAAACTCGGAGCGCGCCGTAGTGGTTCCCACGACACCACAGCCCAGAAGTAAAACAGCACCGGGCACGCCCGCCATCTCGATTGTTATCCCCACGAGGGCGCAACGAGCTGCAGACGGCTCGGCCAGCGTCGTTGTGGCCTGTGTGACGAGCATTGTTAAGCAGTCCACATACCGAGACTTTGAAATTATTGTCGTTCATGATGCCGGGGCTGAACCGGATGTGCTCGCCGCTCTAAAAAAAATCGCAGGCGCGTCGTTGAGCCTGGTTAGGTTTGACGGCCCGTTCAACTTTTCGCGCAAGATGAACCACGGGGTGATTCAGGCGCGCGGCAACTTTATTCTGAGCATGAATGATGATGTCGAAATCATTTCTCCGGATTGGATCGAGCAGCTGCGCGAGACTATTGAGCCCGCGGATGTTGCGATGGTGGGGGCCATGCTTTATTTTGCCAACGGCACGATTCAACACGCGGGACATGCGCATGTCGGCGGCCTGCCTACTCACATCGGTATTGGGGAGCCTCGGGGATCCGCCGGGCCCGACGGTGATTATCTGGATGTGCGCGAACGCGTGGGAGTTACCGCCGCCTGTGCCCTCATTCGTCGCGACGCATTTGAACGAGTGGGCGGATTCTGTGAACTCTTGCCCGGAAATTACAACGACGTCGATCTCTCACTCAAGTTACGATCCCTGGGTTATCGCATTTTGTGGACTCCCCGGGCCGAGCTCTACCATTTCGAATCGGTGTCGCGTTCTCCAGAGATCTCAGGTTACGAATTGAATTTCTTGCACGACCGGTGGGGTTCAACGTTGGATGTCATCGATGTCAGCAACGCGGTAGTGGAATCTCGGCGCTAGGTACGGCGGTTCGGTTTCTTCGCGCCGGTCGTTCGGACGGAACTGCCCGTGCGCTCAGGGGAGTCAGCGGCGGATTCGATCGTTTCGAGTCGCTGTTTCAGCAGGGCAACTTCTTCGGTGAGCACACGTAGTTTTTTCTCGTGAGAAGTAATCTCTGAACTGTGCTGCAGGGCCAAGAGCGCTAAGACACCAACAGCCAAGAAGAGGCTCAGATTGATGGGTACGGCAACACCGAGAAGACGGGCCATAAAACCCAACGTCGCGGGGAAGATGGTGATGATGAGAATGACGACGCCACCCACAAGCCACCAAATCGCGTGCCGTTCGCGCAGGCGTCCGTGGCGCATCATCTGAACGACCGTCACGAGAATAACAAGGGCCACGAGTATTCCCGTGAGGTAAGTCCAAATCGTCATCACATGCCTCTCGTCGTGTCGATGGGACGCATGAGGCCGAAGAATAGTGCCATCAGCGCGCGCGCAAGCTGAATCATGGAGCGTAGCCCGTTGTGGGAGGGCTGGCCGGCCAGTCGCTTTCTCATTGTCACCGGGATCTCGCGCACAACAAGCTTGGCGCGCGCCGCGATGACAAGTGCTTCGACGGTATCACCCAGATACTCGGCCGGGTAGTTGTTCTCAAAAACGTTGAGGGCCCGCAGGTTGAGGGCTTTGAATCCGGAAGTTGTGTCGGTCAGCGGCGTGTGGCAAATCTTGCTGAGTGACCACGACAGGAAGCCCATTGCCCACTTTCGCGGGCCCCTCACTTTGTAATCACCGCTGCCGGCAAATCGTGATCCAATCACGATGTCGGCCTGAGAGAGTTCCGTCACGAGGCGGGGAACCATGGTGGGATCGTGCTGGCCGTCAGCATCGAGTTGCACCACGCTGCGGTAGCCGTTGCGAAGAGCGAATTTGAAGCCGGTGCGCATGGCGCCCCCCACCCCGAGATTGAGGGGCAATTCGACAACCCGAAATCCGGACTGACGAACAATCGATGCTGTGCCGTCTGAAGAGCCGTCACTGACCACAACAATATCGGTGTCGGGAAGGTGACGACGTACCTCGTCTAAGACAGCGCCAATCGACTCCTCTTCATTAAATGCGGGAATCACAATCAGGGTCGGTTGCAGTGAAGAGCCCACACCATCATCCTAGGGCGGGCCCTACCCCGGCACGGGGATGAACGTCGGCTAGCGTTAGGTGGAGGAGGACATTCGCACATGAGGCCCCGTATTTCCGTTGTCGTCTGCACGCACAACGGTGCCACGTTTTTGTCGGATCAACTTGATTCGATCGTTGGACAGTCAGTTTTGCCCGATGAGATTGTGATTTCTGACGATGCCTCCACCGACACAACGCGACAGATCATCGAGCAGTTTGTTAGAGAGACTCGTGTGGCGTTTCCCGGAATTTCCTGTCGCGTATTGCTGAGCGAGAAACCTCGGGGTGTTCGTGGAAACTTTGAGTGGGCGATCTCGCAGACGACGGGAGACCTCATTGCCTTGGCAGATCAAGACGACGTCTGGCATCGCCAGAGGCTGGAGCGACAGATATCGCTTGGTGAGGCGCCGGCAGTGCTTTTGTCACACTCGAACGCAGACCTTATCGACGAGTCGGGAAAAAGCTTGGGCTACTTGCTCTTCGCCACGTTGCACATGAATGGGCGAACCGTTCGAAATATCAATTCGGGCGATGGTTTTCGAGAACTCATGCGGCGCAACGTTGTTACGGGGGCTACCGTGATGTTGTCGCGGAAGCTAACCGAGCTTGCCTTTCCCATACCTTCTGCGTGGCTTCACGACGAATGGCTCGCGGTCGTTGCCGCTATGAATTACGGGCTTGTGTCGATTGACGAGCCACTCATTTCATACCGACAACATGCATCGAATCAGATCGGTGCACGCCGACTCAATTTGGCGATTATGCGAACTCGGGTGTCCACCTCTCGACAGGAGCGTAATGCACGCCTCCTCCTTCGCGCCGAACAACTCGTGGCATTTGTCGACTCCCGGGGGCCAGACGTGGCAAGTGACGTGCGCGCCGCCGCTCACCGCAAACTTGCCCATGAGCGAGTTCGCTGGAACCTTCCCGCGGCGCGCATCCGACGCCTTCCTCGAATTGTGGCTGAACTCGTGAGGGGGCGCTACCACTCCGACGGGCGCGGACTACAGGGAGTCTTTCTTGATGTGTTTCAACCTGATGCGAGCGACGACGCGTGACCGACACCATGCGCTCCGGAGCCCGAACGGTTGTCGTCGCCACGATTGTGGCCGGAGGGCTGGCCTATCTGCTCACCATGCTGGCGGCCAAGTTTCTTGGTGATGATTACTCGCGTTTCGCCATCTTTTGGAGCACCCTGTATGTGTTTGTTGGCGCCATCGCGGGAATTCAGCAGGAGTTTGCCCGAGCTGTGTCGCGCAACTCACATGAGTCATTAGCCTCCGCAAGTCGAGCCCGGGTTGACGTGGTTGCCGTCGGTGCCAGTGTGACCGCCGCCGTGGTTGCCGTGCTGATTTTGTTGCCGCTCGGAGGGCAACTATTTGGTGCCGACTCCCCGGTCTTGATAGGGCAACTCATTCTCGGAGTATTTTTTGCGTCTTTGAGCTTGTCCATTACAGGTGTCTTTTACGGACTCCACTCGTGGTGGTTGATTGCTCTCATCGTGGTTGGCGACGCCACATTTCGATTTGTTGGCTTTCTCATTGCAGATGCCTTGGGGGCGGGCATTGTTGGTTTCGCCCTTGTCACCGTCATTCCATTTCTGCTCACGATTTGTATCTCGCTTCTGATTACTCGGCGTCGATACCCCGGGAACATCGTGATGGAGGGCACATATGTCAAGGTGTCGACCCGCGTGGCACGAACAGTCGTGGCCTCCGTTGGGGGTGCAATTCTTGTCAACGGCATGCCCGTTGCGCTTGGCGCGGTCTCTTATGGAGCTGCTCCCGCAGCGCTCAGCGCTGTGTTCTTGGTAATGACATTGACTCGGGCACCACTGGTTGTTGGCTCTGTTTCGCTCCAGAGTTACATCGTTGTGGCCTTCAGAGACAGCGCCGGTAAAATTGTACGGAGGGTATTGGCTTACCTGTTAGGAGTTCTCGCGATAGGAATTATCTTGTCAGCGATTGCATACGTAATCGGGCCGCCAATAGTTGAGTGGATAGCTGGCGCTCGTTTTGCCCTGAGCCCACTCTTTTTCGCTCTCGTTACGGTGAGTTCGATTTCGACCGCCTGGCTGGTTGTGACGGGCGCCGCGACCTTGAGTCAATCGCGACACACGTGGTATGCCGTTGGCTGGGCCGTTGGTGCGGTGGCAACAGTCGTCCTCATCTGCTTACCCATGCCCCTCGAATCGAGGGTTGTGGTGGCCTTTTCCTTCGGGCCCATTCTGGGTTCTGTGATTCATCTCATTGCTCTCAAACGCCACGAAGTCAGGCACACGAAGGTGACGTTTCCGGGCTGATGCTAACGTGATGGCGCGACGATGTCGACTATCTCGCTCGGGCACTGTGCGACCAGCCGTTCTCGAAGCCCGGCCTCTGAGGTCAGTATGCGAACCGGAGGCGTAAGTTTCGATATTGCCGTGCAGACCTGGGAAGTGTTGTTTGCATCGAGGCCGTAGGCGAAGATTCGAACGTCGAGATTGTTTTTTAATGGTTCCATCTGGAAAAGCCACAAGTTTATAAAGCCATCTTCCGTCGGAGTCAGCGCATTTACGGCGATGGTGTTGACGCCGTCTTCTTTATTTCTCATCATGAACCGCGCCGCGGGGTCGGCCGGATGTGGTGAAGGGATACCGGCCACCGCCAGAAGGGGAAGCGCATCAAAAACTCGCGCGCGAATATCTGGTATCGAAGCAATGGCGACGCCAATGCCCAATGCCATCACCGAGGCGATCCCTCCGAAGATTAGCCCTCGATACCGAACACGTGCCACGAGGGCAAGGATGATACTCAGCGAGACAATTCCAAAGATCGTCATCATGATCCAAGCAAATTTAACCGGGTAATAACCCCACAGGTCGGGTTGTGCCCGCCGCTGAAACACGAGGAAAGCGAGGGCGCCGGCGCCAAGGAGAGTGACAAGAAAACTGTCTATGAAGAGTCGCGGAGATCTTTCAACCATGCTGTAAATAGCTGCCGTGACAATCAGAACCGCGGCTGACAGGCCGACGATCCGTGGGCTCAGTGTCATAATTCCGCCATCGTTTCCTAAGGCACTCGCGGAACTTAACAGGTCCGGAACAGTGACTAGGGCGATGTACGTGGCACTAACAGCGAAAACGGCTCCCGGAATCCAGAATCTTCTTCGCGCGTGTGTTTGGGCAGAGCGCGCGCTGCAAATGAACTGCCAGAGAGCGTGGATTCCGAGAGCCACCGGAATGATGGCCAGGGGCCCCCAGGTTGCCAGCAATGCCAAAGATGCCATCCCGAGTGCCGACAGTCGGATTCCCGGGGAAACGCTCTGACCGCGTGCCACTAACCATGAGCAGAGCAGGATGACAACTGACAGGGTCGCGTTGAAGAAGCCAAACAAGATCGAATAACCAGCAACGAACCAGGTCAGCGGCACCAAAGCAATCGCATTTGCGCTGACGATGCCAAACCAGAGGGGAGAACGTTGCGGCATTGCTTGTTTGGCTACCAGAGCCGAGAGTGCCGCTGTGGCGACGATGAGCAGGAACCATAGCTGGGCGTAGGCAGAGATGTCATATGCCAACAGATCCCAAGAGCTGACAGTCCATCTCCCGGGCCCGGCAACTACGGTCAGGAGAGAGTGCGGCTCGGGTGACCCGTTGAAGTGAAGGCGAGAATTGACGCCACCGTCGGCAAAGAGGATGCGCGCAGAGCTGACGTTGGCGGGTGAATCGTTGCCCATTGCCCAGGCAACGCCACTTCGCCCGATCAACAGTGAAAACGTCATGACTACCGAGGCAATAATCGGAGTGACGAAAAAAAGGCTGTATCGGGCCAGTGCAAGCAACGATTGCCGGCCGGGCCAGCGTGCGAATCGAGAAATGACGAACCCCACCACAAGGCCCTCCAAAACCAGACAGACCGAAACGGTGAGAGCCAACGGCAGTCGGGTCAGCGGGGCAAGCTGAATCAGCACGGCAACAGCAGCGAGGTGGAGCAGGATGCTCGCGGCGATGCCAAAAGTTGTCGTGCTGCGCTGTCGAATAATTGCAGCAACGCCGACAACGCAAAAGATGATGAGCGGCCAAGCCGAGATGGAAAACACGGCGAGCAGCCCGCAAGCGACAACGACCGCCCACGTGACAATGTGAATCCTGATAAGTGGCAACGCGGCCGGTGTCGCCACTCGTTTAGGTGTCACGTCATTCCTCACATACGTGCCCCCGAGAGGATTCGAACCTCCGACCTTTGGTACCGGAAACCAGCGCTCTATCCCCTGAGCTACGGGGGCAGGGGTGAATTTAGGTTATCAGTCCGACGTGCTCTATCCGGCCGGAAGGTAAGACAACACAGCGTTCATCAAGGTTGCGACGTCTTCGGGAGCGGACACTTCGGGACCGGCGATGGTGACCCAATAATTGTTGGCAGTGTAGACCTGAACGATGCCGCTTCCGGCAATTTTGCCGAAGTAGCCCGGCACGCCATTGAGGTCAACCTGAGCCAGGGTGCCCAGCGACTGTTCTTCCAAGATGGCCGTGGTGGTTGCTGTGGGATGGGCCACGCTGACGGTGAGTGCTGCCCCGCTCGATTGATTCGTGTAGGTGCAGTTGGTTCCTTCGAGCGTCTTCACCATGTCGAAGGACGACCCGACGGCGGGGGTCGCGGAATTGTCAAAGACGTAGTTGGGATTGAACGCGAAAACAACGTCGTTGGGAATCAGGTTGGCACAGTCCTGCGTGAAGGGAATGTAGTCACCCTCTGGCTGCGACGCACTGGGCGTGGGCGTGCTCACAGGCGTCGCGCTCGACGTGGGAGAAGCACTGGGCTCGGGAGATGCACCTGCACAACCCGCAAGGAGAAGGGCGGAACTCACGAGGATTATCGGGAGGACAAAAATCTGTCGCGACCTATTCATGCACCACACGCTACTCGCGAAACCATAGTGAGCGAAAGGTGCACCGGGTGTGTCGTAACTAGACTGTGATGTCGTGACCCCTGACGATATCGCCCGCCACGTATTCGAGGCGCTCAGCGCCGAGGCGACGCGTCAGGGAGGTTCGCTCGAGGCGTTGACGATAGACGACATCGTCATTGAGCGACCAAAGAATCGCGACCACGGCGATTGGGCGTCGAGTGCTGCACTCAAAGCGGCCAAACAGCTCGGAGTCAACCCGCGAGATCTGGCGGCAACCGTGGCCGGCTATCTGGCCGCGGTCGACGGAATCGCTCGCGCG
>CAFBMB010000034.1_pt1 | contig 12167 bp, 14 predicted proteins | sample 7268381 | NCBI WGS metagenome assembly CAFBMB01 (sample SAMEA6814053, study PRJEB35770) | freshwater metagenome | biome: Freshwater; feature: Freshwater reservoir; material: water | place: Czech Republic | collected 2017-05-23 | depth 30m m
TGCGCGCAATCTGACCCGTGAGGTCGTGGTGATAGGTCACGTCGGTGAGCTCTTCGAATCCTGGAGCGTTCGTCCAGGCCGAAGGATCAAAAATTTCCGACACCGACGCAGTCATACATTCCAGCCTACGCGTAGCGGTTCGAGGGTGCGAGACTGGGCACATGTTGCCCGACATTCGCGACGTTCTCGACGGACTTCACGTTGTTTCGCTGCCGCTCGTGACGAAGTTTCGCGGTATCACCCATCGTGAGGCGGCACTCTGGCAGGGGCCCGCCGGCTGGACAGAGTTTTCACCGTTTGTCGAATACGGCGACGAAGAATCGGCGACCTGGCTGGCGGCCGCCTACGATTTCGGAGCACGAGATCTAGCCGCCGAGCTCGATGCTGTGCTGCGCCCGACCGTGCGCGTGAACGCCACCATCCCCGCCGTCGGGGTGCACGATGTTGCCGATATTCTGGCGGCATTCCCGGGCTGCCGCACGGCAAAGGTGAAGGTGGCCGAACCGGGTCAACGCCTCGCCGACGATGTGGCGCGCGTGGCCCGCGTGCGCGAGTTGATGGGGGATCAGGCCCGATTACGCGTCGATGCCAACGGAGCGTGGAGTCTGAGCGAGGCGCGGGCCGCCTGCGACGCGCTGCGCGAGTTCGACCTGGAATACATGGAACAGCCGTGCGCCAGCGTTGACGACCTCAGCGCCCTGCGCGCCGGACAACCCGGAATTTTGATTGCCGCCGACGAAAGCATTCGCAAGGCGCACGATCCGATGCTCGTGCGTGAGCGTTCCGCGGCAGACGTGATTGTGGTCAAGGCGGCGCCCCTGGGCGGCATTGCTCGCGCCCGCGAGATCGTGCGCCAGGTGGGGCTGCCGGCAGCGGTCTCGAGCGCACTCGAAACCTCGGTGGGCGTCGCGATGGGCGCATTTCTGGCCGCGTCACTTCCCGACATTTTTGATGCGGGGCTGGGCACCGCGTCACTTCTGGCAGCCGACGTCACCGACGATCCGCTCGTGCCACACGACGGCGCGATCGACGTGCGCCGGGTTGAGCCGTCGCCCTCGCTGCTGGCACGATTCGCGGCAACCGACGACCGCACTCAGTGGTGGCGTGAGCGCATCACCCGCTGTCACCGCCTCGTGTCTGCGAGCGACTAGCTCAATCCGCTGTAGGCGTGCAGTCCCTTGAAGTAGATGTTGACCACAGTGAAGTTGAACATGACCGACCCAAAGCCCACCATGGCGAGCACAGCGGATCGCGTGCCGCGCCATCCGCGTGTCGAGCGGGCGTGAATGTAGCCGGCGTAAATGGTCCAGATGATGAAGGTCCACACCTCTTTGGTGTCCCAACCCCAGTAACGACCCCACGCCTTCTCGGCCCACACCGCGCCAGCAATCAGCGTGAAGGTCCAAAAGATGAACCCAATAATGATGAGTCGATAGGCATAGTTTTCTAATTGCGCTGAATCCGGCAGCCGGGACATCCACGCCAGCCGCGTGGGCTTCGCCTCGACGGCACGATACTCGCGTCGCGTCTGCAGCAATTGGGCGAGAGACAGAGCAAAGCCGAGCGCAAAGAATCCCGTGCCCAGCGTCGCGACAAAAACGTGAATGACAAGCCAGTAGGACTGCAGGGCGGGAGGAAGCGGAACGACCTCAACGTAGTAGCGCGTTGCCGACAGACCCAAGAGAAGCAGCACGAGACCGGTGCTGAAGGCACCCACAAATTTGAGATCCCACTTGAGGTTAACCAGCAAGAAGACGAGCATGATGATGAGGGTTCCGGTCATGGCGAACTCATACATGTTCGCCCAGGGAACACGCGAGGCCGCAATGCCGCGCAAGATGGTGGCCGTCAATTGAAAGACAAAGCCGAGCCAAGCCAGCGCCATGGCAATTCGAGCAAGCGGTCGACGTCCTGGTTTCGACGAGGGGGCATCAACCCGCACGCGTGTGAGTGTGGCTGTTCGCCCCTCGCCCGTGGCCTGAACAATGCTGTCGGACGCACCGGCCGCTGACGCCTCTCGGCCCCCGCCCCTGGCCAGGTCGAAGGTGAAGAGAATGAATGCGATCGCGTATATGGCCATGGCCGAATACAGCGAGAGAACCGAAAACTGCGAGAGGGTGTCAGTCACGAACTAATCCTAAGTCGCTTCCGTGAGCGCTCGCGATGCGAGCCAGTGCCGCCGACAGTGTGGGGTCGTCGCCGCGAGCAAGTCCGGCGTACTCAACGACCACGCCTCCGCGAACCTTTCGCACACTCACCCACACGCGGCGTCGAGGAATAAACAGCGAGGTCAGAAGCCCCGCAACCGCGGCGAGCGCAAAGGCGAGCACCCACCCCTGAGTGGGGTCGTGGTGCACATCAAGCGACGCAAACCGTTTGACCCCGTCGAAGGTCACTGTTCCCAGGTCGTTCGGCAGTGCTGCGGATTGGCCCGGGCGAAGTTCAAGAGATTTCAGGTCTGTCTTGGTGCCCGTGAGTTTCGTCATGCGCGAGGTGTCGAGGGCATAGACAGAGCGGGCAACGCCATCGTTGAGGCCGAGATCACCGACGTAGACGTTCAGGGTGACAAGAGGATCAATCAGGTCGGGGTACATCGAGAAGAATGCGCCCGAATGTCCCTCGCTTACCGTCGGATAGAAGAACCCAATCAGGCCCACCTGTTTCGCCAGGCCATCCGGAAGTTTGACCACACCCACCGAGGTGAGGTTCCTATCCTGTGGCAGGAAGGGAACCGTTTCTTGATAGACAATGTTCCCCGAAGGATCGCGCACGGTGAGCGACGGCGCATAACCGTTACCGAGCAGATAGACGTTCGTGCCGCCGATGTCGAGGGGAGCGTTGACCTTGATGACCTGTTGCAGAGCAGCCTGGTCACGCACCTGGGTGGTCACCTCGGCCTTGTAATCAATGGGCTGGCCCACGGCATTCACATTGCGCTCTTCATAGCGGGTGCTGAATTTGTCGAGTGTAATAGAGAACGGAACAAGATCGCGGTCACGGAAGAAGCGGCCGGGGTTGAAGGTGTCATAGGCCAGCAGGCTATTTGTAAACGCTTGTCCCTCTACGACTACGCGCTGGCCGGTGTAACTGAATCCGCCGCCTAAGCCGACGGCGATCAGAATTCCCACGAGGGCGATGTGAAAGACCAGGTTTCCGGTTTCGCGCATGTAGCCACGCTCGGCCGAAACGGTCAGCCGATCCGCAGTGTCATAGCGTCGCACGCGGTAGCGCTCGCGTCGCAGGAGTCGATGAGCGGCACTCATCACCGTTTCGGCCTCTTGCCCCGACATTCGGGCGGTGAGGTGAGAGGGCAGTCGCGACAAGTTATGGGGCGTTACCGGAGGGGCCGCGCGCAGGGCATCCCAATGGTGTTTGCTGCGTGGCAGCACGCAACCCACCAGCGAAATAAAGAGAAGCAGGTAGATGGCCGAAAACCAGACCGAGGCGTAGACATCAAAGAACTGCAGTCGATCCAGCCACGGCGCGAGGTCGGGATTGTCGGCGAAATACTGGCTCACCCCATTCGGATCGGAGGTGCGTTGGGGCACGATCGAACCCGGGATGGCCGCAATGGCCAACAGCAACAACAGGATGAGCGCCGTGCGCATGCTGGTGAGCTGCCGCCATATCCAACGGGACCAGCCGACAAACCCGAGGCGACCCATCGTCGCGTCGTCGCTAGCCGCAGCCTGCTCCGAGTCGATGTGATCAGAGGGTCGTAACATATTGGCCAATCACCGCCTGCGTATTAGCCATGAGCACGTTCCACAGGCCGCTCACCATGAGCACGCCAATCAGAATAAGCACAACGCCGCCCGTGACATTGATGGCGCGAATATGGCGCTTGAGAAAAGCTGCTGAAGATGCCGCCCACTGGAAGCCTGCGGCGAGCACAATGAAGGGCAACCCCAACCCGACGCAATACACCGCGGCGAGAATTGCTCCGCGCCCCGGACTCGCCGCGTCAAGACTCAATGAAAAAATGGCGGCCAACGTGGGTCCAATGCAGGGCGTCCAGCCGAGGCCGAAGACAATGCCCAGGAGCGGTGCGCCCACGAGACCCACACGCGGCGCGATATTGATCTTGGCCGTGCGCTGAAAGAGTCGAAAGAAGCCCACAAAAACGAGGCCCAGCACGATGACGACAACCCCCATGATTCGCGTGACCAGATCCAGCCAGGGTTTCAGTGCCAGGCCGGCCGCGCCGAATGCGATACCGAGGCCGACGAAGACCACGCTAAATCCCACCACAAAAAGGGCGGCGCCTAAAACCGTGCGGCCCACGCGACGCGAGCCGTCGGTCGCGCCCCCCAGAATGCCCAGGTAACCGGGCACGAGGGGCAATACGCAGGGTGAGGCAAACGAGACGAGCCCGGCGAGCAGGGCAAGGGGTATGGCCAGCCAGAGGGCGCCGCCGAATACGACTTCGCCGACGGTCATGGGTTCGTTTCCGCCCACACAGTATCAATCAGCGCCGACAGGATTGACCTATCCGCGAGCGCACCCAATACACGGGCGGCGACCCGACCCTCGGCATCTAAAACGAGGGTCGTCGGCACAGCGTTAGGGGGCACATCACTGGCGAAAGCTAATTGAATAGCGCCATTCTGATCGGTGAGCGCCGGGTAGGTCACGCCAAACGTCTGGTTAAACGCCGCTGCGGTTGCCGCCTGATCGCGCACATTCACGCCCACAAAGCTGACATCGCGACCTCGATCGAGTTCCTGAGCGAAGACCGCTTGAAGGTCAGGGGCTTCTTTGCGACAGGGGGCGCACCCGGCATACCAAAAGTTGACGACGGTCGCCGAGCCGCGGTGATCGGCTAGAGCATAGGTATCGCCCTGTGTGGTCTCGCCTGAGAAGACGATGGGTGCACCGCGGTTGCCGGGTGCAATCTCGGTAACCGTGCCGTCTCCGGCAATGTAGTTTTTGCCACTACCCGCTCGATATTGATCGGCCAGTGGATCACCCGCGCACGCCGTCAGCCCGATGACGCCCAGCAGCGCCGCCGCGGCGCCCAGGACGCGCACGAGTCGCCGCGAGTGAAACCCCAGGGATGCAGTCGGCAGATGGCTCATACGGCACCCACGTCGATGGCGCCCTGTGCCACAGGGCCGGCCGGATCGGTGTATCCCACTTCAACAAAACCGCGCTCGGGATGTGCCGGATCGACAAACTCGAGAGTCGTGATGCTCGAGAGGGCACATCGGCGTCGCCGTGGGTCATGCGGGGGCAATCTGCGAGCAACGCGTCGCTGCACCATCACAATCGGCAACTGGTGGCTGACCATCACGACGTCACCTTCTTTTACAGCGAGCGCCGCATCCGTCATGGCGGCAAACATCCGTGCGGTGATGCTGCGGTAGGGCTCGCCCCAGCTGGGCCGCCACGGATTCACGAGGTATTTCCAATTTCGCACATCTGTGAGCGCGGAATCCGCGCCGCGCATTCGTTTTCCTTCAAACGCATTGGTGGGCTCGATAATGCGGTCCTCGATGACCGCACGAAGCCCCAGCAACTTACTCACGGGTGCCGCGGATTCCTGCGTGCGCTGAAGAGGTGAACAATAAAGGCTCGCATAGGTGCGGTCCCGGGAAAGCAGGTCTGTTGCGGCGGCCTCAGCCATCAAGCGACCCCGCTCGCTTAGGCCGAAAGCGGGAAGCCGGCCATAGAGCACACGGTCGGGATTGTGCACCTCACCGTGTCGCACGAGATGAATCTGCCGGGCGACCATATGTCCAAGTGTATGGGCGTCGATGCTGGCTATTTGCCGAACGTCTGAGCGTTCCCGGCCCGCGCCCTAGACTTGGTTATCGTGACGAACCGCATCCTGATTGCAGACCTTGCCCACACCACCGAGGGTCCCGTTTCGGTCTCTGGCTGGGTCGATACCGTTCGCGATCAGAAGAAAGTGCAGTTCGTCGTTTTGCGTGACGAATCGGGTGCGGCACAGTTGGTGCACCCGCGCACCGAAGAGAACGACCCGATCGCCGACACCATCTCCGCGCTCGCGGCGGGAACCTTCTTGACCGTCACCGGCCAGCTCAAGATGGATGAGCGCGTCAAACTGGGCGGTCTCGAAATCAAAATCGACGCTCTTGAAATCGCCGGCGCCGCCATCGCCGAAACGCCCATCGCCGACGATACGAGCATCGACAAGCGACTCGACTGGCGTTTCATCGATCTGCGCACGGCTCGAAATATCCTCATGTTCCGCGTGCAAACCACCATGGAGCACGCCATGCGGTGCTACTGGATTGACCGCGGTTACATCGAGATTCACACACCCAAGCTCATGGCGAGCGCGTCGGAGTCGCACGCCGAGCTCTTTCAGTTGGAATACTTCGAAACGACCGCGTACCTCGCCCAGAGCCCGCAGTTCTACAAGCAGATGGCGCAGAGCGCTGGCTTCGGAAAAGTTTTTGAAATTGCGCCCGTATTCCGTGCCGACCCTTCCTTCACGTCACGCCACGCGACCGAATTCATTAGCGTCGACGCCGAGATGAGCTGGATTGACAGTCACGAAGACGTCATGACAATGCAAGAAGAGCTGCTCGTGGCCGCGCTCTCTGCGGTGAAGGCCAAGCACGGCGAGCAAATAAAGGAATACTTCGGCGTTGACGTCATCGTGCCGGCGACGCCGTTTCCGCGCATTGCCTTGGCCGATGCCAAGAAGATTGTGGCTGAGCGGGGATACGAAGTACCGCGCGACGACGAAGACATGGACCCGGAGGGCGAACGTCAAATTGCTGCCTACGTTGCCGAGGAATTCGGCCACGAATTTGTCTTCCTCACCGATTACTCGGCAAACATTCGGCCGTTCTACCACATGCGCCACGACGACAACCCTGCGCTCACCAAGAGCTACGACCTGATCTGGAACGGCACCGAAATCACCACGGGCGCCCAGCGCGAACATCGCATCGAGGTTCTTGAGGCACAGGCGCGCGAAAAGGGACTCGACCCCGAGGGGCTTGCCTTCTATCTCGATTTCTTTCGCTACGGAGTTCCCCCGCACGGTGGATTCGGCATGGGTTTGTCACGCATGTTGATGCTGCTCTTGCATCAGCCAAATCTGCGTGAGGTGACGTTCTTGTTCCGCGGACCCAACCGCCTCACGCCGTAAGTTTCGATACGCGCCTGGCGGCGCTACTCAACCAACAGGCAGGGCTTAGAGGGCGCCGAGGGCCGTGAGCTTGGCGTGTAGGTCGGGGTCGCTCGGTTCCACCTGGTGTGAACCGTCCGGGAAGGCGATGACCGGGATGCTTTTGCGGCCGGCAATGGCCTCAGCCTCGGCGGCGGCGTCTTCAACAGCCTCAAGGTCGATGTAGTCGTAGTCGACCCCTAGGGTGTCGAGCAGAGTCTTGCTGCGACGGCAGTCTCCGCACCAGGCGGCGCCGAACATGGTGATGCGGTCAGTCTCGTGATAACTCATGTTTCCAGTCTATGTGGCTATAGTTACGCAAGGACGATGACGCTTTCGTCTCGTCCTTCTTGAGAAAGGTTCTACACAACATGGCTATGTTCCTCGACCTCATCTGGTGGGTTTTGCTCGCCTTCGTGTTTGTCGCATACTTTATGCTGCTCTTTTCGATCATCACCGACCTCTTCAATGACCACAAACTCAATGGCTGGGCCAAGGCCGGCTGGGTCATCCTGATCATCGCAACGTGGTGGCTCGGTATTCTCATCTACGTCATTGCTCGCGGAAACGGCATGGCCAAGCGCCAGGCCGCGGCAGTTGCCGAGTTCAAGAAAGAGCAAGATGACTACATTCGCGAGGTTGCCGGTGCTTCACACGCCGACGAAATCGCCAAGGCCGAACGGCTCAAGAAGTCGGGGGCCATCTCTGACGCCGAGTACACGGCTCTGAAAAAGAAGATTCTCGCAAGCTAGTTTTCGCAAGCAAACGGCCCGGACTCCTCAGGGAGTCCGGGCCGTTGTCATTGCGCCGGGCGGGCGCTGCACGAATACCCGCCCCTAAACCAGCCAGTCGCCGACAACGCGATCCGTGGTGGCGTCTCGAATGATGGCCGCAGCCGCCACATGATCGGGGTGCACCTGGTAAGCCTGCAGGTCATCGAGAGACGCGAACTCGCTGAACAATACGAGGTCAGCATTTCGACTCTCGTCGACGACGCTGTCATGCAGGGTCATTGAGACGATCTGCGGAAGTCGACCCACAAGGGGAAGAAGGGCGTCGCGAACGGACTGCGCGTGGACCGCCTTCTCGGCGGCCGTCTCGCCCTTGAGTCGCCACATCACGACATGTCGAATCGTCATTTCTGCATCCTTTCGGTGAGGGCTCGATCGAGCCGATCAGCATCAATGTGCCAGAAGTTGTGCACCCGGTCGTCAATCAACACAACGGGAATTTCTTCACTAAATCTCTCGGCGAGGGCGGGGTCACCATCAATTGAGTCTTCGCGAAAAGTGATGCCCTGATGTCTCGAGAGAACCTCGAGAACGACCGTGCGGGCTTCGTCACAGAGGTGACATCCGCCACGACTAATCAAAGTGACGGTGACGGACATGTGGGGCTCGCTACTTCTTGTTGCGACGCTGGTGACGCGTCTTGCGCAGCAGCTTGCGATGCTTCTTCTTAGCCATACGCTTGCGGCGCTTCTTGATAACTGAACCCACGGAGGTACCTCTTACAGTTGATTGCTCACCGCGGAGTCGCGATGGGCACGAAATACGGGCAACTCTTTGCCTCGCAAAAGTCTAGCCGAGATGCCGCGAGCGTGTTTACCGCGGGCAATCGGCCTCGCTCATTACTTGCGCATTTGGGACGTGGCACGCTCGGCTGCGCCCCTCACTTGCACCTTCAGGTCGCCCCACGATTCGCGAATACGAAAAATTGCCGTAGCCGCCACCGCACCCGCTTCAGACGCGACGGTCCGCAGGTCGGGCGGCAGAACACTCTGCGCCTCGGTAGTCGAAGAAGTGGCTGACGGTGATACCGGCTTCTCAGCCGCACGTCGGGGCGTTCCACCGAATGATTCTGGGGCGGGAATGAAACCTTTCAGCCACGCGCCCAGGCTGGCCAGGGGAGCCGTGTCTAAGCGGTAATACCGATGCTGTCCGTCCTCGCGCACCGCCACAAGACCCGCATCCCGGAGTACTTTCAATTGTTTCGACACCGTGGGCTGGCTCAGCTGAGTAGCCGTGACCAAATCACTCACACTCAACTCAGGGGCCGTCGACGCCGACCTCGTCAGAAGGATGCCGAGAATCTCACGTCGCGTGGAATCCGAGACGACATCGAATATGTCTGCCATGGCATACATGCTATCGCGCGCGCTCAGAGCGGTGTCAGGCCCGTTTCCTAGGCAGAGGTCGGCAGGGGCCTGTTCAGCAGGGCGCCCATCATGTCGCGGGTAATCATTCGATGGTCGAGGCGATCGACGGCGAGACCGGCGTTGAAAAGAATCGCCATGCCTATTCCTATCGTGTGAACCCAATAGGCGATGGCCTGCTTTTGCTCAGGAGATGCGGGCAGCCGGCCCAACCCCAGCACCACGCGGTCGTTGGTTGCCCGCAGGGTGGTTCTCATCGCGGCCGCCATCTCTGCATTGATCGCGCCCTCGAGATGCGTTTCGACGCGAAAGTTTCGCCAGATTTTTCTGTTGCTCTGCAGCCCCGCCATCACGAAGAGACCAAAGTCGTCGGGACCAAAACCCTCGGGCCCGATCTGACTCAGGTTTTCCTCGGTCACCTCGGTGATCCAATTTTCGAAAGCCGATAAAACAAGGCTCTCGGAACCCGAGAATCGCGGATAGGCGGCCCCCGTCGTCACCCGCGCGGTGCGCGAGATCCGTGTCATCGATGCAGCAGAAACGCCTGACGTCGAGATGACCTTCACGGCCGCATCCAAGAGCCGGCGGTCCATAGAGTCGGTCGTTGCCAACGGGTCACTGACCTGGGGAAGGGGTGTTGACGCGAGGGGTGGCGGGGGGTTCTGGCACTCGTGGCCGAGTTGCCAGATGAAGTGTTCTCCAAAAACTGCCTGAGTGACATCGCTGTCGACCTTAAACGTGAGTATTTCGCCGAGGCGAGCGGCCGCGACCCAGGCGACCTTCAGGGCGACGTACTCGGACCCGTGCGTCCTCGTCTGCCACCATTCACCCACGGACGGGTTCACGACCTCAGAGAGCTCGGGGATGCGGTGCGCCACGGCAAAAACCTCAGCCATCACCTCGAGCTCGATCTTCTCGTTGGCGCTCGCCGCGGCGAGGCTCACGCTGGGGTTTACGAGCCAATCGAGGAACGCTGCCCCGCGAGCGAGCCAGAGCTCGGCCAGTAAACCGCCGACTTCACCAAAGTAGGCATAGAAAGTGGGGCGCGAGGCTCCGGCTAGTGTCGCGATTCGGCTCACCGAGAGTCGATCGATTCCGGTTTCACCAATGGCCACAACGGCCGCCTCAACAAATCGAGCAATCGTGCGCGCCTGTCGCGCTTCTGACAAATCACTCATTTTTACAGTGTAAGTGCGGGAGTGAGGTGGTGCGAAATTTAGTCGGAATGGTCCCTCTACTCGCCCGCGGCAATCTCGCGGGCTCGCGCCATGGCCGCCTGCATCGCCGTGTCGAGCAGCTCGGCAAGGTTCGCACCCGCTAACACGGCGATCGCGCGCTCGGTGGTTCCGTTCGGACTCGTCACGCGTCGGCGGAGTTCCTCCGGCTGCTCGCCTGAAGCAATCACCAGCTCGGCCGCGCCGCGCACTGTCTCGCGTACGAGAAGCGCCGCCTCAGCGTGTGTGAAGCCCTGCTCGCGGGCCGCCTCCTCCCACTGCTCGATGAGATAGAACACATACGCCGGTCCTGATCCTGAAATTGACGTGAGCGCGTTTAAGCGTTCCTCGTCAACAATCACAACGCTGCCCACCGTGGCGAACACACTCTCAACGAGCTCACGCTGCACCGCGCTCACGTGTTCTCCCACCGCCATGCCGGTCACCCCGCGGCGGATCTGGGCCGGAGTGTTGGGCATGGCGCGCATGACAGCTCGCGCAGCACCGGCGGCGGCCTGCAGCTGCGCCAACGTCTTGCCGGCGGCAACGCTCACGACGACCGCGTCCTCGTCGAGGTCGGCCGCTACCTCCGCGATTATCTCTTCACTGTCGGCCGGCTTGACAGCAACGATAACGACCTTCGCGCCGCGAACCGCTTCGCGATTCGCCTCACCATTGGTGCTCGTCACCCAAGCCGAGACGCGAGGTTCGGTGGCAAAATCATCAGCCGCTTCGAGACGGCGATTGGTGATGCGAATGCCGGTCGCAACGCGCACGTGCGGTGACAGCAGTCCCTGCAGAATGGCCCGACCCATGGATCCCGCACCCAGAATCGCGATGGCGGGGAGGTGCAGCGGGGATTCTTGGGTCACGGGGACATTCTAGGATTGGAGCGAGTGGCGGGCTGGGAGGCAATCGGTGAGTGCATCAGGTGGCACGCGAGCAATTGTGGCGGCTCTGCTCGCGAATTTGGGCATCGCCCTCACGAAATTCGTGGCCTGGGGCTTTTCTGGCTCAAGCTCGATGCTGGCCGAGGGGGTGCACTCCGTGGCCGATTCCGTCAATCAACTCATGCTGCTGCGCGGTGGCCGGCGTGCTCGTCGAAAAGCTACCGCTGCTCACCCCTTCGGGTACGGGCGTGAGCGATTCATTTATGCCTTCGTCGTTTCAATCATCCTGTTTACCGTGGGCGGGGTCTTTTCGGTCTACGAAGGCATAGACAAGCTCACTCACCCACACGCCCTTGAGGTGTGGTGGCTGCCCATGCTTGTGCTCTCCGTGGCCATCGTGCTGGAGTCACTGTCATTGCGCACCGCCATGAAAGAGGCGAACCCCCTTCGCCGCGGAGCCTCGTGGGTTGCCTTCGTGCGTCGCGCGAAAGCTCCGGAACTGCCCGTCGTATTGCTCGAAGACGTCGCGGCACTGATTGGCTTGGTCTTTGCCTTCATTGGCGTCGGGCTCACCGTGATTACTGGGGACGCCCTGTGGGATGCGGTCGGGACGATCCTGATCGGTGCACTGCTCGTCGCGGTGGCCATTGTTCTTGGCATTGAGACGAAATCTTTGCTGATTGGCGAGGGAGCGAGTCCCGAAGTATTGGCCCACATCAAGCAAGCCATCCTCGACGGGCGCGAAGCAGAGCGAATCCTGCACA
>CAFBMB010000035.1_pt1 | contig 12146 bp, 9 predicted proteins | sample 7268381 | NCBI WGS metagenome assembly CAFBMB01 (sample SAMEA6814053, study PRJEB35770) | freshwater metagenome | biome: Freshwater; feature: Freshwater reservoir; material: water | place: Czech Republic | collected 2017-05-23 | depth 30m m
GAGGTGGGCTCGCTCGCCCTCGGCAACCGACCAGCGAATGCGTGCCGAATCAACCGCGGGTGCCGTCACAACGTATGTCTTCGAAGGCCTAGTTGATGCCGAGCAGGTCGATGACGAAGATCAGGGTCTTGCCGGAGAGAAAGTGGCCGCCGCCCTCGGGACCGTAGGCCATGTGAGGCGGGCAGATCAGCATGCGGCGACCGCCGACCTTCATGCCCGGTATGCCCTCCTGCCAACCGGCGATGAGTCCCTGAAGCGGAAACGAGATGGACTCACCGCGGTTCCACGACGAATCAAACTCCTCACCACTCTCAAACTCAACACCCACATAGTGCACGTCTACGGAAGCCCCAGGCATGGCCTCGGGGCCGTCGCCGATGACCATGTCGACAATGCTGAGCTCGGCAGGAGCCGGCCCTACGGGTGCATCAATTTCTGGCTTGGAAAGTTTGTTTTCGCTCATGAGTCCATCCAAGCCCACCGCGCGCCCCTCGTCAAAATGCGCTCTGCGACAAAGCAGGTGTGCGAATGCCTCCTATGCTTCAATGTGAATCGCGAGAACAAGGAGATCACTATGGGACTACTCGACGGCAAGAACGTCGTGCTCACCGGCGGGGCAAGCGGCATCGGGCTCGCGACTGCCACACTCTTCGTAGCAGAGGGCGCGCGCGTGCATGTGCTGGACCTCCCGGGAGCCAAACTTGATGCGGTCGCTTCGATCGTTGAGCCCACGGGCGGCTCCACCAATGCCTGCGATGTGACCGTGCGCGATCAGGTGGACGCGGCCATTGCCGTGGCTACCGCAGGCAACAAAAAGATTGATGTCGTGATTGCCAACGCAGGCATTAGTTCACCCGCGGCGCCCTTTGAGGAGTATCCGCTCGACGGATTCGAACACGTGCTCAAAGTTCACGTGGTCGGCGCGTTCCACACCATTCAGGCCTGCCTCCCCCACGTTCCCGACGGTGCCAGCATTATCATCACATCGAGCGTGGCCGGCCTTGTCGGTACCCCTCAGGTGTCCGCTTACGGCACGGCAAAACACGCCCAGATTGGCCTGATGCGCTCACTGGCCGCTGACCTCGCCGAACGCGGAATCCGTGTGAACACGATCAACCCGGGACCGGTCGACAATGAGTTTCAAACAACTTTTGAAGAGCGAGTTACTCACCAAAAGGGTAAGGATGCCAACGCCATCTTTGACGCCCTGATTCCGCTCGGTCGTCACATTCCCATGACCGACATCGCCTACGGCATGCTCTATCTCGCCGGGCCACACAGCACAAACGTGACCAGCACGACCTTCCGCATCGACGGCGGGATGGGCGGCTAGTACTCCTCGTGCGTGTTGGGGTCGAACTCGGCCCGCAGCCGTCCGCGTTCGAGTGAGCCTATGGCCGTCATCTCGGACTCGCTGAGTTCAAAACCGAAGACATCAAAGTTTTCGCGCTGGCGTCCGACATCCCCGGATTTGGGAAGGGGGATGCTGCCCAGCTGAATGTGCCAGCGCAGAATGACCTGCGAAGACGTGACACCGTGCGCTTCGGCGGCCGCCACGATGGGTGCCTCGCTCAGCAACTCCCCTGCGCGCCCGATGGGACTCCACGACTGCGTGCGGATGCCCAACTCTGCGTGCACCGCCCTGAGCTCTGCCTGCGCGAAATACGGATGCAGTTCGACCTGATTAATGCTCGGCACAACTGAGGTCTCATCGCGCAGTCGATAGAGAAATTCGGGTGTGAAATTGCAGACGCCAATCGATCGAATGCGACCTTCGTCGCGCAATTCGATCATGGCCTGCCAGGCGTCAACAAACCGATTGACGCTCGGGTTGGGCCAGTGAATGAGATACAGGTCGACCACATCAAGACCGAGGAGTCGCGCCGAGGTGTCGAACGCCATCATGGTCTCGTCGAAGCCGTGCGCGTCTCCGGCTAATTTGGTCGTGATCAGCAGATCTTCGCGCGGCACGCCACACTCCCGCACGGCACGACCGACCTCTTCTTCGTTGTCGTAGCGATGAGCAGAGTCGATCAGTCGATAACCGGACTGAATGCCGGAAACGATTGACGAGAAGCCATCATCCCCCAACAGTTTGTAGGTGCCGAGACCCACCTGGGGTATCTTGAGACCGTCATTGAGAACGTAATGCGGAACCTGCGACATGAAATTCTTCTCCTCGCTAAAGAATACGGACGGCCAAAAATTAGACGCTGACAAGGGCGTGCACGTCACGGCCACCAAGCCGAGAGCGTCCGCCAAGTTCAGCAAGCTCCATCACGACGGATATGCCCGCCACCTGCCAGCCCGCGCGCTCGATGAGGGCGATTGACGCACCGATAGTACCGCCGGTGGCCAACACATCATCGAGCACTAACACGCGCGAACCCAACGGAAGGGCGTCTGGGCTGACCTCAAAAGCAGCCTCGCCGTACTCCAGGGCGTAGCGTTCCGTGAGAATTTCACCGGGTAACTTTCCCTCCTTGCGAATGGGCAGCACGCCCACGCCCGCATCGATGGCGGCTGCCGCTGCCAACAAGAATCCCCGAGCCTCAAGACCGGCCACGGCATCAAACGCTCCGGCAAAGGGAGCAATCATGGCATCCACAACGGCACGAAACGACGGTCCGTGAGCAAAAACAGGGGTCAGGTCACGGAACAGGATTCCCGGTTTCGGGAAGTCCGGGATGGTCTTTAACCGTTCTCGAATCAACTCCACAGCGTTTGTCACAGGCCCCAGCCTAACGAGCATCTCAGAGAAAGCCCTTGCCATCTCGGTGCTCCGGGCGCACACTAAAAACAGAGACACACCTGATTTTCTTAACTCTCACCGCTCGGATACGCCTTGAAGGCTTCGCCTCGGCACCGGGCGGTGAGTCACGAAAAGGAACACGAACGAGCCTAAGAATCCTGCGCTTCTGTCCTGCGCGACTGCTCGGCGAGAGCCGTATTCGCCTCACCTGACAGCCGGTCGGGTGCCAACTCTCGTTCGACGTCGTCGCGCGTCATCAGGCCCGCCTCCACAACGAGGTCGGCCACGGCACGGCCTGACGCCAGAGCATCCTTGGCGATGTCCGCGGCCTGCTGATAGCCGATGAAGGGAATCAGGGCGGTGATAACCCCGACGCTCGTCGCGACCATGGCGGCAAGCCGATCTTTGTTCGCGGTGATGCCGTTGACGCAATTGATTCGGAGCGTGAGGCACGCCTGCGCCATCCACGAAATGTTCTGCAGCAGCGAATAGGCAATCACCGGCTCAAAGGCGTTGAGTTGCAATTGCCCCGCTTCGGCCGCCATGGTAACCGTTACGTCGGTTCCCGCAATGGCGAAGGCCACCTGATTGACCACCTCGGGAATGACCGGATTGACCTTTCCCGGCATAATCGACGAACCTGCTTGCCGCGGGGGAAGGTTGATCTCACCAAATCCGGCCTGCGGACCCGACGACAAGAGCCTGAGGTCGTTACAGATTTTCGACAACTTGATGGCCGATCTCTTCAGCGCAGCGCTAAACGTCATAAACGCCCCGGCGTCACTCGTCGCCTCAATCAAATCGGGTGCCGAGACGATAGGGAGTCCCGTGATCGCGGCGAGATGACGCACTACCGTGGCTCCGTAGGCCGGCTCGGCTGTGATCCCTGTGCCGATCGCAGTGGCGCCCATGTTGACTTCACACAGATGCGGCACGGTCTCGGCCAATCGCTGAATGTCTTCGCCCAGGGTCGTGGCAAAGCCGTGAAATTCCTGGCCGAGGGTCATGGGCACGGCATCCTGCATCTGTGTGCGACCCACCTTGAGGAGTCCCGCAAATTCCTTTCCCTTGGCCCCAAACGCCCGGCGCAGTTCTTCCAATTCGGTAAGAAGACGACCGAGCGACATGGCGAGGGCAATCTTTACGGCCGTCGGATAAACATCGTTGGTCGACTGGGACCGGTTGACATCGTCAATCGGGTCGAGAAGCTCGTACATTCCCTTGGGGTGGCCCATGATCTCGAGACAACGATTGGCGATGACCTCGTTCGCGTTCATGTTGGTCGATGTTCCCGCGCCGCCCTGAATGACACCGACGACGAACTCTTCGTGCAAGTCACCGTTAATGATCTCTTGACACACGCGATCGATCACGTCTGCCTTCTCGGGTTCGATGGTGCCCAGCTCTGCGTTAGCCCGAGCGGCCGCCTGCTTGACGCAAGCCAGCGCCCGAATCAGTTCGGGAAAGACCGAGATCGGGCGTCGAGCAATCGGAAAGTTCTCGAGGGCACGCGCCGTGTGCACGCCCCAATAGGCGTCAGCCGGAACCGCAAGTGACCCGAGCGAATCTGTCTCGGTGCGCGTCGGGCCCTGATAAGCCCCCGGGCCACTGAGAAAGTTGCCGGCTCGGTCAGTCGAGTTAAGTGCGTCGACATTAATGGGGCGGGTGTGCAGCGGAGCATCAGACATTGTCGTTCTCCCTTTTTCACGTTTGCGCGCGGGCGCGCGAGGTGACTAGCTCAATCGTCGAAGCAGCGTCGTGGCGAATCGAGACTTTTTGGCCGTATATGGCGGATAGATCAACCGCAGAGTGTCGGGTGACAGCGGTTTGCTAAAGACAGCGCGCTCGTGACTGAACGTGTAGAACGACCGCCTGCCGTGATACGCGCCCATGCCACTCGCGCCCACTCCCCCGAAGGGAATTCCCGGAACACTCATGTGTGCCACCCCGACATTCATGTCGAGCGCACCCGAACTAGTGCGCTGAAGGAAGGAGCGTCGCACCGAGCGGCGCGCACTCATGACATAGAGGGCGAGCGGCTTATCACGCTCGTTGATGAACGCAATCGCAGCGTCGGCATCCGGAACGGAAACCACCGGCAGAACAGGACCAAAGATTTCTTCGGTCATCACCGACGACGTGGGCAAAACATCAGCAAGAATCGTGGGCTCGAGATAGCGCGACCCCACCTCTTTGCGCCCGCCCGATACCACGGTGCCGAGGCGCAACATGCTCGTCAGTCTCAGAAAATGATCAGTCGAAATCAAGCGACCGTAGTCGGCGGACTGCTGAGGATCATCGCCGTAGAGTTCCCGGATGGCCGCGACGAGAGCCGTTTGCAGTCGGTCCTGCGCATCGGGCGTGACGAGCACATAGTCGGGGGCAACGCAGGTTTGCCCAGCGTTGATGAACTTGGCCCACACGATTCGTCGGGCCACGGATCTCATGTTTCCCGTGCCGTCAACGAATACCGGTGATTTTCCGCCGAGCTCGAGAGTGGTGGGCGTCAGGTGGCGCGCAGCTTTCTCGGCCACAATCGTGGCCACGCGAGACCCGCCGGTGTAAAAAATGTGATCCCACTTCTGGTCGAGAAGCCAGCCTGCGACATCAGCATTTCCTTCCGCCACGGCGACAGCCTGAGGGTCCAGGTAGGCCGGAATCAATTCCGCCAATATCGCAGACGACGCGGGTGCGAGCTCACTGGGCTTTATGACGGCCGTGTTGCCGGCAGCGAGGGCGCCCACAAGGGGGGCAAGAATCAACTGGATGGGATAGTTCCACGGACCAATGACGAGCACAACACCCAATGGCTGCGGAACCGTGCGCGCCGAGGCGGGCAACAAGGCAAGGGGCACGCGCGCACGCGTTCCGCGCATCCATCTCTTGAGCTTGCGCCGAATCAGCCGAAGCTCGGCAAGCACAAATCCAATTTCGGTGATCTGTGACTCGGTGGGGTGCTTGTGGAGGTCTGCTCGAAGCGCAGCCTCAATGTCTGCCGAACGCTCCGTGAGCAGGCGTTCGAGCGCGCCGAGTTGTTGCCGCCGCCAGGCATATGTCTTCGTCACCCCCGAGGCAAAATAAGCTCGCTGGCTCTCAACCAATTTCTGCGCCGCCAAGCGATTCATGCGGGTGGTCATATCTTCACCCTAATCGCCACGACTCGACAATGGCAGATGCGGCGCCAGGCTCAAAAGAGTTTCACTGGTTGGCACAAACAAACGAAGCGGGTCGGCCATCCGAAGATGACCGACCCGCTGAGCGTTGCGTAACGGCTGATCTAGGCCGGGTCAACACCGTCTCGGGCAAGAATGTCTGCTTCGACAGTGCCACCCAGGCTTTCCTTTTGTGTGTTGCCGTGCTCGCCGCCGGAGAGTGCGTACTCCTCTTCGGGCGAGAGCACGAGGCGGTTACGACCCCAGATAGCGAAGCTGACGAGCAGCACAACGTAGACCACGGCAATGGCAATGATGGCCGGAGTAAACGTGGGGTTCAACAGGAAGCCCAGGAAGATGAGCGCCGAAATAACTGCGGCAATAACGGCACCCGCAATACCCCAGGGGCTCTTGTAAGGACGCGGTGCGTTCTTGAACCGACGACGCAAGATGATGAACGCCACCATCTGCATGAGGTACGAGATCACACCACCCCAGACCGCAATGTTCAGCACGATGGCACCACCCGTCGCTCCCGCTCCCTCGGGGTCTAGCGAGACCAAGTAATCAACCACCAAGAGGGCGATGAGGCCGAGCACCGCACCGACGATGAGGGCTACCCACGGCGTCTTGGTCCTCCCCGTGAGCGAGAAGAACTTGGGGTAGTAACCGGCACGTGACAGCGAGTACATGTTGCGCCCGTAGGCAAACATGATGCCCTGCAGCGAGGCCAAGAGTCCGATAAGCGCCGCCAGCGAGAGCACTGCAGCGGCGGTATCGCCGACCATGACCCGGAAGCCATCGAGGAGCGGCTCACCCGAGGTGCCCGTCGTTGCTGCCCCGACGACACCCGTGTTCAGGAACAGCACGAGCACACCAGCGATCACCAGGGTGAGCATGCCTATCAGGCCCGCCCGAGGAATGTCCCTCGACGGATTCCGTGATTCCTCAGCCGCCAAGGGAAGCTCCTCAATACCGAGGAAGAACCACATGGCAAACGGAAGGGCAAACAGAATCGGCGTTATTCCGTGCGGCAGGAAGGTTGTCTGGCCCGTATCGGCCGGAATGTCCCACAGCTTGTCGAGGCTGAACTGACCCGAAGAAAGCGACATCACGAAGAAGACGACCAGAATGGCAATCGAGATGAACGCCACCACGATGGCGAACCTGAACGAGACGGCGGCACCGGCCGCGTTGATCGCAATGAACACGAGGTAGAGGATGACGTACCAGAGCCACATCGGTAGGGCGTGGCCACCCTCGGGAATGTTCAAGAGCGTCATAAATATGTGATCAGCGTATGACGCCGAGAAGAACACGATAACCGCTGTGGTTGCCACGTACTCGATTGTCTCGGCAACACCCGTGATGAAACCGCCCCAGGGGCCCATGGCGGCACGCGCAAACGAGTAGGCGCCTCCGGTATGCGGCATCGCCGATGCCATCTCACCAATGCTATAAAGCAGGGCGTAGTACATGATGACGACGAGCACGAAGGCGATCGTCATTCCGCCGAAGCCGGCGAAATCGATACCGAAGTTCCAGCCCGAGAAGTCGCCAGATATAACGGCAGCAATTCCCAGACCCCACAGGCCCCAAATGCCGGCGGTGCGCTTCAACCCGCGCTTTTCGAAGTAGCCCTTTTCGGCCGTGGTGTACTTGACGCCACTGACCCGCAGAGTGTCTTTAGCCATGATGCTTCAAACTCCTTTGATACTCATGTCTCACGCCCACGCTGGCCCGGCAAACGTCAGTGTTTGACGGCATCACGCAAACTGTCCTGGCACGACTATAGGGCGAATTCACAGTTATTGAACACCCCGTCAGGAAAATTTTTGTGTATAGGGACCGTAAAGCGAGCGAGCTTTTTTTCGTTCCCGAGCCCACGCCACCTATGCTCGAAAGCGACGAAAGTTTGCCCGCTCAACGGAGAGACCCAGATGACCCGCAACCCCGGTTACCTCAGTATGGATGAACTCACCGCTCGCGTAACCGCGGGCGAGATTGACACGGTGCTCGTCGCGTTTACCGACATGCAGGGTCGCCTCGTCGGCAAACGAGTTGCCGCGCGACTTTTTTTGGAAGACGTGGCAGCCCACGGCTCCGAATGCTGCAACTACCTTCTCGCCGTCGACGTCGAAATGAATACGGTCGACGGTTACGCCATGTCGAGCTGGGACAAGGGCTATGGCGACATGGTGATGACCCCTGACATGACCACCCTGCGGCTCGCCCCGTGGCTGCCGGGAAGCGCCCTCGTCACCGCAGACCTGAACTGGCTCGACGGAACGCCGGTCGTCGCGTCCCCACGACAGATTCTGCAAGCGCAGGTTGCCCGGCTGGCCGAACGAGGTCTCGTGCCCTTCGTGGGCACCGAGCTTGAATTTCTGGTGTTTGACGAGACCTATCGCGATGCTTGGGCGGGCGGATATCGAAACCTCACGACCTCGACCGACTACAACGTGGACTACGACCTGCTGTCCTCAACACGTCTCGAACCCATGCTGCGCGAAATTCGAAATGCCATGGATGGTGCCGGCATGTACTGCGAGGGCGTCAAAGGTGAGTGCAATCTGGGTCAGCAAGAAATCGCCTTTCGCTATGACCATGCGTTGACCACCTGCGATAACCACTCGATTTACAAAAACGGATCAAAAGTCATCGCTGATCGACACGGCAAGAGCCTGACCTTCATGGCCAAGTTCAATGAGCGCGAAGGCAACAGCTGCCACATTCACCTCAGCCTGCGTTCCGACAAGAGCGATCCCGTGTTTGCCGACGACAAGGCCGAGCACGGCATGAGCGAAATGTTTCGCCACTTTCTTGCCGGGCAGATTGCGGCAATGAAGGAACTCAGCCTCTTCTTTGCCCCCAACATCAACTCGTACAAGCGCTTTGTCGAGGGCAGCTTCGCCCCGACGGCTATCGCGTGGGGAATTGACAATCGCACGTGCGCGTTTCGTGTTGTCGGCCACGGCCAGGGGCTGCGCGTCGAAAACCGGGTGCCGGGGGGCGACGTGAACCAGTACCTCGCCGTGGCCGCCATGATTGCCGCTGGCCTGCACGGCATCGATAACAAGCTTGAGCTGGAGCAGATCACCGAAGGTAACGCGTATGTGAGTGACAAAGAGCGCGTACCCACAAATCTGCGGGATGCCGCCGACCTGTTTGCCGCATCGGCACTCGCGCGCGCCGCGTTCGGTGACGAGGTCGTGGCGCACTACACAAACAATGCGCGGATTGAGATTGCCGCGTTCGGTGCAGCGGTTACTGACTGGGAGAGAGTTCGTGGTTTCGAAAGACTCTAGACCCGTCATCGGCCTGACCACCTACCTCGAACAAGCTCAGTGTGGCGTGTGGGATGTGCGGGCGTCCTTCCTTCCCGAGGTCTATCTCAACGCCGTCACGCGTGCCGGCGGTATCGCCGTCTTGTTGCCCCCCCAACCCAGCGATGCCGAATCGGCACGCGACATCGTGTCGCGCCTCGACGGGCTCATCCTTCCCGGTGGCAAAGACGTTGATTCGGCCCGCTACGGTGAGGTTCCGCACGAAACTAACGACGAACCGAGGCGGGATCGTGATGAACTCGAGGATTACCTGCTCGCCGCAGCCATCGACGCAAACCTGCCGTTCCTGGGCATCTGCCGCGGTGCCCAGATGCTCAACGTGCACCAGGGAGGCAACCTGATTCAGCACCTGCCCGAGCTGATTGGCCATGACCAGTTTCAACAGGGCGGCGGAAAGTTCACCACAATGGACGTGGCCGTCGAAGCGGGAACACACCTGGCCCGAATCGTGGGCAGTGACGTTGCGGGCGCGCAGATGTATCACCACCAGGCGATCAAAGATCTGGGGCGTGACCTTGTCGTGTCTGCTCGAACGGCCGATGGCGTTATTGAGGGTATCGAACTGACCACGGTGAACTTTGGAGTCGCGGTGCAGTGGCATCCGGAAGAGACGAGCACAGCAGACTCTCGTCTCTTTGACGCACTGATTGCTGCCGCCCGCGAATATAGGAGCGTTTGAGTGAGCTACACGCTGATTAATCCCACGACCGAAGAGGCGATGGAGACCATCCCCGCTCTCGACATCGACCAGGTCGATGCTGCTATCGAGCGCGCCCGCGTTGCCCAACGCGAGTGGGCGGGCCTCAATCCGGCCGATCGCGCGAGCCTGCTGCGCCGCTTTGCCGATGCCGTTGACGCCGATCGCGAGAATCTGGCTCAGTTGGAAGTGCGCAACTCGGGCCATCCGATCGGAAACGCTCGGTGGGAAGCCGAGCACGTGCGCAACGTGCTCGAGTACTACGCCGCGACTCCCGAGCGCATGTTTGGCAGGCAAATTCCGGTCGCCGGAGGACTCGACGTCACGTTTCAAGAGCCGCTGGGCGTCGTGGGCGTCATCACGCCCTGGAACTTTCCGATGACGATTGCGTCGTGGGGTTTCGCCCCCGCACTCGCGTCGGGAAATGCCGTCGTGCTCAAACCCGCCGAATGGACGCCCCTGACCAGCCTGCGCCTGGCCGAACTCGGACTCGACTCCGGACTGCCCGAGGGACTGTTTCAGGTGCTCACCGGCAAGGGTTCGGTGGTGGGCAATCGCTTCGTCACCAACCTCACCGTGCGCAAGGTCGTATTCACCGGGTCGACCGAGGTGGGCAAGCAGATTATGTCGGGCTGCGCCGATCAGGTTAAGCGCGTGACCCTTGAGCTCGGCGGCAAGAGCGCCAATATTGTGTTCGCCGACGCTGACGTTGAGAAAGCAGCCCTGACCGCGCCATCGTCCGTGTTCGACAACTCCGGTCAGGACTGCTGCGCCCGCAGCCGCATTCTGGTTCAGCGTTCGGTGTTTGACGACTTTATGCAGCACTTCGAGAAGGCGGTCGGCGCCCTTACCGTGGGCGATCCCACTCAGTCGACGACCGACATGGGGCCACTCGTTTCCCGCCAACACCATGACGCGGTGTCAGCGTACGTTGACGCCAAAACACCCGTTGCCTTCCGCGGAAGCGCTCCCGATGGACCGGGCTTCTGGTTTGCGCCGACCATCCTCACTCCGGAATCCCGCACCGACCGCTGCATGACCGAGGAGATCTTTGGGCCGGTCGTTGCCGTGGTGCCGTTTGACGACGAGGCTGACGCTGTGGCCCTCGCCAACGCAACGGAGTTCGGACTCTCCGGATCGATCTGGACCCGAGACATCGCCCGCGCACTGCGGGTCGCTCGCGGCGTCGAATCAGGAAACCTCAGCGTGAACTCGCATTCGTCGGTGCGCTACAACACACCATTTGGTGGGTTTAAGCAGTCGGGGCTCGGCCGAGAACTTGGACCCGACGCGCACCTGGCATTCACCGAGACAAAGAACGTCTTTATTCCCACGACCGAAAAGGACTAAACATGGCCATCGAAAAAATCGATCTGACCCAGCGACTCGCGGGCAAGGTCGCCGTGATTACGGGCGGTGCTTCGGGCATCGGTTTCGCCACGGCACAGCGGTTGCGCGCCGAGGGTGCCACCGTAGTGATTGGCGACATGGATGAGAAGGCAGGCCAGAAGGCCGCTGCCGAGGTCGAGGGTCTGTTCATCAAGGTGAACGTGACTGAGGAGGCCGAGGTCGACAACCTGTTCGACCTCACCGCGAAAACTTATGGCTCGGTCGACATCGCGTTTAACAACGCCGGTATTTCGCCACCCGATGATGACTCCATTGAGACCACCGAGTTGCCGGCTTGGCAGAAGGTGCAAGACGTCAACCTGAAATCGGTCTATCTGTGCTCGCGCGCCGCCCTGCGCCACATGACCAAACAGGGCAGTGGGTCGATCATCAATACGGCTTCGTTTGTTGCGGTGCTGGGTTCGGCAACATCGCAGATCTCATACACCGCGTCCAAGGGTGGCGTGCTCGCGATGAGTCGTGAGCTGGGCGTTCAGTTTGCCCGCCAGGGCATTCGGGTCAACGCGCTGTGCCCCGGGCCCGTCAACACTCCCCTGCTGCAGGAGCTTTTCGCGAAAGATCACGAACGTGCCCAGCGTCGACTCGTGCACATTCCCATCGGGCGTTTTGCCAAGCCCGAAGAACTCGCTGCCGCCGTCGCATTCTTGGCCAGCGATGATTCGTCGTTCATCACAGGTTCGACATTTTTGGTCGATGGAGGCATCTCGGCTGCCTACGTCACTCCGCTCTAAACCGCCGTCGGTTCCCGCAGACACTCTGCGGAACGTGAGAAGTGGCGGACCCCCTGA
>CAFBMB010000036.1_pt1 | contig 12125 bp, 11 predicted proteins | sample 7268381 | NCBI WGS metagenome assembly CAFBMB01 (sample SAMEA6814053, study PRJEB35770) | freshwater metagenome | biome: Freshwater; feature: Freshwater reservoir; material: water | place: Czech Republic | collected 2017-05-23 | depth 30m m
ATGGTCGTGCCGTTGATGTGCGCTTTGTCGATCAGCGCATCTTCGGGTCGATGGCGGTTGACGAGCTCGTTGAGGGCATCGGCGGACTCGTGCCCGCGCAGGCCGCGCACATCGCGGCAGATCCTCTCGAAGACGTGTTTGATGACGACGCTTTTGTGGTGGCGCTTCGCAAACGCCGCACGGGCATCAAGCGCGCGCTGCTCGATCAGGGTCTCATTTCGGGGATTGGCAACATCTATGCCGACGAGTCGCTGTGGCGCGCTCGGCTGCACTACGACCGTGCCACGGATGCGATGACGGCCGCGAAGGCGCGCGAGTTGCTCGCCCACGTGCGCGATGTCCTGGGGCAAGCGTTGGCCGAGGGCGGCACGAGCTTCGACGCTCAGTACGTCAATGTGAACGGCCAAGCCGGCTATTTCGAACACAGCCTGAACGCCTATGGTCGACAGGGTGAGGCCTGCTCGCGCTGCGGTGCCACGATGCGGCGAGAGTCGTTCATGAATCGCGGCTCGCACTTTTGCCCGATTTGCCAGCGCATGCCGCGGCGACAGAAATCGCAGTAATCTGGGCACAGGTAGGTGGGCCAACGGAGGTGACCATGGCAGAGCCCCAGCACATTCGCGGGCCAAGCGTGACCTCGCGCGCGCTCTCTATTCTGGGGGCCTTCGAGGGCTCCAGCGGCAATCTCACTGTCGCGCGCATCGCCGCTCGGGCGAACCTCCCGCTGTCGACGACCTATCGCATGGTGCACGAGCTCGAGGAGTGGGGCGGGCTTCGCAAAGGCTCAGACGGAAAGTACCAGGTCGGGTTTCGCATCTGGGAGCTGGGGCAAATGGCCGGTCGCCGCTTGCGTGACCGCGCTCATCCGTTCTTGCAGGATCTCTTTGACCTGACGCACGAGAATGTGCACCTGGCGATTCGCGAGGGAACGCAAAGTCTGTACGTCGACAAGATATACAGCTCGCGAAAGATGCCCCAGGTCTCACGCATCGGCGGTCGCTTGCCCCTGCACGCCACTGCCGTGGGGCGTGTGTTGTTGGGGGCACAACCCGACTGGTTCGTCGATGCCTACCTGCAGCGCGAACTGGAAGCACCCACAACGAAGACCGTGACCGATCCGCGCATTCTCACGCAGCTGATTGGCGATGTGCGCCGTGATGGATACTCGGTCACGATTGAGCAGATGCGCATGAACGCGCTCTCGGTGGCCATGCCGGTTGTCTTCAACGGGCAAACGGTGGCGGCACTGGGCCTGGTTTTTGAGGCGTTTCGCTATCGCGAGGTGCAACGCTTCATGCCGCAATTACGTGGCACGGTGGACCGCATTGAAGTTGCCATGGCGGGCCGGCCGGTGCACATCGGCGAATAGCCGAGTTTTCCCGGTTTTTTAGGCCAAAACGCGTTCTCACTGAGTGAGAAGAATGTCTCGCAAACTTCGCGGGGCGGGAGCATGATGAAGTCAATCGTGTTCGAGGAGGAACCGCTCATGGCACCTACCGCTACCGAGGCCAAGCCGTTTAGCAAGGATTATCACGGCTTCGAGCCCTTCAAACTGAACAATCCCTTTCCGTCGTACGCAGCTCTTCGCGAAGAAGCGCCCGTGATGTGGGACGACCGCATCAGCATGTTCGTTGTTTCTCGTTATGACGACGTCAAGGGTGTGTTTGACGATTGGCAGGGCTTCTCGTCGAAAGATGCCCAGTCGCCCATTCGCCCGTTGGGGGCGGAGGCCAAAAAGGTGCTCGCCGATGGCGAATTCACCACGTACTCCGGTCTCTCGGCCCGCATTCCGCCCGAGCACACACGCATTCGTGCCGTGGCCACAAAGGCGTTCACGCCGAGACGTTACAAGGTGCTCGAGCCCTACATTCGCGAAAACGCTGACGCGCTCATCGACGCCATGGTCGCTCAGGGCACCAACTCGGGTGACATTCTCACCGACCTAGCCTATGACCTCCCGACCATCACAATCTTTAAGCTCATCGGCGTACCCCACGACATGATCGACCTGGTCAAGGTGTGGGCCGTATCGCGCGCAGCGCTCACGTGGGGTGACCTCACTGATGACGAACAGGTGCCGCACGCGCACAACATGGTGGCCTACTGGAATTTCTGCCAGAAGCTGGTTGCCGATGCGAAGGTAACGCCCGGAGACAACCTGGTCACCGACCTCGTCAACCTTCAGGCCGCCGGCGAAGAGATTTCGGACCACGAGATCGCCTCGTTCCTCTACAGCCTCTTGTTCGCCGGACACGAGACCACGACCACGCTCATCTCCAACGCCGTGCGCCAGTTGCTGATTCACCGCGAGGCATGGGAACAGATCTCGGCCGACCCGGCCAAGATTCCTGGTGCGGTCGAAGAAGTGCTGCGCACCGCGGGCAGCATTGTGGCGTGGCGTCGCACCGCAGAGAAAGACGGCGTCGTGGGCGGAGTCAACATTCCGAAGGGATCGAAACTTCTTCTCGTTCTTGGCTCTGCCAACCGCGACGGCAGCCAGTTTGTCGACCCCGACAAATTCGACATCGAGCGCGACAACGCTCGAAACCACATGTCGTTTGGTTTTGGCATTCACTACTGCATCGGCAACATGCTCGGAAAGCTTCAGACGCGCGTTGCTCTCGAAGAGCTCACCAAGAAGTTGCCCGGTCTGCGCATCACCGATGGCGCCGACATTGAGTTCGGCGACAACCTGTCGTTCCGCGTTCCCCTCGCCGTGCCCGTGACCTGGTAACCCATCGCCAGCACACGCGCCCCACTCCACCGACATAAAAGCCACCGATCAGAGTAGACAAGTAAAGGAAAGCAATGTCGCTTTACACCTTCCCGTTTGACAGCGCCGAAAAGCCCGAGCACGATCGCCTCGGCGGCAAGTGCACGTCGCTGGCCATCATGACGAGTGCCGGCATGCCCGTGCCTCCCGGATTCGCGGTGACCACCAACGCGTTCGACGCCGTGATGAATCAGACCACGCTGCATGATCAGATTGCCGGCCACCTGAAGGGCCTCGACTACAACAGCCCCGATGAGATTGATCGTCAGGCAACGTTGATTCGCGAACTCATCCTCACGCAGGAGGTTCCCGACGCGGTGCGCGACGAGGTCGTTACCGCCTATCGCGAACTCATGAAGCTCTGTGGCGGCGAGGTTGCCGTGGCGGTGCGCTCGAGTGCCACTGCCGAAGACCTGCCGGATGCGTCATTCGCCGGCCAGCAAGACACCTACCTCTGGATCGAGGGCGAGCACAACGTGATGGAGAAGATTCGCGAGTGCTGGGCGAGCCTCTACACGGCGCGCGCCATCAGCTACCGCGAGGCCAACAAGATTGCCAGCGAGGGCCTTTCGATCTCGGTGGCCGTGCAAAAGATGGTCAACTCGCACGCGTCCGGTGTGGCGATGACGATTGACCCCGCCAACGGCGACCGCACCAAGATTGTCATCGACTCCTCGTGGGGTCTGGGCGAAATGGTTGTCTCGGGCGAAGTGACCCCCGACAACTTTGTGGTCGACAAGGTCATGCTCGTTGTGGTCAACCGCATCATCAGCGACAAGCACGAAGAACTCGTGCCCACCGGTCGCGGCGGAATTGTGCGTCGCGAGGTTGATGCCGAGCGCCGCAACTCACCGAGCATGTCGGACGACCAAGTTATTGCCGTGGCCAAGCTGGCCAAGGCCGCCGAGAAGCACTATGGCTCGGTACAAGATGTCGAATGGGCAATCGATGCTGATTTGCCCGATGGCAGCAACGTCCTTCTTCTGCAAAGCCGCCCCGAAACGGTGTGGTCGCAGAAGAAGGCTGAGGTCAAGGTGTCCTCGCCCGGTTCTGGAATCGAAGCCATTACCAAGTCGATGCTCGGTTCGATGAACCTGAGCAAAGACAAGTAAGAAACCGCACACCCCATCGCACCACCCCATCGCAATATCCACCATTCACGAGAAGAGAAAGGCCGAGCAATGTCGCCACGCGCCGCAAAGAGCTTTCCGTCTCCCTACGACACCAAGACCCCCAAGGGTGCCGAGGGATGGCAGGGGCTCTACCCCTACAACCTGATTTTTCAGGAGAACCTGCGCAAGCAGGAAGAACAGAAGTTCTGGTTCTGTGACAGCCAGCACTGGCCCAACGTGTTCAAGCCCTTCGAGGTCATCGGCGTTGAATACGCCAGCCGTTGCCTCGGTGCCTACAACACGCGCCACTACATCATTCCCCCCGCCAACGGCATCGACTTCCGTATCCATCTTGGATACAACTACTTCAGCCCTGTGGCTGTAGCGCCGGAGCTCATTGGCGATCGCGTTCCTCACTTCATGGAGCGTGCGGGACACTACTTTCAGAACTGGGGCGAACTGCTCGAGAACTGGAAGAAAGATGTGCTCAAGAACATCGAAGAGATCAAGGCGATCAATTTCGAGAAGCTGCCCGAGATGGTCGCACTCGAAGACATCAAGAGCGGCAAGGGAAAAGACCCCTCGGTTCAGCTCTTTGACGACTACGACCGTCTGATCAGCCTCTGCTACAAGAACTGGGAGCGTCACTTCGAGTTCCTCAACTTGGGTTACGTGGCTTACCTCGACTTCTTTGGTTTCTGCAAGGAAGCATTCCCCGGCATTCCCGACCTCGCCATCGCCAAGATGGTTATGGGTGTGGACTCGGTTCTGTTCCGTCCCGACGACGAGCTCAAGGCTCTCGCCGAGAAGGCTGTGAAGCTCGACCTCACCGCTCACTTCGTTGTGGGCAAGAGCGCCGCGCAGATCCTCGAAGCACTCAAGGGCGACTCCAAGGGTGCCGAGTGGATCAAGGCCTGGGAGGGCGCACAGGACCCGTGGTTCAACTACACCTCGGGTAACGGTTTCTATGGAACCGACGAGTACTGGTGCGACAACCTCGACCTGCCCATGGGCTACACGGTTGACTACGTTGCCCGTGCCGCCAAGGGCGAGCGTCTGCACCGCCCGAAGGACGAGCTCCACGTGGAGCGCGACCGCATCGTAAGCGAGTACGCCGACGCTCTCGATGGAGAAGCCAAGGAAACCTTCAACGGCAAGTTGGGCCTCGCACGCGCGGTCTACCCCTACGTTGAAGACCACAACTTCTACATCGAGCACTGGACCATGGGCGTCTTCTGGCGCAAGGTTCGTCAGCTCGGTCAGTTGCTGGCAGACGAGGGATTCTGGGGCAACGCCACAGACATCCTCTACCTGTCGCGTGACGAGGTTCGCCCCGTTCTGTTCGACTACGCAAACGGATGGGCTGTCGGCACGCCGGCAATCGGCCCCTCGTACTGGCCCAAGGAGATCGAACGTCGCACCAAGATCATTGCCGCACTCGAGACGCAGCGCCCCGCGCCCGCGTTCAACGAGCCGCCGGCAGAGATCAACGAGCCCTTCACCGTCATGCTCTGGGGAATCACCACAGAGCAGGTTCAGCAGTGGCTGGGCGCCGACGAGTCTGGCAAGGGCGGACTCAAGGGTATGGCCGCATCGGGGGGTGTTGTCGAGGGTATTGCCCGCGTCATCACGAGCCCCGACCAGCTGGGCGAACTGAAGCAGGGCGAGATTCTCGTCGCTCCGGTTACCAACCCGAGCTGGGGTCCTGTGTTCGGCAAGATCAGCGCTACGGTGACCGACATCGGCGGCATGATGAGCCACGCGGCCATCGTGTGCCGTGAGTACGGTCTGCCGGCAGTTACCGGAACCGGTAAGGCCTCGACCACCATCAAGACGGGCATGAAGCTCCGTGTTGACGGCAACCAGGGCACCGTCGAGATCCTCAAGTAGGACCTCACCGCTAAAAATATGAAGACCGTATCCCGCTCCTCAATCAATCATCTCGGACGCGACGTGAGCCACCTGATACCGGCTTACGATGATGTTCCCGGAATGATCACGATGGGGGAGCGGGATACGCTCATTTGGCAGCTCGCCACGCCTTATTTGCAGACCCGCGACAACGATGCCCACACGCTCTACTCCTATGGCATCGCACGTCAGCTGCTGCGCCACCTTCCTGACGCAGATGAGCACATTGTGCTTCCGGCTATTATCTGTCATGACACCGGCTGGTCGACCGTTGACGAGTACGACGCCTTTCAGGCCATCGCTCCCGACCGCGACGGATCCTACGACTGGGCGGTCTTTCAGCACGAAAAAGAAGGCGCACGCATTGCGCGCGAAATTCTGTCCGAGGCGGGATTGCCGCCGGCCGATGTCGACGAGATCTGCGACATCATCGATGGCCATGACACACGCCTCACGGCTCTCAGCCTGAACGACAAGATTGTTAAAGACTCCGACAAGGTCTGGCGCGTCTCACCGCATGGCACCGACGTAGCTATGCCGCGCTTTGGGCTGACCCGCGAAGAGTCGTTGCGCATCAATGGCTTGCGCGCCTACGGCAACCTGTTCACCGACGAGGCGAAGAACATGTCGCTGGCGCTGATTGCGGTCGAGTGCATGGACATGAGCCCGCAGATGATGGAACTTCGCGAGAGCGGGCGCCTCAATGACTGACGCACCTCACGGCAACCCCACACAGTTTGCCGGCAAGACCGTGATTGTCACGGGTGCCGCCGGCGGACTGGGCCGGGCTTTTGCCGAAGGTTTTGCCGCACGCGGCGCCAACATTGTGGTGGCCGACATGAACGAGGCAGGTTCTGCCGAGACGGTCGCGATCATCGAGAAGGCGGGCGGCCACGCCATTGCGGTCGCGACGAATGTGACCGCCAAGCAATCGACCGACGCCCTCATGGATGCGGCCCTGGCCGCGTTCGGATCGATTGACGTGATCATCAACAACGCGGCCATGTATGCCACTATCAAGCGCGCGCCGTTCTATGAGCTTGACCCCGACGAGTGGGACCGCGTGATGGCGGTTAACGTGAAGGGCGCGTGGCTGACGGCCGCCTCGGCTTTTCCCAAGATGACGCAGGCCACCGGGCGCATCATCAACATTGCCTCGGCCACTGTGTTTTCGGGATCGCCGATGTGGATGCACTACGTGGCATCCAAGGGTGCCGTCATCGGCATGACCCGTGTGATGGCCCGCGAGGTGGGCAAGACCGGCGTGACCGTCAATGCAATAGCGCCCGGCTTCACCCTGACCGAGGCGAGCCTGAGCCTGATGGAAGACGCCGAGACCTATGGCGTCTCAAGCCGCGCTATTCCTCGGGCGAGCCAACCGCAAGACATGGTGGGCACCGCGATGTTCTTGGCGTCGGAGGACGCTAGTTACATCACCGGACAGACCATCGTCGTCGACGGTGGAAAGCAATTTATCTAGACCGCGCCCGTGAGCGCTCAGCCTTCTGAGTTTTCTGAGACCCACAACGAAAGAAAAGAGTAGTCATGCCCAAAGTGACATATATTCAGCCCAACGGCGCCGAAGTTACGCTGGATGCCCGCGACGGTGATTCCGTTATGGAAACCGCCGTGAAGAACGGCGTCAAGGGCATCGTCGCCGAGTGTGGCGGCGCCTGCGCGTGCGCCACCTGCCACGTGTTTGTTGACCCGTCGTTTTCTGCCCAGGTGGGCGAACCCGGCCCCCTCGAAGATGACATGCTCGACGGTGCCGCGTCGGATCGGCAAGAAACCAGTCGTCTCTCGTGCCAGATCAAAATGAGCGCCGACCTCGACGGTCTGATCGTTCGCATCGCACCCGAACAGGTCTAGAACGTGCCCGACGTCCTGATTGTCGGTGCTGGTCAGGCCGGCATGCAAATCGCTGTCTCGCTGCGCGATGACGGATTCGAGGGGCGCATCGAACTCGTCGGCGAAGAGCCGCACGGCCCGTATCAGCGGCCACCCCTGTCGAAGGCCTTTCTGCACGGCACGGCCGATATTGAGTCGCTCGAACTTCGCGCGCCGTCGTTCTATGTCGATAACGCCATTGTTGTCGTGCCGGGCGAACAGGTCGTTTCAGTAGATTTCTCGGGTGAGCGTGGAGTAGCCACCACTGATACGGGGCGAGAGATTCACTTCGACAAGCTCGCGCTGGCTACCGGCTCGACCCCGCGCCGGCTGCCCACCGAGGGCGCCGACCTGGATGGCGTGCTCTACCTGCGCGATATCGCCGACGCCATCGACCTCAAGAAACGCTGGGATGCGGCCGCGAGCGTTGTGGTGATTGGCGGGGGATTCATCGGACTCGAGGTTGCCGCCGGCGCCCGCATGGACGGCAAGCAGGTCACCGTGCTCGAGGCGATGGATCGACTCATTGCTCGGGCCGTGAGTGCCGAGACGAGCGAGTTCTATCGAGCCGCTCACGAGCGCCGGGGCACGAGCGTTCGACTCGACGCCCGAATCACCCGCATTGTGGGCGCGGGCGGCACCGTCACGGGAGTCGAGCTTGAAGGCGGCGAGATCGTGGCAGCCGACATTGTGATGGTGGGCATCGGTGTTGTTGCCCGAGGCGAACTCGCCGATCAGCTGGGCCTCGAGACGGTCAACGGAGCCATCGTGGTGAACGAGTTTGCCGAGACCAGCGATCCGCGTGTGGTGGCGGCCGGCGATGCCGTGCTGTTGCCGCACCCGCTGGGTGGCGACACCCAGGTGCGCCTCGAGTCGGTGCAAAACGCGGTGGACCAGGCCAAGACGGCGGCCAAGACACTGGCCGGTGTGCGTGAGGCGTATCGTGCCGTGCCGTGGTTCTGGTCGGATCAGGCCGACCTCAAGCTGCAGATCGCCGGGCTCTCGACGGGCTACGACCAGACGGTCGTGCGCGGGGCGCCCGACGACGAGTCGTTCTCGGTGCTCTATTACCGTGACGGTCGCCTGATTGCGATCGACTCGGTCAATGCCGTCAGCGACTACATGGCCGTGCGCAAGGCCCTGGGTTCCGGTTCGACAATTCCGGCCGACCAGGCCACAAACCTCGATACTCCTCTTAAAACATTGGTGGTTGCTTCATGACGCTTTCTTTTTACGAGCACACGTTTGCCGATACGCCCACGCTGGGTGGTGGCGCCACGCCCACGGGAACGTATTCGAATCTCGACCACGTGTGGCAGGCCGCCGAGCCTTTTATGCGCACGCGCATGAACGACGTGCACCTGCCCATGACGGTGATGTATGCCGAGTTCATTCTCGACACAGAACCCGACGCCGATCCCGAGGTCACGCGCGTTGCCGCCCTCATGCACGACGTGGGATGGTCGCGCGTTGACGGCGACAAGATTCTGACTGAGGGTTTTCGCAGCGACAATTTCTTGACCAGCGACATCCGCGTTGAGCATGAAAAGCACGGCTGCGACATCGCCCGCGAGATTCTTCCCGGTTGTGGCTATGACGACGCGTTCATTACGAGCATCACCGACATCATCGACGGCCACGACACACGCAAGCAGCATCACAGTCTCGAAGACGCCATCATGCGCGACTCTGATCGGCTGTGGCGCTTTCACCCCACCGGACTGGGATTCTCTGCCGAGTGGTTTGGCCAGACTCCGCAGTGGGTGCTGGGCGACCTGACGGGTCGCGTGATGGGCGAGATGATCACGCCCACCGGCCGAGCCATGGCCGAGGCCGAACTCAACTCCTCTATGCGCATTCTGCGCCTCGACATCCTCTAGAAAGCAGCCAGCATGACCACGCTTGAGATGTATACCGACGACCTGTTTATTGGCGGCGACTGGGTCACATCCGGCTCGGGCACGTTTATTGACGTCACCGACCCGGCGACCGAAGAAATATGGGCCCGCGTGCCGGCGGCCGATGCCAACGACATCGATAAGGCCGTGCAGAGTGCGCACCGCGCCTTCCACGGCACAGGCTGGCGCGACATCGGTGCCCACGCCCGAGCCGAGTTGATGCGCAAACTGGCCGACGAGTTTGAGGCGCGCAGCGAGAAGCTGGCCAACATCATCACCAGCGAGAATGGCTCAGCGATCACCGAGACCCGACTCGCCGGTGGTCACGGCGCCGGCCTACTGCGCTATTACGCATCACTGGCCGACTTTGTGGAGTTAGTCGACAAGCGCGCCTACCCCGACCGCGCTGGTCACTACACGCAGGTGCAGCGGCACCCGCGTGGAGTGTGTGCGCTCATCGCACCCTGGAACTATCCCGTCGCTCTCGTCATGATCAAGCTCGCTCCGGCGCTCATTGCCGGGTGCACCGTGGTGATCAAGCCCGCGTCAGAGACGCCGCTCGACCTGCGCGTGCTGATGGAGGCCGCACAGGCTGCCGGCATTCCCGACGGCGTGATCAACCTCGTCACCTGCACGCGTCACGAGGTGGGTCACCTCGTTGAGCACCCGCTCGTGTCGAAGGTGGCGTTCACGGGTTCCACCGAGGTGGGGCGCCTCTTGGCCGAACAGTGTGGTCGTCTGCTGCGTCCGGTTACGCTCGAGCTCGGCGGCAAGTCAGCCAGCATCATCCTTGAGGACGCCGACCTGTCGGTGGTGGGCCCCATGATCAACCGCACCTGCCTGCGCAACACCGGGCAGACCTGCTACAACTCCACGCGCATTTTGGCGCCGCGCTCGCGCTACGATGAGATTGTTGAGATGGTGGCCAGCACGGTCGCCGCCACGCCGCAGGGCGACCCGTTCGACGAGAAAACGGTCTACGGTCCGTCGGCGTCGGTCAAGCAGTTCAGGACCGTGACCGACTACATCCAGATTGGTCAGGACGAGGGTGCAACAGTGGCAACCGGCGGAACTGGGCGTCCCGATGGCCTCGACCGCGGCTACTTTGCTAAGCCCACGGTATTTGCTGGAGTGAACAACAAGATGCGGGTGGCTCAAGAGGAAATCTTTGGCCCCGTGCTCGTGGTGATTCCTTACGTGAACGAGGACGACGCTGTGAGCATCGCCAACGACTCGCCTTACGGCCTCGGTGGCACCATCTTTACCTCAGACCCCGACCACGGCGCCGAGGTGGCGTCCCGCGTCGAGACAGGCAGCATGGGCATCAACTTTTACGGCTCCAACCTGGCCGCGCCCTTTGGCGGCTGGAAGGATTCCGGCATCGGCATGGAATACGGCCCCGAGGGAGTGGCTGCCTACACGCGCCTGCAGTCAGTGCATCGCCAGGGTGAAGTCTAGTTTTTCATCGGTTAACTCGCAGAAAATCTTCCCGAAAGAATCTGCCCATCTCGAACGAATATCTCATAGGATTTTATGGCTTGTGTGTTTTCCCCTGAACACAAAACCATGAAGAGAGAGATAAATATGAATAAGAACATCGCACGATTCGGCGCTGTCACGGCACTTGTTGTTGCCGCTGCTGCCGGACTCACCGCATGCTCGGCAGCCACCCCGACGCCAGCCCCCACGGCGTCTCCTTCGAGCTCGGCGTCTCCGAGTAACTCCCCATCAGCCGTCCCTTGCAACCCTGATCAGCCGTGGTTCGGAGAGACCCAGCCCACCTATATCGATATACCCATTCCGCCCAACCCGGCAGAGCTTTACACATTGGGCCTGGGCCCAGTGGTCGCCAACCTGAATGTTCCGGCCGGAACCAGTGGTCAATGGACCGCCGAGATCACGTCGGTTGACAAGGGGGATGGCTTCTTTGACCCTTGCGCTAGCGTTTATTTCACTCCGGGAAGCGGCGGCGACACGGCCATTGCCCCCCAGCTGATTCCCAAGGGTATTGGACTCAATCAGGTTGTTCTGACGAACTCGGTATCTGGCGAGAGTTACACCTTCAAGGTCGACTCGAATTTCAAAGACGCTAATTAACGGTCTTTTGTGACGTCTGCTTGAGGGCCTACGCTTGTGGCGACGATTAACGTCGCCACAAGCGTCAGCCCGAGCTTTCCGGCCAAGCGCCCGGCTCTCGGGAAACAGTCAACTAACATCCAGCGATCTCCAAAAAAATGCACTTAGTCTGGCATCGCTAACGTGTTCTCGTGAGAGCACAACACCATCAAGAGAGAGAAAATCATGAACAAGAACTTCGCACGAATCGGTGCCGTCGCAGCAATTGTTGTCGCTGCCGTTGCCGGACTTACGGCCTGCTCCACAACCACCCCTTCCCCTGACGCCTCGTCGACGCCCATTGGCAGCGACATCGTCTCGCCCATTGACATTCCCATTCCCGGCGCCAATGGCAAGACCTACGACATTCCCATGAATTCGATGGGCTATCTGAATGTGCCGGCAGGTACCGAGGCCAATTGGACGGCG
>CAFBMB010000037.1_pt1 | contig 12018 bp, 12 predicted proteins | sample 7268381 | NCBI WGS metagenome assembly CAFBMB01 (sample SAMEA6814053, study PRJEB35770) | freshwater metagenome | biome: Freshwater; feature: Freshwater reservoir; material: water | place: Czech Republic | collected 2017-05-23 | depth 30m m
TACGCCCGAACCCTCTCCCACGATTTGGGCTGCCGCCGGCGATCTCTTTCAAGCCGCCCTTCGTCTCGGGGGCACACTTACCGGTGAGCACGGCGTTGGCGTACTAAAACGGCGATGGTTGAGCGACGAGCTGGGTGATACTCAGTGGCGCCTTCAAAGAGATATAAAGCGGGTCTTTGACCCCAAAGGTATTTTGAATCCCGGAAAAGTCTTCGACGATTCACCTTCCCTCCCCTCCCCTCAGAAATAGGTGACGTGCTGTGACAGTTCTCTCCCCCACCATCACGCTCAACAATGGCGTCGAAATGCCGCAACTCGGACTCGGCGTGTGGCAAGTCGCCGATGACGTCGCCCAAAGCATTGTGGAGCACGCTCTGAGTGAGGGCTATCGAGCCATTGATACAGCGAAAATTTATGACAACGAGAGCGGCGTCGGTCGTGCTCTCGCTTCTACCGGCGTAGCGCGAAGCGATATTTTCGTGACCACGAAGCTCTGGAATTCAGACCAAGGACGCGCGACAACGGTCGACGCCTTCGACGCCAGCCTCGACAGACTTGGCGTAGATTACGTTGATCTTTACCTGATTCACTGGCCTCGGCCGAAGGCGAGACTTTTCGTCGAGACTTGGGAGGTTTGTGAAGAAATTTATGCCTCAGGCCGCGCGCGCGCCATTGGAGTAAGCAACTTTGAGCCAGAACACCTCGAGCAACTTGTTCATGCTGGCCTCACCGTGCCGGCCGTGAATCAAATCGAATGTCATCCGCGGCTTCAGCAGAAGGTGAATCGGGAGTATCACCGTGCACACGGCATTGTGACAACGGCCTGGAGCCCCTTGGGCCAGGGCACGGTGCTCGAAGATTCGGTGCTCACATCTATTGCGAACAGCCACGCAAAGTCGGTCGCGCAAGTGATCATCCGCTGGCACATTCAATTAGGAAATACGGTCATTCCTAAGTCGGTGACACCGGCTCGTGTGACGGAGAATTTTGCCGTCTTCGATTTCGAATTATCCGACAGCGAAATGGCGCAGATTGCCGACCTCGACAGTGACGGTCGCATGGGTCCACACCCGAACCTCGCAGATTTTTAGCTACAACAATTTAGGTGGTTGGCGCTTCCTATCCCCCTATGCTGGGCACAGAACAGCGAATTGACGCTGCACAGAAGTCAAGGAGAGTAGATGTCTACACCCACTAATAGCCGAGGATTTGTGTTCTACGGCGATTCGGCACAGGCCACCAAGCAGACGGTGCAAACCGTGCGCACGGGCCTCATCATTGGCGCAATAATCACGGCAATCGTCGGTATCCTCATGCTGAGTTTCCCGGCAAAGACAGCGTTTCTCGCCGGCATAATTTTCGGCATCTTCGTGCTCATCCGCGGCATCGTTCGCGTCGTCGTGGGCATCGGCGGTCCGGGACTCACAGGTCTGGGCCGCACCCTCAGCATCGTCTTGGGCGTCGTGCTGCTGGTCGCTGGAGTATTCATACTGCTCGACATCAATCTCGGCATCGAGGTTCTGGCCATCGTGATCGGAATTTCATGGATTATCGACGGAATTGCGACGCTCATAGAATCGTCGCACGCGGCAGCTCGAGCCTTCAGCATCGTGACAGGAATCGTTTCTGTGCTTGCGGGTATTGCCATGTTCTTCCTGGGCACACTGGGTGTTGAGCTCATCATGGTTATCATCGGGGCGATTGCAATCGCCTTGGCAATCGTCCAGGTGATTGGCGCCATTGTGGTCGGTCGAAGCACTCGCTAAATCTCTACGGACAGTGGGCAGTTACTTTCGGGTGACTGCCCACTTCTCTATGTATCTGTGGCTGCTGTTGCTGCCACGATATCGATGAGATTGAGCGGAGCATACGCTTCCGTGGTGGTCGCTAGGTCTGTCACAGACCACCAGCGCACGTCGTGAATGTCAATAAATTCGTTCGGCATCCAGTGATGGCGCACGGGTTCAAAAGACGTCGTGCGCACGCAAAAAAACTCCGTGTATGTGGTCTGAACATGACCATCGTTGAAGGTGCTCTGACCCGAAAGCGTCCATATCGGCTCCCCTACCGAGTCGACACGCAGGCCCGTTTCTTCGAAGAGTTCTCGAATTGCTCCTTGGCTGTGTGATTCATGATCGTCGACACCGCCACCGGGCGTGATCCATCGAATAACGGGAACGGCCAACACAGGTGACGCGGTCTTCAGCAGCAGCAAGCGCTCCTGTTCGTCAAAGAGCAGGATGCGTGAGACTCGTCGGTGCGCTGGTCGCGTCACTGCTCTGGAATGGGCGCAAAGTCGCTCGTATCACCGACGAGGCGCGTGTGATTCGTGGGTACGGGCTCGACGGCCGCAAGAACTATCTCAGCGGCGAATTCGGCAACGTTATAAAGGCGACCGGCCGCCTGTTTGCGGGCTTCGATGGCGCCGGGACTCATGCGATTAAGGAGCGTTGCCGTAATTGTGCCCTCAATCATGTCGCCCGAGACCACGACGAAGCCGATCCCTCGTTCGTCCAAAGTCGAAATCATCTGGCGCAGGGCGTCTTCTCCCGCGCGCTTTGAAAGCGCGACCGGCACATACTCTGGCATCGTCGGTGTCGTATTGATGAAATGGGCCTGGTGACTGGTGACAAAAACTACCCGAGAACTGTCAGCCATGTGAGGCAGCGCAGCTGTGAGAAGGCTCACCTGGGAGTCGCGGTTCAGGCGCATGGCGTAGTCCTCCCCCATGCTCGCCTCCATTCCACCCGAGGCATTCATCACCAGAATGTCGAGTTTGCCAAATGCGGCGTCGACTTCTGCGAACATTCGTGAAACGTCTTGGAGATTCGTGAGGTCGGCGCCGACAATGATTGCCTCTCCCCCATTTGACACAATGCCATCTCGAATCTTGGCAGCCCTCGCCTCTTTCTCACGGTAATTGATGACGACGCGAGCGCCGGCCGAGGCAAAATAGCCCACGGTGTCGGCACCGATGCCACGTGACGAACCGGTCACGAGAACGTTCTTTCCGGCAAGTGAACCAATTGCAAGCGGATTCGTCATGGCTAGGCACTCTTTCGTTCACAAATGGGAGGGGTGATGCTCAGAGATTCGGCACCGCACTGAGACTATCGCGGTGCGGGCAAAACGTGGCTGATAACGTTGCGATCATGGCGACCGGAACCTATATGGCAGCTCGGCGTCCGCGGTTGCTCTCTCATCGCGGTGAGATGCCGGGCTTCGTCGAAAATACTCTGGGTGGGTTTCGCGCAGCGCTCGCAGCGGGGGCGGATGTGATCGAATCGGACATTCAGGTGTCGCGCGATGGCATTCCGGTTCTTTTTCACGACGACACGCTAGTGAGACTCACGGGAAGCCCCGCACGAATATGTGACGTGACCGCACACGAGCTTGGTGAGATGGATCTTGGTCGCGGAGAGGGCGTCCCCACGCTCGAGGCAGCATTGTCTAGCCTGCCCCACGCCCTGTTCAATCTCGACGTGAAGTCGCCCACTTCTCCCGAGGTAGCCACCTCCGTCATTCGATCACTCAATGCGGAGTCGAGAGTGCTGCTGGCATCGTTCTCGGAGCGAAATCGACGAACCGTCAAACGACTTCTTCCTGGCGTGGCAGCGAGTGCGTCATCGTCACTTTTTGTGCGAATTCTCATCGCCGACCGGTTCGGCATGAAGAGGCAGGTTCGACGTCTCACGCGCCAGATTGACGCAGTGCAAATACCGACGCGCGGTGCGGGAATGAATCTCACACACCGATCTTTTATTGCACGCCTCCACGAAGCGGGAGTTGAGGTGCATTTTTGGGTTATCAATGAACCGCAAGAAATCCGACGTCTCTTAGACGCTTGTGCCGACGGACTTGTCACTGATGATGTCGTTACCGCTCGAAGAGTTATTGATATGTGGCTGGCTGAAAGGTAACTGGGAATACGTTCCACCCGGGATGAATGTGCTGCAACACATCGTTTCGTCCGTTAGACAGGACACATAGGTCTATTGGAGGAATCATGCGCGATCAATCACTTCGCGGTTCAAGCCTCAACAGCCGCAGCCTCGCTAGCGATGAGGGAATTGAGTATTCACAGCGCAAAAGGGTCGTCTACGACTGCCCAGTCTGTGCGAAGTCATTCACACTGACATTTGCTCATGACGCAGAAAGTCCGCTGGATTGGTCCTGCCCCACCTGTAGTGCGCAGGCTGAATTATCCGGCGCAGTGCGCCCGCAGGTGTCGGCCGACAACGAAGAAAAAGCACTTCGAACGCCGTTTGATATGTTGCTCGAGCGACGCTCGAGGGAAGAACTCGAAATCATTCTTGACGAACGTTTGGCCTATCTTCGGTCTCGTCGGGGAAAAGAGAAGCTCGGCGCTTAGCCTGAAACGTGCGCACGACCACGAGCGTAAAACCGACAATTCCCAGCAGCGAGAGGCCGACTTCAATCGTCCTGCCCCAGACCATCGCCGGGGTTAAGGTCGCAGACCGGGGAACGTCAACAAGCATCGCGCCTGCCGTAAATCTCTCTAGGGAGTCCAGTATTGAGCCGTCCGGTGCAATGATCTGAGAGAGTCCGACCGTCGAGATATTAACGACTGTTCTGCCCATCTCCATGGCACGCAACCTAGCAATGGCCACCTGTTGCAAACTCTCATCGGTGTGTCCGAAGTCCGCGTTGTTGGTTTGCGCCAAAACAATCTGGGCGCCGTCACGTGCCATGTCGTACGCCTGCTGATCATCGGTAATGTCGAAGCAGATTGACAGGCCCATGGGAACCCCTGCTATGTCGATGACGTTAGACCTTAGGCCAAAGCCGTAGTCACGAGTCACGAGGTCTACCAGTTCGGGAACAAGTGAGTGAAAAAAATCACGCTCCGGCATGTATTCGGCAAAGGGAACCGGATGAATCTTGTCATATTGTCCGACGACGCCAACGCCAGGTTCCCAGACGAGCGATGAGTTGAAGTATTCATCGGGTGTTGGATGCGTGATGGTGCCAAAAACGATGGGCGCGTGCAGACGTGAAGCCAGGTCGTCAATGAGTGCGGCCGACGTTTCGTCGCGCAGGGGGTCGATGTCATTTCCGTTCTCTGGCCAGACCACAACGTCCACTGGTTTTCCGACCAGAGACTCGCTGGCGTTGAGGTGATCACTGAGGATTTCTCCAGGGGAATAACCGCTGAACAGTCCTGCGTCGGCATTGCCTTGCACGGCACCGACACGAGTCGTGCCGAGAATCTGTATTGGAAAACTAGGAATGGCGGCGGCGAGGATGCTGACAGCGGCGGGGATGGCCCATAGCCAACGCGCGGCCGGCAGGCGAACGAGCACCACGAGGCTCGTTGCAATCCAGACCACGAGAAAACTCAAGCCGGCCGTAGAGAGCCAACTCACGGTGTGCCCAAATATGCCGTCGGCCTGCGATTGCGCAACACGACCCCACGAAAACCCGCCGTAGGGCCACACGGACGCAATTCCTTCGCGGGCCACCCACAGACCAGAAATCACCAGCGGAACAAAGGCGAATTGCATGCCCGGGCGGGACCAGAGTCGATGAGCGTTGGAGAGAACGAACGATGCGAGAAGAGCCCAGAGCGTCATCCACAAGGTCATGACACCGGCTAGGGCTAACCACGGAACCAGGCCGAGATACAGGGTGAGCCAATCAATGAGCGGAAGCCAGAATGTCAGGCTGGCGATAAAGCCAATACACAGAGCCGTCCACCATCGTCGACCAATGAGACTCCACACGATGAGCGCGATGCCGGGAATCGCGAGCCACCATAATCCTGGTTCAGGAAATGCGGCGCTGAGCGTCAGTCCGCCTACAGCGCCTAAAGGCAGTGCGACGTAGAGGGGGAACGGGCGCCTCAAGAAAGCGATCACAGGGAGCCCACGCTCGCATAGGCAACGACGCCGCGCCTCACCGCGTCCAGGGCTAAACGAGCCGTAGCCGAGACACGGGAAGAACTCACGTGTGAGATTTGGTCGAGGAGATCAATTGTTTGTTTGGTCCAGCGCACGAAGTCACCCGCTGGCATGTCTGCCTCGAATAGCACATCGTCGAGCGAATCGCCCTGCGCCCAACGGTACATGGCTCTCGAGATTCCAGGTGAAATGGGCTGTGTTCCCGGAAGTTTGACCCGCTGTTCAATGTCATCCAATTCACTCCACAGCAGGCCGGTCGCCGTGAGAGCTTCCACAAAAGCCCCCCGCGGCAATCTGCGCTCACTAATGTCACCCTCTTCCCGTCTCGGTTCAAAAACGATGGCGCAGACGAGGGCCGCAAGGCTGGGGACGTCGAGCCCGTCCCAGATACCGCTGCGCAACGATTCGGCAACCAACAAATCACGATCGCCATAAATGCGAGCCAAAATTTCGCCTTCAGGAGTCCTTTCAAGGTCACCGTCTGGCGAAAGCAGCAGATAGCCCCGTTCGAGAAGAACGTCACACACGCGATCGAAGGTCCTGGCCACGGCACCCGTTCGTTCGTTGATTTGCCGAACGACGTTGTCAGTGTCACGCCGGAGGCGCCACCACCTCTCAGCCCAACGAGCGTGTTCTTCCCTCTCCGGACAGGCATGGCAAGAGTGCGCACGCATATTCTTACGGAGTCGATTGAGTTCAGCTGCGCGTCGATCTCGCGAGGCGCGCGAGTCGTTTGCGGTGATTGCCGCGCGTTCCTTATCGGTCAGTGAACGCCGGATTGCTGCATATTCGGCAAAATTCCCGAGGTGACAAGACATAGGCTTCTCAAAGCCGACGAGAGACTCCTGTTGCTGTTTGACCTTGCGTGCGAGGTCGACCACCGATCGGTCGGCTTGGAACTGCGCAAACGACGACTCAAGAATCTGGCGAGTGCGGTTTCGTCCAAATTGTGAGACGAGATTAACGGCCATGTTGTAGGTGGGTCGAAAACTTGAGTTCAACGGATAAGTGCGGCGACTTGCGAGGTTGGCGATTGACTGAGGATCGTTGTTGCCATTCCATTGCACAACAGCATGTCCCTCAACATCAATGCCGCGACGCCCCGCTCGTCCGGTGATCTGCGTGTATTCGCCCGCGGTGAGCGGCACGCGGGCTTCGCCATTGAACTTTTCGAGCTTTTCGAGAACCACAGACCGAGCCGGCATATTGATGCCGAGGGCCAAAGTCTCGGTCGCAAAAACAACTTTCACAAGCTTTTCTTGAAACAGCTCTTCAACAACCTCTTTGAATGCTGGCAAGAGTCCCGCGTGATGAGCCGCGACGCCACGCTCGAGTCCCTCCAGCCATTTCCAGTACCCCAGAACGCCGAGGTCCTCGTCAAGCAGCGTTCGACAGCGTTCGTCGACAATGGCGCGAATCTCTTCGCGTTCGTGGGTGTCTGTCAGGCGAACCCCGGATTGCACACACTGGCGAACAGCTTGGTCGCATCCTGCGCGACTAAATATAAAAAAAATCGCGGGAAGCAACTGACGTTCCCCCAGCAGCTCAATCACGTCAGGGCGGTCGATGCGGCCGCGCACGGGAGCGAAGGATGTGCTGGGGCGGCCGCGTGAACCGCCGAGCCGAGAGCTCCGCCCGCGCTGGTGTGGGGCGCGCATGGCCGCCTGTGCAAGGCGCTGTAGCTCTGGATTGACCCGATGTGCGCTGGCCTGGCCGCGCGAATCGAAGAGATCTATCAGCTTGCCAGAAACAATGACGTGCTGGTCGAGGGGCACGGGGCGTTCTTCTGAAAGAACAAGACTGACATCACCGCGAACAGCACCCAGCCAATCCGCGAACTCCTCGGCGTTGGACACCGTGGCACTCAGGCACACAAGTTTGACGGTGGCGGGAAGGTGAATAATCACCTCCTCCCAGACAGCGCCCCGAAAACGATCCGCCAGGTAGTGCACTTCATCCATGATCACGAACGCGAGATCACTCAATGATGCAGCGTCGGCGTAGAGCATGTTTCGCAAGACCTCGGTCGTCATGACCACAAGCCGGGCATTGCCGTTGATGTTCGTGTCACCGGTGAGAAGTCCCACGTTTTCTGTGCCCCATCGATCGACAAGTTCGTTGTATTTCTGGTTGCTCAGAGCCTTCATGGGCGTGGTGAAGAAAACCCGTGAATCCGTATCGGGTCCGGTCATTGCGAGATGAATCGCGAACTCTGCCACGATTGTCTTGCCTGCGCCGGTCGGTGCGGCCACGAGCACGCTGTCGCCCTCTTCGACGCGCTGACAGGCAGAAACCTGAAAGGGATCCAAATCAAAGTCGCGCGAACCTCGAAAATCGTCAACGTAGGGGTGTGACACGACCAGCCGAGATGCGGCATACCTTTCGGAAGGACTCATGTCTGGCATCAAATCTGCGTCAGCCCCTGTGGTGCTTCGACTATGTCCACAGACTCTGCATCTAATTGCCTTCGCTTTTTACGCCGATCGTGCAGCAATGAGACAGCCACCGCGAGAAAATACAGTGCAACCATCGGAATGGCGAGTAAAAACATCGAGAGCACGTCGGCCGCGGGTGTTGCTATCGCCGTGAAAAGTGCAATCAAAAGAATTGCTAGGCGCCACGACTTCAGAATGGTCTTCGCCGATATCACGCCCACAAAATTGAGCAAGACGAGAAATACCGGCAAAACAAAGGCGACTCCTACGACGATGACGAGTTTCAGCACAAAGTCGAAATAGCTCTTTGCGGTGATGATCGTTGCGTCGTTAGCCGGAGCAAAGCTTGTCATCAGTTCGACGATGTGCGGGAACACCAGCCATCCCGCGTAGCAGCCGGCTAAGAAAAGCGGTATCGCAGTGAGGAAGAAACCCAGTGCGTATTTGACCTCGCGCCGCGTCATGGCGGGGACGAAGAACGCCCAGATTTGATAAAGCCAGACTGGAGAAGAAACCACCATGCCCACTGTCAACGCAATCTGTAGCTTCAGGTCAAAGGCCGAAGAAATACCGTCATAGTTGAGCGTGGCAACCCGGTTCTGCTGTTGCGCGACGGCATAAATGGGCTTGCGCAGGGCATCAAGAATGAAATCTGCCAGAAACCAGCCTGCGATGGCACCGGCAATGATTCCGATTGCAGCGAAGTACAGGCGCTTACGAAACTCTCGCAGATGCGCGCCAAGCGTCATTCGACCGCTACGGCGAGACCTTCCACGTGCCTGGGAGGACACGTATTACGCGGACGGCTTCTTCGCCGCAGGCTTACGTGCCGTCGTTGACGCAGATTTCGCGGATGAGACCTTCGTCACGCTCGTTGAGTTGGCTGAGATCGAGGACACGCGACCCGATGAAGTATCCGCTGCGCCGTCCGAATTCTTATTCTTTTCTTCCTTCATCGTCTTCATTTCACCACGGAAGATACGCAACGACTGACCGAGACTGCGCGCAAGACCGGGGAGTTTTGGAGCACCAAAGAGGAGCACGATGACAGCGATGATAATAATCAGGTGCCACCCATTGAGGTTGCCGAGAAAGCCCATAATTTTCCTTTTCGCTAGGTGGTTCGTTCAACACTTTACTCGCTCGTGACCGGGCGTGCGACGGAATCGTTAGCTCGGCGAGCAATCTTTCAGGCTTCTCTGTGCCCAGAGGGCGATGTCCCGAACGGCAAAGTCTGGCTCGACAACACGAATTCCGCCCGGAAGTAGAGAGACGAGTCGTCGCAGGCCCTCAACGTGGGCCATGGTGATGTCTGCACGGACAACCCCACCGCTCGACGGACTCACGCGCGCGTTGTAGTCCGCGAGAAGGGCGACCGCAGAGGCGGGAACCTCGAGAACCACCGCGATTCCTTCGTCGGTCGCAGGAACGTCGAACAGTGTGTCGGGAAGGGACTCGGGGGCTATGTTGTGATCACGATCCGCTTCAAGAATCTCGACGTGTCGCATACGGTCGGTTCGAAAGGTGCGCAGGGAGTCTCGTAGGTGGCAATACCCGCGCATGTACCACGTGTTTCCGACAAGGTCGAGCCGAAGTGGGCAGACCTGACGTTTTTCACTGAGGCCCTGGGCGTTGACGTAGGAAAAGGTGACTTGTTTGTTGTCATTTATTGCATCCCGAAGCGGCGTCGCGTCGCTGGACAGCGGTGCCATGCGCACCACAATGTTTTCTGGCGCATTCGTGCTTCCGCGCTTGATCTTGGTCGTCAGGGCCTCGATGGCCGGACGATCGTCATCGCGCACAATGTCAGACATGTACTGCAGTCCCGCAATGAGGGCTGCTGCTTCTCGCCCGGAAAACCGAGGTGTGTTTGCCGGTCCCACGTGATTTGTCATGTCGATGATGTCGTCGTCCACGAAAAGGTCGTAGTCAAAGTCGAATAGGTCTTGGGGCATCCCTGTGCCTGATTCACCGGGAATGCCGGTGACAAAGAGCGTGCGCACGATCGACCGCATATCGTCCTTGCTAATCCCGAAAGTCGCTGCCGCATCCTCTACGGTGACGGGAGAGTTATCAATGAGATAGGGCACCGCCGCCAGCATGCGCGCCACGACGTCGACGGACTGCGCGCGCGGATTGCTCTGCTTCTTGGCACTCACGCTGCACCCCCGTGCGCGGCAGCAATTCTTTCGAAACGTTTGCGAACCAGAAAACGCAACGTGTCGGGTTGCACAACAGAAACGTCCGACCCGTATTCGACGAGTTCGTCAGCCAGAAGGTCGAGGTCGGCCGTTGGCACGTGAATCACGCCGTCCCCATCGGCGGCTCCGTATTTAGCGCCTAACCGGAGTTCTGCGTCTGTCAGCGGCATGACAGAGATTTGGGCAACGTTGTTTTGTGCCCGGTCGTCAAGTTCATTCGCGAGACGTGTGGCATAGTCGTGACCGTCCGAGTCGTAACGGGATTGCGGAATCATGCGCGGAAGGGTCGTTATTCGTGACACCAAAAAAGTTCGCTCAGCGTCACGATCCACGTCCCAGGCCAGCATGTACCAGAGCCCATTCCACTCCGTGAGGGCCACCGGTGCTGCTCGCCGCGGTTCTGCAATGAGTGTGCCGGGTTTGAGGTAGGAAAACTCTGCGATCCCTGACTGGCTAAGTATGTCGCCCAGATGATCGACGACATCATCCCAGCCGGATATGCGGGGGCGCACGCCGGAAAGTGTTCCGTCGGCCTCGATGCCGAGGGACCGCAGCTTATTGATTGCCCGAAGAGCGTCCTTGCTCATCGAGCCGTGCTGCCACGCCCGTGCCGCAAGGTTTAACAGGGCGATCTCGGCGCGCGAAAACGTGATGTCGTCAGGCAAAACAAAGGTGGATGGATCGATGAGGTAACGCATTCCGTGGTTGTCCTCGGGGGCATCCATGGGCGTTCTCGTCTGAATGACGATGCCGAGGTTGCGAATCTCTTTTTTGTCGCGTTCGAAACTTTTCGTGACGGAATCGACGGCCGTCGACGAATAAGGGTCAAAAGTATCCCGGTATCCGTCAACGGTGGCGAGGATTTGATCGACCGTAAGACCAACGCGCGATGCCAGCAGGGCGTGAATCAGACTGAATTGTCTGATGACCTTGCTGGGTTCTGGCGTCATTGAGTCGCCTAATTCACACCGAGGATGTCAATCACAAAGACCAGCGTCGAACCAGCCGGAATGGGACCGTTGTCCTTGTCGCCGTATCCTTCACTCGGCGGAATGATCACTTCGACCTGAGAGCCAACGCGCTGGCCGACCAAAGCTTTCGCGAATCCCGAAATTACTCCCCCGGCAAGATCAAAGGTCGCGGGAGTGCCTTTTGTCCACGACGAGTCGAATTGGTTTACCGGTGCCGATGAGTCAGTGGGCCACAGCCAACCACTGTAGGCGACCGTCACCACAGAATCAGCAAGCACCTCGGGCCCGGACCCCTTCTTGAGAAGGGCAATTCGCAGTTCCGTCGGAGCAGTCGATCCCGAGAGGAAGGTGATGCCCGGAGTTCCGTCCTCAGTCAACACAATCATGGGGAATCCATCGGGGACGACCTGGGGTGTGCCGTCTGCCTTGCCCAGATAGACGCTATGTACGTCAAAAACACCGACCACCGTGGTTCCGGCGGGCAGTCCGA
>CAFBMB010000038.1_pt1 | contig 12014 bp, 10 predicted proteins | sample 7268381 | NCBI WGS metagenome assembly CAFBMB01 (sample SAMEA6814053, study PRJEB35770) | freshwater metagenome | biome: Freshwater; feature: Freshwater reservoir; material: water | place: Czech Republic | collected 2017-05-23 | depth 30m m
GGGCAATCGCTGAGTTGCTGGGCAATTGCCCAAACTAACTACTGCGCGCGATGCCCAGAATCTGCAGGATCTGCAGGTAGAGCCACACGACCGTGAGCATGATGCTGAAGACGCCCGACCAGGCGTATTTTGCCGGTGCCTGATTGGCGACTCCGCGCTGCACGTAGTCAAAGTTGAGCACGAGCGAGTAAGCGCCCATCAGCACCACGAGAATGCCGATGATGACGCCCAGCGGAATGCCAAAGACCGAGATGCCGCCGATGCCCCACGGGTTCATGCCCGGCACTAACCAGATCAACAAGAAGTTCACCAGCATGAGGCCGATGTATGAAAACATGCCGATCATGAAAACTTTGGTGGCGCGACGCGACGCGCGAATCTTGCCACTGGCGAAAAGTGCGAGGGTGATGGCAATCACGAGCGCGGTGCCGGCAACCGCCTGAATCACGATGCCGTCCCACATGGTGTTGTACATGCGCGAGAGACCGCCAATCAGCACGCCCTCAGAGACGGCGTAGAGCAGAATCAGGGCGGGCACGGGTTCGCGTTTGAAAATGTTGACCAGGGCCAAAACGAATGCGACGATGCCCGACACCGTAAACACGACGTTGACCATTCCGGGGTTGGTGAGCAGGTTGCCCACCAGCAGCCAGCCTGCGGCGCCACCAATGAGCAAAACAACAAACGACAGCACAGAGCGAACGATGGTTCCTTCGATGGTCATGGGCGCCTCGGGAACGGCGTTTGGTGACGCCATGTCGTGAAGGATTTGTTCGTCCCTCGGTGTCAGTTTGGCGCGGTCTTTGAACATCGGATTGCGACTCAGCGCGGGGCTCGTCATGCTCATTTTTGTACTCCCTTAGCGACGTGAAACGGTGCACCACCCGACGGGTGCGTCATTACCTACCATCATGCCCGACGCAGTCACCTTCCGGGTGTGAAAAACCTGGGGAGGATTTCGTCACCTGTGGGTCGCTACTCTTGACATATGTCTCCGCGCCCACTCGTGATCGCCCATCGTGGTGCTTCCGGCTACTTGCCGGAACATTCGCGCGCGGCGCACGAGCTGGCCATCAAGCAGGGAGCAGACGCGATTGAGTTTGATGTCGTCGCGTCGAAAGACGGCGTGCTCGTTGTTCGTCACGATGTCGAGCTGTCGCTGTCAACTGATGTTCGTTCCCGGGTGGAATTTGCCGATCGCTATACATCAAAGGTTCTCGATGGACAGGTAGAAACCGGTTGGTTTGTTGAAGACTTCACGTGGGCCGAGCTAGAGACACTTCACTGCGTCGAACCGCACCCCCAGGTTCGCCTTGACAGTGCCGCACACTCCGGCGAAGACACACTGATGCGTCTTGAGGACGGTCTCAAGGTCGCGGGCCGCGCCTCGAACAAATTACTCGTGCTGATTGAGCTCAAGCACCCGTCATATTTTGAGGCGGCCGGTCTGCCCATGGACGAACTCTTGGCCAGTGCGATTGCCGCCGCCGGGTGGAAACGCAATGACCCCCGCCTCATCGTTGAAAGTTTTGAAAAGAGCGTGCTCATACGCTTGCGAATGGCGGGTGTGGGACAGTCTCATATTTACCTCTGCACGCAAGACGGATCTGCTTACGATGAGATTCTGCGCCTCGGCGGGGGGCTGACTTATCGTGACGAGCTTTCGTCGAGTGGCATGATTCATGTGGCCAAAGAAGTCGACGGGGTGGGCTTAGACGTTGCCGCACTGCTGGCTCGTGACGGAAGTGGCCCCATGATCGTGCAGCGGGCCCACGACCTGGGAATGAAGGTTTTCGCGTGGACGCTCCGAACCGAAAACAAATTTCTTCCCCGAGATTTTGCCCAGGGATTCGACCCCAAGAGTTGGGGGCGCTGGCAGGACTACTTTGGTCGCGTCATCGACACGGGTGTCGACGGCATTTTTGTCGAGCACCCGGACGTTGTTCGAGAGTTTCTCGCTGAGCGCGAGCGACAGCAATGAGTGAGGTTGTGCCCGCCGATCGACTTCTTGACGGGCTCAACCCGCAACAGCGAGAGGCCGTCACTTATCGCGGTCCGGCTCTGCTCATCGTTGCCGGAGCGGGATCTGGCAAGACGCGGGTTCTGACACACCGAATTGCCGGGCTGATCGCCGCACACGAGGCGTGGCCCAGCCAAATCTTGGCCATCACCTTCACGAATAAGGCCGCCGCCGAAATGCGCGAGCGAGCGGAATCTCTCATGGGGTCGGTTGCCGAAGGCATGTGGATCTCAACGTTTCACTCGGCCTGCGTGCGCATCCTGCGCCGCGAGGCAGAGAACTTTGGTTTCACAAAAAACTTCACCATTTACGACAGCCACGATTCGCGCACGCTGATTAAGCGCATCATCAAAGCGCAAGAGGCAGAAGAGTATGGATGTTCGGTGTCGGGTGTGGCCGGCCGCATCTCGAAGATTAAGAACGAGTTGGCTGATCCGGACTCGTTCGCGCGCACGGTTAACGAGAGTGACCCCAATGAGCTCGCTTTTCTCGCCGTCTTCCGCGAGTATCAGCGTTCGCTTCAGGCGGCGAACGCATTTGATTTTGACGACCTGATTGGGCAGACGGTTTATCTCTTTCGGGCCTTCCCTCATGTCGCTGACGTGTATCGCAAGAAGTTTCGGCACATTCTGATCGACGAATATCAAGACACGAATCATGCCCAGTACGCCCTGATCCACGAATTGACCCGGGAGACCGAAGACGGCCTGCCGGGGGCGTCGCTCACCGTGGTGGGCGATTCGGATCAGTCGATTTATTCGTTCCGCGGCGCCGACATTCGAAACATTGCCGAGTTCGAGCGAGACTTTCCCGGAGCCACGGTCATCTTGCTCGAGCAAAACTACCGATCGACGCAGACCATATTGAGTGCGGCGAACGCGGTTATTGCAAACAACTTCGACCGCAAAGACAAGAGCCTGTGGACCGACGTCGGTGCGGGCGAGAAGATTGTTGGCTTCACCGGGTATTCGGCGCACGATGAAGCTCAGTTCGTGGTAGACGAGATCGGCGCGTTGCACGCCCAAGGCATGGGGTATTCGCAGATATCCGTTTTTTATCGAACGAATGCGCAAACCCGTGCACTCGAAGAAATCTTCATTCGATCGGCGCTGCCCTATCGCCTGATCGGGGGCACAAAGTTCTACGAGCGCGCCGAGATCAAAGACGCGCTGGCATACCTCATTTCGATCGTCAACCCGGTGGATGCGCTTGCCGTGCGCCGAATCTTGAACACGCCGAAGCGCGGACTCGGCCCGGCCGCCGAGGCGCAACTTCAGAACTTTGCCGAGGTCAACGGCGTGAGCGTGCGCGAGGCACTTCGATCGGCCGACAGTTTGGGCTTCGGCCCCAAGGCGGTGCGCGCGATTGCGGATCTCAGTTCGCTGCTCGATGAGGCGACCGCGCTCGCCGACGGGGGAGCGGTGGCCGAGGTGTTGCAGTTGCTCATGCAAAAGACGGGATACCTCGACCAGCTGCGCACATCGAAAGACCCACAAGACGAGGCTCGTGCAGAAAACGTTGACGAGCTCATCGCGGTGACCAAGGAGTTCGCCAAAAATCACCCCGAAGGAACCCTGACGGACTTTCTGACCGAGGTATCGCTCGTGGCCGCGGCCGACGAGATCGACGACGTGTCGGGCTCAGTAAGCCTCATGACCATGCACACGGCGAAGGGTCTCGAATACGACGCCGTCTTCATCACGGGCGTTGAAGAAGAACTTCTGCCGCACCGCATGGCGGCCATGGAACCCGGCGGCCCGGCTGAAGAGCGACGACTGTTTTACGTCGGCATCACGCGCGCTCGGCAACGTTTGTTCCTGTCGCTCGCCATGACCCGCGCGCTCTTTGGCCAAACCGGCTCGGCAGCTCCGTCACGATACCTGCAGGAAATTCCGGCCGAACTCATCGAGTGGAAAGAACAGGCCGGCATCGCGGGCGGCTGGGGCGACGCGCCCTCGCGCAGTCTGGGTCGTTCGGGCGGTTGGGGGGATGAGGGCGGCTGGTCGTCGCTTGCTCCCGCTCGACCAAAGACCGAGTGGGCCAACCGCGTCACGAATCAGATTCGCGATAACGGCGACCTGACCCTTCAGGTGGGCGACCGCATTATGCACGTGGATTTTGGCGAAGGAACGGTGATGGATGTCACCGGCGTGGACACCAAGCGCGTGGCCCACGTGCGCTTCGATCAGGCGGGCCCCAAAAAGCTGCTGATCAAGATTGCGCCGATCGAGAAGATCTAGTTCAGACGCGAGATATCGCTAGCCCACGGTGGTGCCGAGCAGAGCACCTATGACGTAGGTGATACCCAACGCCGCCGCGCCACCGATGGTGACACGCAGAATTGACCGCGGCATGGGACTTCCGCCAATGAAGGCGCCCACCCCGCCCGTGATGGCGAGGGCAATGATGACCGCAATCACGGTTGAGGGAATGCGCCAGTCGGTAGGCGTCAGCGTGACGGCCAGCACCGGAAGGATGGCACCGCACAGAAAGGCAATGGCCGACGAGAGGGCAGCGTGCCAGGGATTCGAAATGTGCTCTTCGCGGATGTTCAGCTCGGCTTCGAGGTGTGCGGTGAGGGCGTCGTGTTTGGTGAGCTCGAGAGCAACCTGTTTGGCTGTCGCCGCCGACAATCCCTTGTGCTCGTAGATGGCCACGAGCTCGGCGAACTCTTCCTCAGGCATTTCTTCGAGCTCGCGCTTTTCTTTCGCAATCAGAGCGAGTTCGCTGTCGCGCTGGCTCGAAACCGATACGTATTCGCCCAGCGCCATCGAAATGGCACCGGCAGCGAGTCCGGCAATAGCGGCGATCAGGATCGCGGCAGTATTTGACGGGTTGACCGCCGCAACACCCACGACGAGGGCAGCGACCGACACGATTCCGTCGTTGGCGCCTAAGACTCCGGCGCGCAACCAGTTCAGTTTCGAGGCGAAGGCGGCATCGTGCGGTTCAAAGGCGTGGGTTGCTGTCATAACCACAGCAAACCAGATGATTCGGACGATTGCTAACGTGCCACCTGACGGAAACCCGAATCCTACCCGCCGACTCAGGTAAGAGTAGAGTCAATTCGGTCGGTTCTTGCTGGTGTTTCGGTTAGATAACGTGCGCCGGGTTTCGAGAGCGGCCCTTCAGAATGACGCTTCTATTGCGCCGACAAGGCGCGCGTAAAGGAAAACAGCTACGTGGATCTCTACGAGTATCAGGCCCGTGACATGTTCGAAACCTACGGGGTGCCTGTGCTCCCCGGAATTATCGCCGATACGCCGGCGGAAGCCCGTGCTGCCGCCGAGAAACTGGGCGGCGTCGTTGTCGTCAAGGCCCAGGTCAAAGTCGGTGGTCGCGGCAAGGCCGGCGGCGTCAAGGTAGCCAAGAACCCCGACGAGGCAGAAGCTGCTGCCGAGGCCATTCTGGGTCTCGACATCAAAGGGCACGTGGTCAAACGGGTCATGGTTGCCGCCGGTGCGCGCATTAAAGAGGAGTACTACTTCTCGGTGCTGCTTGACCGCGCCAACCGCTCGTATCTCTCGCTCTCGAGCTTCGAGGGCGGAATGGAAATCGAGCAGCTGGCCGAGGAGCGCCCCGAGGCCCTGGCTCGCATTGAGGTGAACCCCATTACGGGAATCGACCTGGCCAAGGCTAAAGAGATCGCGGTTGCGGCCAAGTTCCCTGCCGACCTGATCGACAAGGTTGCACCGGTGATGGTCAAGCTCTACGAGGTCTACACCGGAGAAGACGCAACGCTCGTTGAGGTCAACCCGCTCGTACTCACCGAAGAGGGCGACATCGTGGCTCTCGACGGCAAGGTGTCTCTCGACGAGAATGCCGCTTTCCGTCACCCCAATCACGAGGCTCTCGAAGACAAGGCCGCGGCCGACCCGCTCGAGGCCAAAGCCAAGGCGATGGACCTCAACTACGTCAAACTCGACGGTCAGGTGGGCATTATCGGAAACGGCGCCGGGCTCGTCATGAGCACTCTCGATGTGGTTGCTTACGCCGGCGAGAAGCACGGCGGAGTCAAGCCCGCGAACTTCCTCGACATCGGTGGTGGCGCCTCGGCTGAGGTCATGGCCAACGGGCTCGAAGTGATTCTCGGTGACACTCAGGTTAAGAGCGTCTTCGTCAACGTCTTTGGCGGCATCACGGCCTGCGACGCGGTTGCCAACGGCATCGTTGCGGCTCTTGAGATGCTCGGTTCCAGTGCGAGCAAGCCGCTCGTTGTGCGCCTCGACGGCAACAACGTAGAAGAGGGTCGTCGCATTCTTACCGAAGCCAATCATCCCCTGGTCACTCTGGCCGCCAGCATGGACGAGGGCGCCGACAAGGCCGCCGAACTCGCCGCCAAATAAGCACTCGCAGACAAAGAGAAGAAGAAACAATGTCAATTTTTTTAAATAAATCCTCCAAGGTCATCGTCCAGGGCATCACCGGTGCTGAGGGCAGCAAGCACACCGCGCGCATGCTCGCCGCGGGCACCCAGGTTGTCGGTGGCGTGAACGCACGCAAGTCCGGCACGACCGTGACGCATGGCGATGTTGAACTGCCCGTCTTCGCCACGGTTGCCGAAGCCATGGCGGCTACGGGCGCCGATGTGTCGATCGCTTTCGTTCCGCCGGCGTTCTCTAAAGATGCCGCGATGGAAGCCATCGATGCGGGTATCGGCCTGCTCGTGGTGATCACCGAGGGCATTCCGGTGCAAGACACCGCGGAATTCTGGGCCTACGCCTCGAGCAAAGGCAATAAGACGCGCATCATCGGCCCCAACTGCCCGGGCATCATCACGCCGGGAGAATCCCTGGTGGGTATCACTCCCGCCAACATCGCGGGCACCGGACCCATTGGACTCGTCTCAAAGTCGGGAACGTTGACCTACCAAATGATGTTTGAGCTTCGCGACATTGGATTCTCGACCGCCATCGGCATCGGCGGCGACCCCATCGTGGGCACCACCCACATCGACGCGCTTGCGGCTTTCGAAGCCGACCCCGATACCAAGGCCATCGTCATGATCGGCGAGATTGGTGGTGACGCTGAAGAGCGCGCCGCCGACTTCATCAAGGCCAATGTGACGAAGCCCGTGGTCGGCTACGTTGCCGGATTTACGGCTCCCGAGGGAAAGACCATGGGTCACGCGGGCGCCATCGTCTCGGGTTCTGCCGGAACGGCTCAAGCGAAGAAGGAAGCACTCGAAGCCGTGGGTGTGAAGGTGGGTAAGACGCCCAGCGAGGCGGCGCGTCTCATGCGCGAGATTGTGGCTTCGCTCTAGACCAGGTCGCGGGGTGTCGGGTCGACGCTAAGCCCGGCGCGTCGTGTCGTTGATGAATTCCAGAACGGCGCTGACGCGGGCATTGTTACCCTCGGGAATTCCCAAGGTGGCGTAAATCGAGCTGAGATGGTTGACCACGGAGTTGCTCGCGATTCCGAGGAGCTCTGCGACGCTCTGATTCGACAGGCCGGTGGCGACGAGGCGCAGAATTTCAAACTGTCGCGTGGTCAGTGAACCGACACTCGTGCCGGGTCGGGCGGCCGAGCGCAGCATGAGCTCGGGATCGAGAACAGATTGACCCGCGTGGGCCTTGCAGATCGTATCGACGAGGATGCCGAGCGATGTTGACGACGACTTCGACAGATACGACCAGTGCTTGCGTTCATCTTCGGGCAGTGTGGCGAGCACCTCAATCATGTCTTGGGCTGAGACAAGAACGATGCGTAGTTTCTCGTCGGCACGGCGCAGGGCCACACCGAGTCCGATGCCGTTGCCGTCGGAGAGCTCAATGTCGAGCACGGCAACATCGACATCGCCGGGCTTAATGAGAGACCGCGCCTCGGCCGATCCACTCGCGCTTGCCACGACAGAGATGTGTTCATCATTGTCGAGTGCCGCTACCAGCAGGTCACGATATAACTGGTGATCTTCAACGACGGCAATGCGAATTGTTTCTTTTTGCATGCGCTCATTATGCCTTTAGTGCTCAGGGTTTTACCCCCGTCCCAGAAAGCCGAAGGACTTCTGTCACAATAGGGCCATGAGCGCTTCGCGTCGAAAGGTCGCAGACATGTCGGATACACCCGTTAAGCCCAAGAGCAGGGGTCGTTCTCTCGTCAGTGGGATTGCTCTCACGCTTGCCGTTCTACTCACGCCCATGGCGATGATGACAAATTGGGCCGTCGTGCAGGTCGATAACACGCAAAGGTTTGTCGGCACACTGGGGCCGCTCGCGTCGAACCCTAAAATCCAAGAGCTCGTCATCAACGAAATCACGAACAAACTCGACGAAACCGTCAATTTTAAGAAAACCACGGCTCAACTGGTTGATGGACTCGGATCGGCGCTCAACCTGCCGGATGCAGCCAGTAGCGCGTTGGGTCTCGTTTCTGATCCCCTCGCCGCGGGAGTCAAGGGCCTGGTGCACGACGCGGTTGCTCAGGTCGTCACCTCCGAGGGTTTTCAGAAGGCATGGGTTCGGGTGCTGACGATTACTCAGCAGCAGGTCACAGAACTCCTTAAGGGTCAAGAGACGGGCGTTCTCAAGATGGACGGCGACGGATCCATCACGCTGAACCTCAAGCCCGTGATTTCTGAGGTCAAACAGTCGCTCGTGAATAGCGGTGTTGCCTTTGCCGCCGCAATTCCTGAGGTCGACGTCAAGGTAGATCTCGGCAAGGTGCCGCAGCTCGCCCTTGCACGTGTGGTCTACCAGGTGGGCGTGGGTGTGGGCACCTGGTTGCCGTGGGTGGTCTTTGCGCTCTACCTGCTGGGCATCGGGCTCGCCGTTCGCCGTGCACGGGCAATTCTGACGACCAGCATCTTCGTGCTGTTGTCATCCGTTGCGACCCTCGTGGTCTTTAGTTTTGGCCGCCTTTTCGCCGTCAATGCGGTGGGCGACACCTACGGACCCACCGTGGGAGTTGTGTGGGACGCGGTGTCGGAATATGCGGTGTCTGTGGTCTCGGGACTCATTGCGCTGAGCGTGATAACCCTCGTTGCATCGTGGATATTCACGAGTGATGAGCGGTCGCCTGTGCGCTCCGGCTTTAGCCGCTTCGTTGTGCTGCTGCGGCGTCGGCTGGATGCCGCCGGTGCCACCATGGGTTCTGCCGGTCACGCCCTGTATCGTGGGCGCATTGCCCTTCGGGTGCTCATCATTGTTGTGGCCGGTGTCATTGTCGCCATGGTGCAACCCCTCACGGTTGCCGCGGTCATCTGGGCCTGCGTCATTGTTCTCATTCTGCTCTTCGCTCTTGAGCTGATCATTCGCGAGCCGGTTGCTGTCAGCGCCCGGGCGACGGCGAAGACAACGTCTCCGCGTTCGACGGTGCGGCGAGCGACCAGTCGACCGGTAGCTGCGACGCGCAAGAAAAAATAGAAGCCCACCCCTAACATGCGCACAACGCGTATCTTGGCGGCCGTCTTGTCGGCCTTCGAAGCGCTCGTCATTGTTGTGGTCGGTCTCGCCATCCCGCTCGTGCCACTCACGATTGTCTGGGTGACGCATCTCGATTCTGGTGTGGAGTGGGGGGTCTATTACCGAGCTGCCGCCGACATCTGGTTGCTGGGTCACGGGGTCCACTTCACACTCACCCTCGATCCGGCGATTGCTTCGTCACTCAACTTGCCCGGAATCGATGCCCCGTTCTTGTTGTCGCTCGCGCCGGCGGCATTTGCCGTCATCACTTTCTTGATGGCCATGCGGCTGGGCCGTCGAACGGTCGAGGCTGAAATTCGTTTTGTGGGCCCCCTCAGTGCCCTCGTCGTTTTCGCCGCCGCCGCGCTCTTCCTGGGTCTCAGCAGCATCAGCCCAGGGGCCATGCCCACTCTCTGGCGGGTATTTTGCTTGCCCACACTGATCTTTCTGGTCGGATTACTGATTGGCGCGCGCGGCGAGATTGGTCGCTCCGGTGGACGTGCTGAAAAAGTCAAAGTCCGATTGACGCTGTGGACCCGAACTCTCTCGCCGCAGGTGCGGGCATGGTTTCACGCTTCGCTGGTCGGTGGGGCGAGCACGGTGGCCACCGTCGTGGCGGCTGCCGGCGTCGTGACCGCCATCCTTTGTGTCGCGCGCTTTGCCCCCATTGTCGGTTTGTACGAGGGCCTTCAAACGGGACCGGGAGGGGGCGCCATAATCACTCTGGGGCAGATGCTCTTTTTGCCCAACATCGTGATCTGGGTGATGTCGTGGCTGAGTGGTGCGGGATTCGCTGTGGGGCAGGGGTCCTGGGTCTCGCCATCGGGAGCCGACATCGGGCCACTTCCCGCATTGCCCATTTTCGGCATGATTCCCGAGGGACAGGTTCTTGGCGGGTATATCTGGCTGATTATTCCCGTCGTCGCCACGATCATCTGTTCTCGTGTTGTTCGGGGTCGGCTGATTCGTTTCGTGCCGCGCCACGAGAGTTCCCGCTGGCTTTTCGCTACGGCGATCGGCATGTCGATTGTGGCCGGCGTCATCACGGTGACGCTCGCGTGGGCCACGTCGGGTTCCATTGGGCCGGGACGCATGTCGCATTTTGGACCCACTCCGTGGATCACGATGGTGTGGGTCGTGGTCGAGACACTCGTCGCCGCCGTGATCGGTTTGCTCACACCGGGGCGAGCGACGCAGAGCAGATAGGCTGAGCGGGTGTTCGCGGTTGTCGTCCTCATCTCGGGATCCGGCTCAAACCTGCGTGCACTTCTCGAGGCTGCCGACGAAGCACGTTTACCGGCGAACATCGTTGGCGTTGCCGCCGATCGCGACTGCCCTGGTTTGATGTTTGCCGTTGACCGAGGCATTCCCACGACAGTCTGTCGACCCCAGGACTTCGCGAACCGCGAACTCTGGGGCGCCGCCCTGGCAACACTGATTTTGCTGTGGCAGCCAAACCTGGTTGTGAGCGCCGGCTTCATGCGCATACTTCCCGCCACTGTCATCGAGCCTCTCTACCCCCGACTGATCAACCTTCATCCCGCTTTGCTCCCTCTGTATCCCGGAGTGCATGCCGTGCGTGATGCACTGGCAGATGGAGCGACGGTCACGGGCACAACCATCCACATCGTCGACGAGGGCGTCGACACGGGCCCGGTGATTCGCGCGCGTGAGGTGCCCGTGCAACCGGGTGACAGCGAGAGCACGCTGCACGAACGCATTAAAGTGGTGGAACGGAACCTCATCGTCGAGACCGTGGCAGAGATTGCACGCGACCAGATTGACCTTGAGGAGATTGCCCGCAGATGAGTGGCCCACAACACGACCCCAGCCTGTATCGAGACCGAGACCAGGTTGCGGTTCGTCGTGCGCTGATTTCGGTGAGTGACAAGACCGGACTCGCTGACCTGGCCACTGCACTACACGACGCCGGCGTCGAAATGATATCGACGGGGTCGACCGCGACAGCCATTCGCGATGTTGGTGTTCCGGTCACCGATGTCAGTGATGTCACGGGTTTTCCCGAGTCGCTCGACGGTCGCGTGAAGACGCTGCATCCGAGTGTTCACGCAGGCATCCTCGCTGATTTGCGTCTCGCTTCACACGAACGCCAGCTTGAAGACTTGGGCATTGCGCCGTTTGAGCTCGTGGTGGTCAACCTCTACCCGTTCCGCGAGACGGTTGCCTCGGGTGCTCCTGAAAATGACATCATTGAGCAAATTGATATCGGCGGTCCTGCGCTCGTCCGGGCGTCAGCAAAGAACCATGCCAACGTCGCCGTCGTGGTCTCTCCTGCGGACTATGTTCGCGTCATCGACGAAGTTGCCACCGGAGGCACACGCCTCGAGTTGCGTCGCGAACTGGCCGCCGAAGCCTTTAGCCACACGGCGGCCTATGACGCGAGCGTGGCGGCGTGGTTTGTGCGCGATGTGAAATTTCCGAACACGTTCTCGGTTTCTGTGCGACGCGAAAACATACTGCGCTACGGCGAAAACGCTCAGCAAGAAGCAGCTCTCTATCGGCAACAGCTCGGCAACGGCATCGCCCAGGCCGTGTTGTTGGGGGGCAAAGAGATGTCATACAACAATTAC
>CAFBMB010000039.1_pt1 | contig 11818 bp, 13 predicted proteins | sample 7268381 | NCBI WGS metagenome assembly CAFBMB01 (sample SAMEA6814053, study PRJEB35770) | freshwater metagenome | biome: Freshwater; feature: Freshwater reservoir; material: water | place: Czech Republic | collected 2017-05-23 | depth 30m m
ATCGACTTCATCGCGCAGGTGACCGGCGAGGCTGCGCGCGGTCTTGGCCAGCCAGAAGAGCATCCACGTGACGAGGCCGGCGGCAGCCACAGAGATGCTGCCCGCCAGTATCGCCTCTGTCTGCGGCGACAGGCTGGTCGCCGAAATCTGCAAAATCGCGCCTACGGCAACCGACACAACAATCGCCGCAGCAACACCACTCCACAGGAACGGCAGTGCCTTCCGCCGCCCCGTCTTAATCAGATAGGCAGCAAAGATTCCGACTATCAGCGAAGCTTCAAGTCCTTCGCGGAGTCCGATGAGAAGATTGGCGAGAATGATGTGTCCCTTGTGAGTGAACGTGTTTGGTTAGGCTTACCTAACTTTATCCATTGTAGGCTGAAGCAATAGCAGGCCCCAGAGAGGAATTCCACTTGTCGGAAAGATTTGCCCGAGCCCTGAGATGGGTTCTCGCCGCGCTGGGTGGGGTGCTGATTGCAGCCGTGACCACACCGCTGACGCAGGCATCCGACGATATCGCGGACGTAACCATACCGTGGGGATTCGCTCTCGCCCTCGTGACCATCACCGCCTACGTGATGGGCCTGCGGCTCGCCAGCGAGCGGCGTTGGCCCGCAATCTTGGGCGGCCTCGGAATTGTTGCCACCATTCTTTTTCTGTCGCTTCCCGGACCGGGCGGCGGCGTGCTCCTTCCGGGTAATCTTCTCGGGTCTCTGTGGGCCGGGGTTCCTCCACTCATCTTTGTCGTGGTCATCGCCTTTCCGGCACTGAAGCGTCGGTAGACTCGCACCGGAGCCACATTGTCCTCAGAGGAGCTTTCTCAGTGACGTACGTCATCGCCCTTCCCTGCGTAGATCTCAAAGATCGTGCGTGTATAGATGAATGCCCCGTCGATTGCATTTATGAGGGTGAGCGCATGCTCTACATTCACCCTGATGAGTGTGTGGACTGTGGTGCTTGCGAACCCGTGTGCCCGGTCGAGGCCATTTACTACGAAGACGACTTGCCCGAGCAGTGGGCCGATTATTACAAGGCCAACGTGGAGTTCTTCAACGACATCGGTTCGCCGGGTGGGGCAGCCAAGGTGGGCGTCATCAAGAGCGATCATCCGGTCGTCTCGGTCCTGCCCCCACAGGCACCGTGAGCCATGCTGGGTAATCTTCCCGACTATCCCTGGGACGCACTAGCGCCCTATGCCGCTCGAGCGGCACAACATCCCGATGGGCTGATTGATCTCTCTATCGGATCGCCTGTTGACCCGACGCCCGAGGTCATTCGGCGCGCACTGGCCGAGGCCACGGACGCCCACGCCTACCCCACGACGGTGGGTACCCCTCGACTTCGCGAAGCGATCATCGAGTGGTTTGCCCGACGTCGAGAAGTCACCGGGCTTGGTGAAGAAAATGTGCTTCCCACCATCGGGTCAAAAGAATTTGTGGCGTGGGCCCCCTTCATGCTGGGGCTCGGCAGCGACGACGCCGTGGTCCATCCGCAGGCCGCCTATCCCACGTACGAGATTGGTGCGGCCCTGGCCGGCACTTCTGCGGTCGCCGAAGACAACCCCCGCCGGTGGCCCGCGAACACGCGTCTCGTGTGGGTGAACTCGCCCGGAAACCCTGACGGCCGCGTACTGGACATCGAGCAGTTGGCCGAGCGTGTGCGGCGGGCTCGTGCGCTGGGAGCCATCATCATTGCCGACGAGTGCTACGCAGAACTGGGTTGGACGGGGCGTTGGGAAAGCGAGCGCATTCCCAGCATTCTTGATGAGCGCGTTACCGGGGGCGACCTCACGAACGTCTTGTGCGCGTATTCGCTGAGCAAGCAATCTAACCTGGCCGGGTATCGCGCCGCATTTGTTGCGGGAGACCCAGCGCTCATTTCGCGACTCCTCGCGGTGCGCAAACACGCCGGCATGATGGTGCCCGGTCCTGTTCAGGCGGCAATGTCTGTCGCGCTTGCCGACAGCTCCCACGTAGACGAGCAGAAAGAGATTTACCGCCGCCGACGTGCGATGCTTCTGCCCGCGCTCTCGTCTGCCGGTTTCGCACTGGACGGAAGCGAAGCGGGCCTCTACCTGTGGCTGACCGAAGGGCGCGATGCGTGGGAATCGATCGCCCGGTTGGCGGACCTCGGCATTCTGGGCGGCCCCGGCCCGTTTTACGGCGAAGATGCCGCCCAGCACATTCGCCTGTCACTCACCGCATCGGATGCTCACATTGCCCAGGCCGCAGCGCGGTTGGTCGCGTAAACTTGCGACCGTTCCAACTGAGTGTTTTCGTGCGTTCCATCGAGGCAATAGGCTGGGGAGGTTCCGTGTGGGCTGTCACAAGCGGCCTGAAAACGGACAAAGCTTAACCGGCTGTCATGAAGGAGTCACGGGTGTCAGATAAGGGCGCGAATCCCGCGGGTGACAAAGTTTCTGTCACCTATCAGGGAACGACATCAGAGTTTGATGTCCTCCCGGGCGCAGACGGGCACGCGTCGATTGACATTTCGTCACTGACCAAGCAGACCGGCCTGACCGCACTCGACTACGGCTTTGTGAACACGGCGTCGACCAAGTCGAAGATTACTTTTATCGATGGCGACGCGGGAATTCTGCGCTATCGGGGCTACCCCATCGAGCAGGTCGCCACCCAGATGTCGTTTCTTGAGACTGCCTGGTTGCTCATCTACGGCGAGTTGCCGACGCCGTCGGAACTCAACGACTTCGAGAACCAGATTCGTCGCCACTCGCTGCTGCAGGAGGATCTGAAAAACTTCTTTAACGGATTCCCGCGCAACGCGCACCCGATGCCTGTGCTCTCGGCCGGAGTATCGACGCTGTCGACGTACTACGAAGACTCGCTCGATCCCAAGAACCCCATGCACGTCGAGATTGCCACCTACCGCCTGCTGGCCAAGGTGCCCGTCATGGCCGCCTACGCGCACAAGAAGAGCATCGGTCAGGCTTTTCTCTACCCGCAGAACGACCTCGGCTATGTCGAGAACTTTCTGCGCCTCACTTTTGGCAACCGCGCCGAAGAATACGAACTTAACCCGGTGCTCGTGAAGGCACTGGAGCGATTGCTCATTCTGCACGAAGACCACGAGCAGAACGCGTCGACCTCGACGGTTCGCATGGTCGGATCGACTGATGCCAACCTGTTTGCCTCGGTCTCGGCAGGCATTAGTGCCCTCTTTGGTCCGCTGCACGGCGGTGCCAACGAGGCCGTGCTGACCATGCTGGGCCAGATTCAGCGTTCGGGTGAATCGGTGCGTTCGTTCGTCGAGCGCGTGAAGAATAAAGAAGACAACGTCAAGCTGATGGGTTTTGGGCACCGGGTCTACAAGAATTACGACCCGCGCGCTCGGCTCGTCAAGGAGACGGCCGATGAGGTGCTGGCGGCCCTGGGCGTCAACGACCCGCTTCTCGACATTGCCAAGGAACTCGAGCAGATTGCGCTTGAAGACGACTACTTCCAGGAGCGCAAGCTTTATCCCAACGTGGACTTCTACACGGGTGTCATCTATAAGGCCATGGGATTTCCCACGCGCATGTTCACCGTGCTGTTCGCCATCGGTCGCCTGCCGGGTTGGATTGCGCACTGGCGCGAGATGAATAACGATCCGCAGACCAAGATTGGCCGCCCGCAGCAGCTCTATATTGGCGAACCCGCGCGAGACATTCGTCGCTAGGTGCCGTCGGCAGCCTGTTTTAGTGCTGCGGCAAAAGTCTCGGGCGACTGGGCCCCCGAGATGCCGAACTTACCGTCGATGACGTAGAACGGCACACCGCTGATGCCGTATTCGGCGGCCTGCTGCACATCGGCCTCGACCGCGTCGGCATACTCACCCTGCTCGAGACTGCGGATAACGTCAGCACGATTGAGCCCCACCTCGGCGGCGAGGTCGGCGAGGGAATCCGACTGGCCCACATGCTGGCCCTCAACGAAGTAGGCGGCGAGCAGGCGCTCTTTCATCTCGGACTGCTTGCCGTGAGCCTTGGCGAAGTGCAGCAGTTCGTGAGCCTTGCGGGTGTTGGTCTGGTGCACGCTGCCAAAATCATAGGTGAGGCCCACCTCGGCCGCGATGTTCGTCACGTTGTCGAGCATCTGGGCGACGTGCTCGGGCGAGAGGCCCTTGCGTTCGGCAAGATAGTCCAGCGTGCTGCCCTCGAAGTCAACGGGCGTATCGGGGGCAAGTTCAAACGAGTGATACTCAATCTCGACAGGCTGACCAAAGAGCTCAATGCCGCGTTCAAATTTGCGCTTGCCGATGTAGCACCAGGGACACTGCACATCCGACCAGATGTCAATTTTGAGGGGTGACGTCATGATGCTCCTTGCCATGGTGCGCACGTCGTTACGGCAATGATGCGCGTTGGGGGCCTGTGCAATGAGACTATCGCTCACTTAACAGCGTCGGGGCCCCGGTTTCCCGGGACCCCGACGTTCAGTTCTGTCGAACTAGCTGTTCTTCGCGGCGCGAACAGCCACGATACCGAAGATGACCTTGTTGACAAGGTCGGCCACGATGTAGATGATTGCGGCAACCATGCTCGCTGTAAACAGCGCCTGTCCGTCAACCTGTCCGAGTGACATGAACTGCTGGATGGCAGTGCCCAGTGGGTAGATCGACCATCCGATAACGACGAACCACTTCATGGTGTTGACAGCCTTGGCTGCGTAGCCCTTGCCGGTCGACTTGAGGCGCAAGACCTCAACAATGATCCAGATCCAAGCGAGGCAAGAGATGATGAACCAGACGTAGGTGGCAACAGTACCGACACCGCTGATCTCACCGAGGAAGCCGGTGATAATCATGATGAGGTCGGCAACCATCAGACGGGCGATGAGGCCCTTCTGAACCTTGCCTGCCAGTGCGGCAACCATACCGAACTCCAGCAACAACAGCGGCGTGGTGATAACCCAGTCGATGTAGCGCAGGGGAACCGTCTGGGAGACGTCGCCGCCGCCAAGAACGGTGGTCATCATGATGAAGTACATGATGGCGGCCACGAAGGTGATGAGGGAGGCGTAAATCGCAACGCCGCGGTTAGCCGCCTTCAGTTCGCTTCGCTCTTGCAAGAAATAAAGGGTTCCGGCGGCCATGCCGACGAATCCCAAAATGAACATCGCGGTGGTTGCGTATGCAAGCGCCGCGCCGCCCTCTGTCATAAATGCCATGAATAATACCTTTCGCAAGGGAGTCACGATTTGTGACCCTCAGGCATAGGCTAACCGGATTTTTGTGACAGCACTAGCGTTTGCGTGTCTCTTTTTGCGTGTCTTTTTTTCTAAACTTGCAGTCTGAAATGTGACGCAAAAAAGGGCTGGTGCAGGTTAGTGCAGGGCTGAGTTCAGGGCGATTCCTGCACCCGTGCGGGAGATGACCTCAACGGCACCGCTGACGGAATTACGTCGAAAGAGCAGTCCGTGTGCGCCACTGAGTTCGAGTGCCTTGACCTGGCGCACACTCCCACCGTCGACCAGTGTGACCTTGGTTCCCGCCGTAATATAGAGGCCGGCCTCGACAGTGCAGTCGTCGCCGATGGCTATGCCCAGACCGGCATTTGCACCGAGCAGACAACGTTCGCCGATCGATACCCGCTGGGTTCCGCCACCCGAGAGCGTGCCCATGATGCTGGCGCCACCGCCCACGTCAGATCCGTCACCGACGACGACACCCTGTGAGATGCGGCCCTCGATCATGGCTTTGCCCAGGGTGCCGGCATTGAAGTTGCAGAAGCCCTCGTGCATCACTACCGTGCCGGGCGAGAGATAAGCGCCGAGTCGCACGCGCGAGGCGTCGGCGATGCGAACGTCCCGAGGTATCACAAAATCGGTCAGTCGCGGAAAACGATCGATGCTGCAGACCTGAATGCCGGCTCGTTGCAGAGAGACGCGCAGGTCGGCGAAATCATCGGGGTGCACGGCTCCGGCAGACGTCCAGACCACGTTGGGCAGGAGGCCGAAAATGCCGTCGAGGTTTATCGTGTTTGGCAGCACCATGAGGTGCGACAACAGGTGAAGTCTGAGGTAGGCATCCGACGTTGACTCAGGCGGCTGGTCAAGGTCAATTTGCAGCGTGACAACTTTCGTCTGAACCCCGCGACGCTCATCTACCCCGGCAGCATCTGCAAGTTCCGGCGTGCCCGTTCGCATGTCGTGACCGGCCGGAATAGACCCCAGAGCGGGGCGAGGAAACCAGGTGTCGAGTACCGTTCCGTTACTCGACCGTGTGGCAAGACCGTCACCCCAAGCAAAACGCGGTGCGGCATGGGCGTTGGCAGACATAGCCTCAAGGTTACCGCCCATAAACTGGGGGAATGGCCCAACCGACAGCTTTTGACACAGCGTTGTCCGTGGCCGATCTGGCGCGGGCGTTGATAGACATGCCGTCGGTATCGGGTGGCGAAAAGGCATTGGCCGATGCGATTGAGGCCACGCTCTTGCCGTGTGCGCACCTCGAGGTCATTCGCGACGCAGATGCCGTTGTGGCTCGAACCACGCAGGGCCGGGCGCGACGCGTGATCATCGCCGGACACATCGACACCGTTCCCATCAACGCCAACGTTCCGTCGCGATGCGAGGGAACGGGCGACGAAGCCGTCATTTGGGGGCGCGGTGCGGTCGACATGAAGGCCGGATGCGCACTCGCGCTCAAGCTCGCGGTGGGGCTGACCGAGCCGAGCGTTGACGTGACCTGGATTTTTTATGACCACGAAGAGGTCGAGGCCCGCCTCAACGGTCTCGGCCGCTTGGCCACAAACCTGCCACACCTGCTCGAGGGCGACTTCGCTATTTTGGGTGAGCCGAGCAACGCTGTTGTCGAAGGTGGCTGCAACGGCACCCTGCGCGTGGATGTGCGCACCCGCGGACGTCGGGCCCATTCCGCCCGGGCCTGGACGGGAGACAATGCCATTCACCGCTTGGCACCCCTCCTGTCGATTCTTGAGAACTTCTCGGCGCAGACCGTTGAGGTCGACGGCCTCGCCTATCGAGAGGGGCTGAGCGCCGTGGGCGTGCGCGGGGGAGTCGCGGCGAACGTCATTCCCGATGAAGCTGTCATCACCGTGAACTATCGCTTTGCCCCGAACAAAACCGAGGCAGAGGCTGTGACTTACGTGCGGCAGATTTTTGACGGGTTCGAGATTGAGGTTGTGGATTCGTCTGCCGGCGCCCGCCCCGGGCTGACATCGGGTATTGCAGCAGAATTCCTGGCGGCCGTGGGCGCCGAGGCACGGCCCAAGTACGGCTGGACAGACGTTGCCCGGTTCAGTGCACTCGGTATTCCCGCCGTGAACTTTGGTCCGGGTGACCCAGAACTGGCGCACACCGATGACGAGCGGGTTCCCGTCACACAGATTGAATCGTGCGAACGCGTGTTGCGCACCTGGCTCACCGCAGATCGGGCATGAGCGCGCTCAGCCATTGGCGAGCACCCGCGCGCGTGGGTGCCGGCCACCGGATTCCGTGGTGGCTCGCCGTAACCCTGATTTTTCTGGGTGGGCGTGTGGCCAGCACAATCATCCTCGTGGTTTACGCCAGCGTTCAGGGCGAGAATCCGTGGACGTCAGCCCAACCCAATCTCTTCGACTTCTCGAGTATGTGGGACGGACGCTGGTACAACATCATCGCCGAGGGAGGTTACCCCAACACCCTGCCGTATACCGATGATGGCCACGTCGGTGAATCTCAGTGGGCCTTCTTGCCGGTCTATCCCATGCTGGTGAAGTTCATCATGGTATTCACCGGCCTGCCCTGGGCGGTGGCGGGCGTTTCGATATCGCTGGTGGCGGCCGCCGGAACATCATTCATCCTTTATCTGCTGGTCTTGCGCGTGACGGGTAGTGCGTCGCAAGCGCTTTTCACCGTCGTTCTCTTTCAGGTGGCACCGGTCTCGCCACTTCTGCAGATTGCCTATGCGGAGTCGCTGCAGTGGCTGCTCATCGTTTCGATTCTCTATCTCTTAGTGCTGCGCCGATTCGTCACCATGATTCCCCTCATTCTGGTGTTGGCCTTCACCCGACCGGGCGCACTCGCCTTGGCGCTGACGTTTGTCATTTATGGTTTCTGGCGCTGGCGACACAGGCGCAGCGATTCATTTCCGCCGGGCGAACGCTGGGCCCTCGTGGCGGCGACGGCGACGGCCGTTGTCGCGAGCGCGGCGTGGGTGGTGATCGCGGGCGTCACGACCGGTGTGCCCACCGCATACTTTGATACGGAACTGGCGTGGCGCTCTGCCTACATCGGTTATGTCGAGCTCATCCCCTTGACGCCCTGGTTGCACGCGCTCGGCTGGTGGCTGCCCGCGTGGGGTGTTCCCGCCGCGGCGACGGCCTGGCTGGTGCCCATGATCTTTGCGGGCATACTCGCCCTGCTGATGGCCTATCTTTTTGCCCCCGGTACGCGCCGGGTGGGGATCGAAATTCGCGCATGGGTGTTGAGCTATGCGTTGTATCTTCTGGCGGTCTTCTTTCCACAGTCATCGACTTTTCGACTGTTGGGCCCGCTCTTTCCCGGGTTGGCTGCGTTCGCGGCACCAAAGCATTGGAGCTATCGGCTCGGACTGGTGCTGATCTCACTCGCCCTGCAGGTGGTGTGGGTGGGCTGGTGCTGGGCCATTGACGGCTCCGACTGGACGCCGCCCTAGGGGCGCGACTGAGCCGCCGTGCTGGTCGAGTGGCCTAGCGCCGCCGCCTCGTGAGCGCCCGAATGCGGCGCAAGGGAGACGTGGTGCGCCACGACAGAGTCTGAGACATCTGGTGCAATTCAACGCGGGCGCTATGTAGCGCTTGGCGAAGTTCATAAATAATCTTCAGATCTCGGTCCATCTGCACCGGCGCACTTAGGCGCACAAGCTCGTCGATGCGAGCCTGACCGTCGGGACTCGCCACTATTCGTGCCCATCGACGTAGTTCCGCTAGCCGCTCCTTTTCACTCAACGCGTCGCGTCCGTCGCGGTGCCCTGGGAACTGAAGAGCGGTCATTCGCGTCGACGAAGCAGCTCGCAGCTGCGGAGAATCCAACATCTTGCACCATTGAAAATGGTCCGGGTACCTTCCTGTTGGAGTGGTTTCCCAGGGTCGATCGAGCATGAGGTAGAAGTCTCGCGAGTGTGCTGTGCCAGTGAGGGACACCGAGTTAAAAAACTGGGTCCAATCGCGCGTTTTCACGTGGAAGTAAATGGTCTCGGGGTCAGAAAGGATTCCTGGGTAAAACTCCAACGCTCCCGTTGTTCTTATGTAGCCGTTAAGGCTTTGGACAAAATTGAACTCCCCAAGGAGGCCGAGCAGATCTTCGACGTGCTGAGGAAGCAAGAGATCATCATCGCAGAGATAAAAGATTGCGTTGCTGCGAGCGGCAACGATGGCCTCGTGCCGATACTCCTCTCCGTGGTTCCGACTCTTGGGTCGGTCGAAAAACACCACCCGGGAATCACTCTTTGCGAGTGCTCGCGCCGTTGCCCTGACTCGGTCGGTGACGCCGTCTCCCAAAATGATGACCTCGAGGTCTTCAACAGTTTGCGAGACGGCAGTTGTTACGGCAAGCCGAAGTGTTGTCGCTCGATCATGAGTGGGAATCAGTATTGTTGCTCGGCAGGTGAAATCAGTCATCTGAAGGAATCCGTTCACTCCTTAGCGGCTGGTATGTATCTGATGCGAAAACCAATATCTCAGAGGTGGGCGTTTGCAGTTCGTATTCGATAAATGTTCCCTCGGAAAGCACGCATGAATCGCCGGCACGTGAGAGCAGGTGTTCAGTGGTCTGGACCACGTGCTCGTGCATCACGGAGGTTCGAATCAGCGCCGATCCTGAAATTAAGCAGACCAACTCTTCACAGGTTGTGACATGACCACCTCGCGTCACCGGATGACCCGGCGCTGACACGAAAAACAGGCGCTTGACAGGGAAGGGCATTGTGGTGAGTTCGGTCGCAACCAATCGACCGCGTGCGGCATCGTCATCGATCATGACGACAACTTGGGTGGGCTTCATCTCTTGCTCCAATCGCTCAGGGCGCAATCGACACGGGACACTTCTTCCTCAGTGAGTTCAGGTGTACACGGGATGGTGAGCGCACGGTTTCGTTTGAGCGAAGAAGCCGTTTGCCCCTGGCCCTGGTCTATTTCTGGCGCCGTGTCACCGAACATCTCTGAAACGAGCCACGGATAGTGAATCCCTGTCTCGATGCCACGACTTGTCAGATGCTGGGCTAAGTTCTGCCGGTCAGCAAATGATTCGGTCATGACGACGGCGTGATGAGCAACGCTCGCGCCATTGGCCCCGAAGAGTGTGGCCCGACCGCCGACGTTGAGCGTAGTGGCATATCGATCCCACACCAGGCGTCTCGCAACGTTTCTCGCCTCGAGAAAGGGCAGGCGGACCCTGAGGACCGCGGCATGAATCTCATCCATCCTTGTGTTGCGTCCGCCAAGCAAACCGGGCCGATATCTTTCACGCCAGCCGTACTCGCGTAGTTCGCGCGCACGTGAGGCCGCGCCGACGGGACTGGTAGTCGAGAAAACAATCGCCCCGGCGTCGCCCGCCGCCCCGAGATTCTTTGTGGGATAAAAACTAAACGTTGCGACATCTCCGGTCGTTCCCACGTGCTGTCCGTTGACACGCAGTCCATGTGCCTGCGAACAATCTTCGATCAGAAAAAGGCCCACCTGTTTGCGCCAGGCATCAAGTGCCGCGAGGTCGACAGCATTTCCGTGTAGATGCGTCACGACGATGGCGCGTGCATCTGAGCTCAGCGCCCGGCGCGCTGTCTCAACGCTCGGGTTCAACGTTTCGGCATCGACGTCTATGGGAATCGCATTCAGGCCGGCGGCACGGGCGGCCACCGCGCTATAACCGCCGTCGGTCTCACACACCAAGACGTCGGATCCGGCGGGTATCTCTAGGGCGAGGAACGCGAGGGTCAGGGCATCCGTGCCGTTGCCTACCCCCACGGACTCCTCGGCATCGACATAGCGGGCGAATTCCTTCTCGAATGCCGTGACCTCGTTCCCGAGGATCCAGCGTGAACTCTCTAGAACGCGGCCGATGGCCTCGTTAACGACAGACTTTTCGTCACCATCCATGCGGGTTGGAGTTGCCAGAGGAACGGGAATCATCGGGCATCACAGTAAGGACAGGTGAGCAGCGGGATTATGTCCGATTGCTTCAACACGCGGGCCGGATTTCTCACCACGACATCGAAAGCGTCAACGTCGTGGGTCACGACGGCGCCGGCCCCGACGGTTGCACCATCGTGCACAACGACGTCGGGAAGGATAACGGCTCCCGCGCCAACGCTGACGCACGAGCCCAGGGTTACGTGTCCCGCCAAGATGGCTCCCGGCCCCACAGATGTCGAAAAACCAATGTTATTGTCGTGCCCCAGTGAGGCCGACCGATTAATACTCGCCGCGCAACCGATGTGCGTGTGAGGACCAATCACGACACCGGCGTTGACATAGGCACTATGGCCGAATGTCGTGCTGTGGGCCACGATTGCCGTGGGATCCACGAGGGTAAACGGCTGACGAAATCCCTGATCGGCGCACGCCACCAAGGCCTGACCCCGGTGATGGGCTGAACTGAGGCCGATGGTGAAGGGGCGTGCTCTGTCGCTCCTGTCGGACAGTTTCTCAAGGTTTGGCAGGTCACGATCTGCCGTTCCGAGGTTGTCGATCAACGTTGAAGTAAAGCCTCGTCGCTGAGCAGACTCGACGACGTCGTAAACGAAGTTCGAGGCCACGGCAAAAATCGTCAGCCCGTGACTGGCAACGTCACTTTCGACACGAGTAGTGAGGTCTGCCACGTGGCAAGTCTACGTGACCGGC
>CAFBMB010000040.1_pt1 | contig 11643 bp, 11 predicted proteins | sample 7268381 | NCBI WGS metagenome assembly CAFBMB01 (sample SAMEA6814053, study PRJEB35770) | freshwater metagenome | biome: Freshwater; feature: Freshwater reservoir; material: water | place: Czech Republic | collected 2017-05-23 | depth 30m m
CCTGGCCATCGGTGTCTTTCTCATCGGCCTGGCCACCGCCACCTTTGGCCTGGCGCGTCACGCCATGCTCACCACTTATGTTCCGCTGGCCTACCGGGCGCGGTCTCTCTCGCTGCTGGGCGGCTCGCTTCGCGCAGGAGCGGTGGTTGGTCCTTTGCTCAGCGCCGGTCTCATCGCCACCACCAATTCACCGCACGCTGCTTTCTGGCTCACCGCCATCGGCACCGTCGCGACCATCATTGTGGTCTTTTTTCTCGCCGACCCCGAAAAGGTCTATGGCGCACCCAGCCTGGTCACCGAGAACGACGGACGCGTGGTCACCGCGGGCGAAGACGAGATCGAGCGCGAATCCCATGGAATCTTTGGCACCATGTGGTCGAACCGCGGCGTTCTGCTGAGGCTCGGCACGGCCAGCGGAATCACCGGCGCCCTGCGCGCCACGCGCGCAGTATTGCTGCCGCTGTGGGCCATCAGTATTGGCATGCACGATGCGCAAATCGCTCTGGTGATCGGTATTGCGACAGCCATCGACTTCGCCCTCTTCTTCTTCAGCGGACAGGTCATGGATCGGTGGGGGCGGCGATGGTCTGCCGTGCCCGCCATGGTGATCATGTCGGGGTCGATCATCCTGCTGAGTTTCACCCACGACCTGACCTCGCACGTGACCTGGTTCATCGCCTGTGCCATGATTCTGGCTCTGGGCAACGGCCTCGCCTCAGGTCTGCTGTTGACCCTCGGCTCAGACCTAGCCCCGCGAGCCAACCCGGCACCGTTTCTGGGTGCCTTTCGACTCACGATTGATCTGGGCTCCAGCGCCGCACCTCTGGGCATCACGCTTATCACCGCGATCGCCTCACTGTCTGTCGCGGCCGGTGCTCTCGGCGTTGTCGGCCTCGCCGGCGCCTACATGATGTGGCGCTACATCCCGCGATACATTCCGTGGCATCCGCCGGCAAAACGATCGTCAGCACGGCGGATCTGAGCTAGGCGCGCTAGCGAAACCCGCCGCGTGCCCGAGCCGTTGCGTCAATACGGATGCCCTGCGGCAAGAACATCGACACAACGGGTGGCTGCCACGCGGTGTCAAGTCGCACCTCGGCCGTTTGGCCATCGGGGCACGTTGCACTGACGAGCTTCACCGAACGGGATGTCGAGAGTTCGGCCAAGTATCTGCGGCTCGCGGCCTGCACATCGGCGTCGGTGAGCCGGTAAGCGAGCTCATGCGTCGACGAGTTCACCGTCACCGATGACAGCGCAAAGCTTTGGCTTGCCGCAAGTGCGGCTCCATCGGCGAGCAAATACAGATTCTTGCGCTCGAGGTAGAGACTCGCTGCCGAGACAGCGCCCAGGATCACGGCAAGGCTGAGGGCGACGCCGAAGATCACCATAAGCAGAACTGACCCCTTCTCTGCGTAGCGGGCCGGTTGAGCTGACCACCGCATTCCCCTCGCCCTCATCGGGAGAGTCCGAATCGGGGCGCCGACTGCGATGCCTGGGCCGAAATGACGACCGACGTGAGTCGCTCCGCGCCAGGCCAGCGCGGCAGGAACGGAAGAAAGACGCGCGTTGATACGCGAACGGTCACCGTGCCGCCCGGCTCTAGGCAGGCACCCCGGCACGTGATGTCGACTCGTGGAGCGGTGGTTGCATTCGGGCTCTCGCGCAGGGACTGCGTGGCTACTCGTGCGGCCGCGGCGAAGGCAGCATCGCGACTCGGTTGAGTGATGAAGACGCGTGCGGCATAACGCGCGGCACTGTTCGTGGCGAACTGGGCCGACTCAATGGCCCCAAAAGTGAGAACCGCGTAGACGCAGGGAACCAGAAGCACCAGCGCGCCGGCAACAAACTCGAGAGCCGCCGAACCGGCGTCGGCAGAGACCCGTTGACGCACGAGCATCAGCTGTGCGCCAGCACTTCGACGGGAGTTCGTGCCACGGCACGCAGGCCCCCGCTCGGCCCAAGAAAACCGAACACCGGCAGAGGCGCGGTGACAACGACCGTCATGGTCGCTTGGCCCTGCCACATGCCGCGCTGCGATTCGACAGATACGTCGAGCGCATTGCCAACGGCCACCTCGATGAGATCTCGGGCGCGCCGGGCACCCGACGCGGCGCTCTCGCCAACGAGAGCCCCCTGCCGAGCGCCCTCTGCGGCAGCGTCGGTCAGGGTATTGCGCACGTGCAGGAAAAGAGCGAGTTGCAGAACGCCGGCCGTCAGACCAACGAGCAGAACACTGACGAGCAGAAACTCGATGACGGCCGAGCCCGCCTCACTGGATGGGCGACCCGACACGAAACTAGAACGCCACAACCCGCGTGATCGCCTGGTCAAAGACGTGACCCAGCGCGGGCCCGGCGAGCGCCCACAAGCCAACGACGAGACCGGCCGTCATCAGTGTAATGAGCACCCAACCGGGAACGTCACCCCGCTCGCTGGCCAGAAATAATCTCGCCGAAGAGACGAATCCCGGCGCCGGTTGCGTCTGTCGAATAATATGCTGCTTCATGACTTCTCCCTTTGCTCATGCGTGGGGAGAGTCTTCTCGGTCGGAAAGCGCGAGTGTGTGAGCTATCCACAGAACGTTCTGTGACTGGGTTGATCTCAAGGTCACAAAATCGCGGTCTCGTTTTTCCAAGCTGGTTGCAGATCATTGTCGAGTTCAATGTTCAGCGGTTGACGATCCGAGAGTGTCCAGTCAGGAAGGTAAATGCGTTCGCCTCCGGACATTGCCGACGCGTGAGAAAGAATGCCCGACGCCGTAATGTTGGCCGCTTGAACGGCATTGGGATAGGCTTCCTGTTCACCGAGAACCGCCATGACGAGTTTGTCAGCGAGGTGCGGATGCGACCCTCCGTGGCCGCCACCCTGCACGAAAGACCGGTGGCTTTCTTCGGTTTCGCCTTCGCCATAGACTCCAGCTCGGGTGAAAGATTGAATCTCTTTGGGCAGTCGGTCCGCGAAATCTGGTACCTCAATCTCGTGCACGCTTTCACCGAGGTAGATCAGGTGAGAACCCGACTCGGTTTGTGACCACTCAAAGGAGCGCACTGCGCCATAGGCATCAAAGCTTTCCCGATACTCCCGCGCCACGGCCCACAGGTGTCGCGTCACCTCGGCACCCACGTCGCTGTCGAGAAAACGAATGTGTGTCGACTCGATGGCATACGGCGAACCATATTGCGCCTTCATGCTCTCGAAGACGCTCCCCGATCCAAGCGCTTGCACCGATTCAGCTTGGTGACCGGCAAGACCCAGGGTCGGGGCAATCGCGTGCGTGGCGTTGTACATGGGGGGCATGCCATCCCAGTACGACGGCCAGCCACTCATGTCCTGGTGATGAGATGAGCGCAGGAACTGAATCTTGCCGAGGCGACCCGCCCGGTAGAGATCCTGAACAAACAGGAACTCTCGCGAATAGAGGGTGGTCTCCATCATCATGTAGACCAGTCCCGTTCGACTCTGAGCGTCGACAATGCGTTTGCAATCCTCTACCGACGTAGCCATGGGAATCGTGCATCCCACATGCTTGCCCGCCTCGAGGGCAGCCACCACCTGGTCAGCATGCAGTTGCAGGGGTGTATTGACATGGATGACGTCAATGTTCGGATCCTTGAGCATCTTGTCGTAATCCGTGTAGCGAACGTTGATGCCGAATTTGTCACCGACCTCATCAAGCTTCGTTTGCGTCCGCTGGCATATCGCATACATCTCGGCATGAGGATGGGCTTGGTAAATCGGAATGAATTCTGCGCCAAACTCCAGACCAACAATTCCAACGTTCAATTTCTTGTGGCTATTCATAGGACGTGCCTTTCATTCTCGGGGGTGCGCGTGCCTAAGCCGACCGCGCACCCCCATCGCTCTAGTAAGTGTTCGGCGCTCAGGTAGGCGAGCGCCTGAATTGTTTCGGTGGGGTTGTAGCCGCCGTAACTGACGAAGCTTCCTCCGCCAACCGCATAGAGGCCGTCGATATCGTGAACGGCTCCGAAGGGATCTGTCACAGACGTTTCAGGGTCGTATCCCATGCGATGCACTCCAACATCATGTGTTGAGAGGTGATAGGGAGGGCGCGAAGAGTCCATCCAGGTTTCCTTGGCCCCCATCTCCTGCGCAATCCGTCGCTTGATGCCTCCAAAAAGTTCTACTGAATTTGCGTCGTGGTCTTCCCACTCATGGGTGATGCGAATGGCGGGTACCCCCAACCTGTCTTTGATCGACGGATCCAGGTCGACGTAGTGCCTGGGATAGGGGAAGTTAGTGGTCTGCGAATACATGCGATGCATGTGGGTGTAGTTGTCGCGCATCCAATGTTTGAATTCCAAGCCGTACTTTTGCACGCCCGGATTCATGAGGTGAAAGGCCTCGATGGGTTGCAGATCCCCCGTCACGCTGATGACGGGAGATCCCCAGAGCACTCCGAGGTCGTTGTCGGGGACCATTTCTGACGTGAAGTCGTCTATCGCGCTGGAAGCGTTGAAGGTGCCCAGGAAGGGGTTGGTTGCCTCGGGCAGAATGGACGCAAACCAACCGAAGTTATGGGTCATGAAGTTGGCCCCCACCTGACCACGCCCGGTGATTCCCGATACCAACATCAGTCGCGCGTTCTCTAGTGCATAAGCGCTGAGAATGACGATGGGCGCCTCAACCTCATGCGTTTCGTCGGCGCTATCGACGTAAGTCACGCCGATTACGCGTTTGCCGTCGGGGGTGCGGTTGACCTGAATTACCCGCGAGTGCGGGCGCAGGTCCAAGTTTCCCGTGAGCTTCGCCGCAGGCACGCTCGTCACATGCGTTGACGATCTCGCCGCCACATGGCAAGGATATCCGTGACAGAAGCCGCAATTGACGCACGCTGGACGACCCTTATATTCGACGGAATTCATCGCGAGAGGCTGGCGGAAAGGGTGCATACCTAGACGCTCGGTTGCGGCGACCCACGGAACATCACCGGGACATTGCTGCACGGGCGGCATCGGGAAATCACGATTTCGGGGAGGGTCAAACGGGTTTGTTCCGGGTGCGAATTGACCCTTGATGTTGCCGGCGCTACCCGAGTACCCCTGCTCCCACTCAGCCTTCTCGTAGTAGGGCTCGAGGTCGGCATAACTGATAGGCCAATCTGCCACCGTCGAACCCTCGGGAAGCGACGACTCTCCAAAGCGCTCTGCAATAGCTGAACGCATTCTAAAGTCGGCCTCGCGGAATCGATACGCGGCACCTGCCCAGTGCAAAGTCCCGCCCCCAACACCAATCGCGGGCATTCCGTACAACGGCTCGTCCGAGCCCAGAACTCCGGCCGACCACGGAAAAAGTCGCGCGACACTTTTGTTATCGGCACGCCACGTGACGGGATCGACGGTGCCTCCCGAAACAATTGCCCCGCGCTGGTAGTAGCGCAACTCGTCCTGCTTTACGGCAAAGTCGTCTTGGGTGTAATCGGCACCCTTCTCGAGTCCGAGAACACGAACTCCCGCTGCAGTGAGTTGCTCGGCGATGATTCCTCCCGAGGCACCCAGTCCGACGATGATGACGTCGAATTTTTCTTTCACGAACTTACCTTCCTGATGCGGGCATAAAGATCAGCGACAGTAGAAATAGGGATTCTTCGAGCATCTACGCCCGGCTGCATTTGTTCAGCGGTATATCCCCACTGCGCTCCGGGAAAGCCCACGAGTTTCCATCCCACGACATCTCGATTTCCCCCGTAGGCAGGGTCTCCGAAGAAGCCCTGCACGGTGTGCTCGCCAATGATGCGGAAGAACTGACCGGCGAAATCATCCGGGTCAGCTTTCGCGCGAGCATCAAGCGTCTCCACGAGTTGCCTTTGCTGCTCGTCCGACAGGGCAGAGAACTCGGCACCAAAACTTTTATTCGAGAGATCACTGAGAGTCTGCAGACCCCGACGATAAAGCGGTCGCAAATCCCTCATGAAGCCGGCGAGGGCTCTGTCTATGTAGAACACGACGCCGGCCTCATGTGCGCCCGGGGAGTCTGCCTCTGACGGGATTATTTGTGCCGCAAGTGCATCAACAGTTCTCGCCTCTGCAGAGTTGAAAAATAAGAGGGGTTCTGTCGGGAAGTCTGAAGACAACGGCAATCCTTACTTCTTTTTTCGCTCGGCAAGCTTGCGTTCGACGAGAGGTCTCAAGTACTCGATTCCCTCACGTGCATCTTGGTCGGGTTCGATGCCTCGGCGATGGAAGCCTGTCTCCATCGTCAAATAGCCGTCAAACTTTATGTCAATCATCGCGTCAATGACCGCAGGAAAGTCAACGACTCCTTGACCCGGTGGCAGGCGATCATTGTCGGATATGTGGATGTGCTTGAGATCAGCGCCCATCTTATAGACGTAATCGGTATTGACTTCGTGGCTCCAATTCACATGGAACGTATCGAACATGAGCTTCACGTTCTCACGATTCACGTCCTGCATGAGCTCAATGGCATCGTCGGCACCGACGCACAAATTAGTGTCGTGCGATGTAGGTTCGATGACCAGGGTCACGCCAGTGTGAGATATCGAGTCAGCAATTTCAGTCAGCACCTCGCGACTCCATTCCCACGCTTGCCGCCGACTCGTGCCGTAGATAATCCAACCGGGCAGATAAATCAGTGTCTTTCCGCCCCAATAAGCGGTGAGTTCGGCGAGTTCCTTGTAGTGCTCGACCGTCGCTCGTCGCTCCTCGATATAAGGCGAAGCCGGGTTGTTTCCCGGGCCGCCCGACGGTGCGGGGAGCATGCTCGACAAAGCAATATTGTGCTCTTGGAGCAGGTCCCGCACCTGTGCCCGACGATCCGCGCCGAGGTGGGGAGGATAGGCGTGCGGTGCAGCGGCACCAATTTCGATTCCGTCGTAACCCAGTTTCGCAATGCGTTTTATGGTTTCGTCGAGCGTGTATGAGGGAACCCAAACGAAAAAACTGGAATATGCCCACGTATTGTATGAAATTTTCATGTACTTTTACCTTTGTTAGTGGAATAAGGGGGGGTTGGGGCGAGACCCCCAACCCCCCGCTTTTTTGCCAGATTGGTGATTACTCCGTCTGAGGACTCTTTCCGACGTAGTCAGCCACGTTCTTCGAGTCGATCAGTGTCGATTCGAGCAGGATGCGCTTCTCAATCGGCTCACCCGAGCACAGCTTGGCGGCCGCAATCACGGATTCCTTGGTCACGAGCGGGTATCCAACAGTCGACTGCATGGAACCACTCTGGATGTCGGCCAGTGCCTTGTCTTCACCATCGATGCTGAAGACTTGGATTTCGCTTTCACGTCCAGCTTCCTTGATGGCCTGAATGGCACCGAAGGCCATCTGGTCGTTGTGCGTGTAGACGCCGTTGATTGCGCCAGACGGGTACTTCTGCAGCAGGTCCTGCATGACAGCGAGTCCCTTAGCCTGGTCGTAGTCAGCGGTTTGGCTGTCAACGATGGTCACGCCCGAGCCCGTGAGGCCAGTGCGAAGACCGTCTCCACGAGCGATCGTCGGTGATGCGCCGAGGCTTCCGGCGAGCTCAACGAGCAGACCAGTCTTGCCCAGCACGGAACCAATGTTCTTGCCGCTCACAACTCCGGCTTCAACGTTGTCCGACCCGATGTAGGTGTCGACAGTTGTGTTGACGTTCCTGTCGGCGGCGATGACCTTCACGCCCGCAGCCACGGCTCGATCGACAGCTCCTTTGAGCGCGTCCGAATCACGGGGGGAGATGATGAGCACCTTGATGCCCTTTGCAACCATCTCGTCAACCTGACCAGACTGAATTGTTGCGTCACCTTGACCATCGGTTACGGTAACCGACATGCCCGGGAACCACTTCTTCGCCAGATCGGGAATCTGCTGCGACGAAACGGCACCGTAGGGGAACGAGGTAGCGCTCCAGCTCACGCCAACGTCACACTTGACGTCGGCGGGCGCGGCCGCGAGGGCGAGTTGCTTGGTGCATGTGTCACCGCAGTAGATGCTCGGCATCGGACCATCCGACGCGACACTGGTCGACCCGGGTGTCGAGGATGCATTCGTGCAACCTGCGATGCCAGAGCCCACAAGGGCCGTCAGGGTAAGCAGCACTGCTAACCCCTTGAGCCGATTTTTTGTTACGGACATTTTGTACCTCTCTTGTTACTTGTTAGTGGATTGGTGTTGCTACCAGCGACCTACTTTGACGAAGGATCGCTGTTTTTCTCTGATCTATTTCGCTTGTCTCGGCGACCAGAGGTTCTCTTGCGGGTAGCTTGCATGGCAAGCAATACCGCCAAAACGATGACTGCGCCCTTGACCGTCTGCTGATCGAAGGGCGAGATACCGAGGAGGTTCATGAGGTTCGATAGCACTGCGAGGAGAAGGGCGCCAAAAACTGTTCCGACCGCGCCGCCAATTCCGCCCATGAGGCTCGTTCCACCGATGACAACGGCGGTGATGGCATCCAGGTTTGCCAGCCCACCCGCGGTGGGGGCGCCCACGCCCAGACGCGATGCAGTCATGACTCCTGCGAGAGCCGCAGCAAGTCCGCTGATTGCATAGGCAATGAACAGGGTGCGGCGGGTGGGCACACCCGTAAGCCGTGCCGCTTCGGGGCTTCCGCCAATCGCATAGAGGTATCGACCGAAGGCAAGGTAACGCAGCGCGAGAATGGCGATAACCGAGACAATCAGGAATACCAAGAATGGGCCCGGCAATCCGAGCACGTTGCCGCTGCCTAAGAAGTTGAAGATTTCCCCAGCATTGTCGAAGGGCTGCGGCCCACCACTCGTTACGCGGAGCGCGACACCCGTTATTGCCACCATGGTGGCGAGGGTCGCGATAAAGGGCTGGATCTTAAGGTCGGCAACAATAAATCCATTGATAATTCCCACGCCCACGCCCACGAGGAGTGCAATGAGAATGGCGACGCCGGCAACCATGCCCTGATTGATGAGCATGGCCATGGTGACACCGGAAAGCGCAAGGGTAGACCCGACAGACAAATCGATGCCGCCGGTCAAGATGACGAATGTCATGCCAATGGCAACCACACCCACAATTGACGATTGACGGGCAACATTGAGCAGGTTTGCCGGCTGGTAGAAGGTTGGCACAAAGATCGCGAGTGCCACGAGCAGGGCAACGAAAATCACGATGGTAACCCAGTTGTTACGAACGCTCTTCACGATCCACGGTGACTGTCCGGCCAGTTTGATCTCTGTCACTTTCGACTTCCTCCCACTGCGTGAAGCATGATTTGTTCCTCAGTTGCCGTCTGACCGTCAAGTTCCGCTACGGCATCTCCGTGATGCAGGACAAGAATGCGATTGCTCAGAGCGAGCACTTCGGGCAGCTCCGACGAGATCACAATGATGGCGAGGCCCTGATTGCAGAGTTCACGGATGAGCTGATAAATCTCCTGTTTGGCACCGATGTCAATGCCCCGTGTTGGTTCGTCCAAAATCAGAACGTCGACACCAGCGTCGAGCCACTTTGCGAGCACGACTTTTTGCTGATTTCCGCCCGACAGCGAAGCGACGGCGGCGGCAAGATTAGTGACCTTGATGCTGAGCTTTGTTTTATAGGTCTCGGCTAGTTTGCGCTCCTCCGCCGGATGAATGGTGTGCAGGCCTCGCTTTAACATCTTGACCATAGGGATGTTAGCTGCCGTCGACATCGCGATAAAAATACCCTGGGTCTTGCGCTCCTCGGGCACCAATCCGAGCCCAGCCCGAATGGTTTTGAGTGGGCTACCGTTTGCCACGGCTAGCCCCTTGATGCGAACGACCCCGGCGGTTATGGGATCAACCCCGTAAATGGCCCGGGCCAATTCGGTGCGCCCCGCGCCGCGAAGTCCGGCGATACCGAGAACTTCGCCGGCCCGAACAGTCAGCGAGATGCTATTAAGTACACCGTCCACGCTCAAGTTTTCAACCTCGAGCACCACGTCTCCCACCGTCTTATTGACCGCACGCTCGGACCGCGCAAACTCCCGACCCACCATTTTCGAGACGAGGTCGTCATGGTTAGTTTGAGAGATTGGCCCTGTTCCGGTGAGACGACCGTCCTTGAGAACGACGTAGTTGTCTGCGAGGCCGAACACTTCGTTGAGGCGGTGCGAAACAAAGATGACGCTGACACCGTGTTTGGCGAGACCCTGGACCAACGCAAGGAGGTGATCCACGTCCTCACCCCCAAGGACGGCCGTTGGCTCGTCGAGAATCACAATCTGCGCGCGTCTGTAAAGCGCTTTAGCGATCTCGAGCATTTGCTTTTCAGCGATGCTCAGATCCCGAACTCGTTTCGTTACATCAATCTCGACATCGAGGCTGGTGAGGAATTCGCCGGCCTCACGTTTAGCTGCGCGCCAATCGATAATGCCTCGACCCGGAAAAGCACCAAACACAAGGTTCTCGGCAACAGAAAGCTCGGGAAACAAGCTCAACTCTTGGTAGACCGTTGCGATGCCGAGGTTTTCGGCATCTCGCGGACCGGAAATATCGACCTTGTCACCGTCGATGAGGACTTCTCCGGCATCTGGTCGGTGAGCCCCGGAGAGAATTCGAATCAAAGTCGATTTACCGGCGCCGTTCTCGCCAATCAAGGCAAGCACCTCGCCAGGCATGATTTTGAATGAGACGTCCTGGAGTGCGTTTGCGCCCAGAAAGCTCTTGCTGAGTCCTCTGACTTCAAGCCGAGGCACAGAAGACGCCGCCGGGGTGGCGCGTCCTTGTTGCTCACGGTGAGGTCGAATACTTTTCACACCTGAACTATATTTGGCATCTAAAGGGTAAAAAAGCGCCACATTTATTTTTTTTTTAACATAAATACGGCTAAATAACTTCGTTATTATCTCTGTATGGGAACTTTGTGGACAGAAGTGCAGCTGCTTGAGACGGACCAGCAACTATCTCCCAATGCGCACGCAGCGCGAAGCACAATCGCGCGCATGATCGCCAATGGCGGGGAGGTGAGCCGAAGAGAAATTATTGCGTCCACTGGGCTCGCGCGATCAACCATCGAGGGACACTTGGAAGTTCTCTTGCGCGCGGGGCTTATTCAAGAAGCCGGAACGGGAATCCAGGCATCTCGGGGTCGACCCGCGCAATCATTCCGAATAAACCCCAAGCGAGGCATCGTTCTCATTGTCGACATCGCGATTGACCAATCCGTCATCGCCATCATGACGCTCGATAAACAGATGCTGGGTCGCAAAACTTTCAACGTCAGCGTAGATCAGGGCCCGAGTGAATTTGTCGAGCTCCTCGGCCAAGCCTTCGAAGAATTGCGAGAGGCCCTCGGAATTCCCGACGCTGAAGCTCTTGCCATCTCGGTGGGAATTCCCGGGCCCGTCGATTCACACCGGGGCGTCGTCGTGAGACCGTCACTCATGCCCGGTTGGGATGGATTTGAAGCCTGCAAATTTATGGCCGAGAAGTTTAACTGTGACGCCGTCGTCGACAATGACGTCAACCTCAAGGCACTGGGCGAAGCGCGCACCCTGGGAAGCGCCATGCTGCCTCTTCTGAGGATCAGCATCAGCAAAGGTATCGGAGGTGGTTTTGTCAGCGAAAGCGGCCTGTTGCTTCACGGCGCGGACGGCTCTGCCGGCGACATCGGGCACTTTCGCGCAAGTGATAGCTCCGATGTTTTGTGCGACTGTGGCAATCGCGGCTGCCTTTCTGCC
>CAFBMB010000041.1_pt1 | contig 11224 bp, 8 predicted proteins | sample 7268381 | NCBI WGS metagenome assembly CAFBMB01 (sample SAMEA6814053, study PRJEB35770) | freshwater metagenome | biome: Freshwater; feature: Freshwater reservoir; material: water | place: Czech Republic | collected 2017-05-23 | depth 30m m
AAGCGACTCTGCGGCGGGAGCGTCGCTGACGCGGTGGCGTTTCTCGCCAACGATCCCGCGCGAAAGATCCGGAGCACCGACGCGCTCCAGGCGTGGATGCAAGATTTGTCCGACACCGCAATCCGCGAACTGGGCGAGACGCACTTCGACATCCCTGAACAGATGCGCAAACTCGAGTGTCGCATTGCACCCACAAAAGACGGCGGCATCTACTACACCGGGCCGAGCGACGATTTCTCGCGCGCGGGGCGCATGTGGTGGAGCGTGCCCGAGGGCATCACCGAGTTTGATACCTGGCGCGAGACAACCACCGTGTACCACGAGGGTGTTCCCGGCCATCATCTTCAGGTTGCTCAAGCGGTCTACAACGCGGGTCAGCTGAACACGTGGCGTCGACAACTGGCCGGGTCGAGCGGGCATGCCGAGGGGTGGGCGCTGTATGCCGAACGCCTCATGGCAGAACTCGGCTACCTCGATGACGACGGCGACCGCTTCGGTATGCTCGATGGTCAACGAATGCGCGCCGCCCGCGTGGTGCTCGACATCGGTGTGCACCTCGGCAAGCAACGGCCCGACGGAAAGGGAGTCTGGACTGCCGACTACGCCTTCGAGTTCATGCGCAAGAACGTGTTGCTCGAAGAAGAGTTCGTTCGTTTTGAGGTGACCCGCTATCTCGGCTGGCCGGGCCAGGCTCCGTCATACAAGGTCGGCCAACGTATCTGGGAACAGCTGCGCGCGGAATCCGAGCGTCGCGAGGGGGCATCCTTCGATCTGAAAACGTGGCACAAGCGTGCCCTAGACATTGGCGGCACGGGCCTCGACACCCTGAAGAAAGCTGTGCTCGGGGACTGGTAGCGAGCATATCGGCGAAGGCGTGGCGCGCTGTGTTGAAGCGCGCCCATCGGCGACGATAAAGTATCTCCGAATATCGTTTTACGTTCGCAGGGTTTCTCGGTGTGAGTCGGGGCGATGTTCTTGCGCTCACGAACCGCGGCGCCTGTGTTGCGTCAGGCCTGAAGAGAAAGTCGACGCATCTTGCCTAGGACAGTTCATAAACGTGTGACCGCCACGGCCCTAGTTACTGTGGCGCTGCTACTGGGTGCGGCGCCGGCAATTGCGGAGGTTGCGACGTGGGCTCAGCCCGTCGATGTATCTGTGCCTGGCGGGTATGCGCTGGAGCCGCAGGTTGTGGTGGATTCGACCGGCCGTGCCACGGCTGTCTGGTACCGCAGCGAAGACGGTGGCACCAGCATTATTCAGTCGAGCACCTCGGTCAACGGTGACGACTGGACGGCCCCCGTAGACCTGACCGATCCCACGCCTTTCGAAGATGCGGTTGGGCAGCAGGTGGCGGTAGATTCGACCGGCCGCGCCACCGCGGTGTGGAATCGTTACAACGGCACAGACTATGTCATTGAATCGCGTTCGTCCCTGAGTGGTGACGCATGGTCGAACACCGTTGTCCTGTCAGCGCCTGGCGGGACTGCCAGTGCCCCGCAGGTGGTGGGGGACGCGACCGGCCTCGCCACAGCAGTCTGGACCCGATCCAACGGTACTAATGACATCGTCCAGTCCAGCACGTCTCTCAATGGCGGACCCTGGTCGACCCCCGTGGATGTGTCCGCACCTGGTGGGGACGCGAGCTTTCCGCAGGTGACCGTGGACTCCACCGGCCGCGCCATAGCCATCTGGCAGCGCAACAACGGCACCACTGACATTGTCCAGTCCAGCACGTCTCTCAACGGCGGACCCTGGTCGACCCCCGTCGACGTGACCGCTTCTCCCGGGTTCGCGGCCGCTCCTCAGGTGACCGTGGACTCCACTGGCCGCGCCATCGCTGTCTGGGTGCTCGCCAACGGCCCCAGGTACATCATTCAATCGAGCACGTCTCTGAACGGTGGCGCCTGGACTGCTCCCGTCGATGTGTCTTCACCCGTTGCGGATGCGGGTCTCCCGCAGGTGACTGTAGACGCGACTGGCCTCGCCACAGCGGTCTGGCAGCGCGCCATCCTTCTCGACCTCAACGATTGTTCTGGCATTTGCAACAACATCATTCAATCGAGCACGTCCCTCAACGGCGGTCCGTGGTCGCCCCCCGTCGACCTGTCATCACCTGATTCGAATGCGGGTCAGGCGCAGGTGACCGTGGACTCCACCGGCCGCGCCACAGCCGTCTGGGACCGCTCCAACGGCGGCCAACAGATTGTTGAGTCGAGTTCATCTGTTAACGCTGGTGAGTGGTCGGCCCCCGTTGTTCTCTCATCATCCAGTGGGGGTGCAAGCAACGCGCAAGTGAGTGCGGATCCCACCGGTCACGCTGTCGCGGTGTGGGTCGGCTTTGACGGAATCGGAAGCCTTATCCAATCGAGCTCCACATACGGCACCGCGGAGCCGGGTTCGGATCAGGGCGCCTCCACCGACACGGATGTCGATGTGGGGTTGCTGGTGGGCGTTGCCGGGGGTCTGCTGCTGGTGATTGGTGCCATCGTCGCTGCAATCGTTATCCCCATCGTCGTCACCGTGCGTCGTCGCGCGAAAAAGGGATAGACGCTCACGCAGTTTGTTGGAGTGCTGCGCAAACGCCTAAGCGTCGGCTTCGAGAATCGCCATGGCGGCGTTGTGCCCGCCGATGCCGCTGACCGCTCCGCCGCGCTGTGCGCCAGAACCACACATGAGGATGCGCGGATGGTCGGTGCCCACACCCCAGCGGGCGGCCGGCGTTGAGAGATCGGCGTCGTCCTCGAGCCAGGGCCACGAGAGCAGCCCGTGGAAGATGTTGCCGCCGGTCATGTTGAGCGCATCCTCAAGGTCAATCGTGGTCTTGCCTTCGACACAGGGGGCGCCGTTGCCGTCGATGGCGAGGCAGTCTTCGATCGGCTCAGCGAGCACGGAGTTGAGCGAGGCCAGCACGGCGGCCACGAGCGTGGCGCGCATCTCGTCATTGTTGTCGCGCGTGAGCAGGGCGTGCGGCACGTGCAGGCCAAAAACGGTGAGCGTCTGATAGCCGGCTTCGCACAATCCGGGAGACAGAATGCTCGGGTCCGACAGCGAGTGGCAGTAGATCTCACAGGGTAGGGGCGAGGGAATCTCTCCGCGTACTCCGGCGGCGTATCCGGCAGCCAGCTGCGTGTACTTCTCGTTGATGTGAAAAGTGCCGCCGAAGGCTTGTTCTGGGGTCACGGTCGCATCGGCCAGCTGGGGCAGGCGCGTGAGCAACAGGTTGACCTTGATCTGTGCGCCCTCCGGGCGAACCGAATCGGGCAGCGGGGTGCCCGTGAGTTGGCCGAGCACCCAGGGTGACACGTTGGCCAGCACCCAACCGGCCTCGAGCGTGTGAGCCTCACCGCCAATAATGACGTCAACCTCGCACGAGCCACCGGGGGCACCGCCGCGAATCGCGCAAACGTCAGCCGACGTGATGATCTCGGCGCCAGCCTCTCGAGCGGCCCGCGTGAGCTCGCCCGAAACGGCACCCATGCCGCCGATTGGGACATCCCAGTTGCCCGTGCCACCGCCGATGACGTGATACAAAAAGCAGCGATTCTGATCGAGTGACTCGGACTCGGCTGAGACGAAGGTGCCAATGAGTGCGTCGGTCAGCGCCACGCCGCGAGCGATGTCACCGTCAAGGTCAGCCTCGATGACCTCGGAAAGCGGGCGCTCAATGAAGGCGTTCCAGAGCTCATCATCTCCGACCAGCTCGCGCACCTGAGAGCGAGTGCGCAGGGGTTCGGTCACGCTCGGCCACAGTTTTTGAGCCAATCGTGCGGTCTTGCCGTAGAAGGTGGTGAATCCGGCAGCATCACTGGCCTCACCGATACCCGCGAACGAGCTGGCGGTGGCGACGGAATCGTGGTTGTCGACGAGCAGGCCTTTTTCCGGGGCGCCGGGAACCGGGGTGTACGACGAGTAGCGGCGACGAGCCAGTCGGATTTGAAGCCCCAGGTCATCGATGATGCGTTGCGGGAGGAGCGAGACCAGGTACGAGTAACGCGAGAGGCGCGCATCCACGCCCTCGAAGGCCTCGGCCGAAATGGCTGCACCGCCCACGTGATCAAGGCGCTCGAGCACGGCAACCGAACGGCCGGTGCGAGCGAGGTATGCGGCGGAGGTCAGGCCGTTGTGGCCGCCACCAACAATGACGACGTCGTAAGTCTTCTTCACTTCTGCAACGTTAGCGGGATGAGCGCACCAATGCCGGTCACGCTGTTGCGTTAACTTCCCTCGTCGGTTGCGCAGGTGGTCTGGGGGATGCCCCCCGCCGATTGCCGACGGCATCATCTTGACGTTTCGGCAAGGTGGTTGAGCCTGTCGAAATCACCCGGGCCTAGGGCGGATACTGAGACCATGACTTTGCGCGATGGTGACCACGTTCCCTGGACCCTGCGACCAGGCAAAGACCCGGATGCCGACCCGCACTACCCCGGTCACGGGTACACGCTCATCGAAGACGGTGACATGATCTTCGAGCGCGACGTTGCTGTCGAGCTGCGGGATGGCACGACCATCTTCGTCGACGTTTTTCGCCCGGCGGCCGAGGGCCAGTACCCCGTCGTGCTGGGATACGCTCCGTTTGGTAAGCACCCGCACATCGACTGGGACTCGGCTTTCCCCGGTGCTGACATCCCGCCGGGGAACTCCAAATACACCGCCTTTGAAGCGCCCGACCCCGTGGTCTGGACAAGAGCCGGATTCGTCATCGTCAACGTCGACCCGCGCGGAATCGGGTACTCCGAGGGCATCGCGCAGTTCATGACCGAGCAGGAGGGTCGCGACGAATACGACGTAATCGAGTGGCTCGCCGTTCAGTCGTGGAGCAACGGAAACGTCGGCACAAACGGTGTTTCCTATTTCGCAATGTCGGCTTATCAGGCCGCGGTTCAGAAGCCGCCGCACCTCAAGGGCGTCATACTTTTCGAAGCCCTGAACGATTTCTACCGTGACGTGAAGTTTCACGGAGGCATTCCCAACTTCGGCATGTGTCATGGCTGGATGCAGATGATCTCGCGCTCGAAGACCGCCGTCGAAGACCTGGAGGCCGGTATGCGCGAGCATCCGACCTACGACGAGTTCTGGTCGAGCCGCGTCGCTGACCTGTCGAAGTTCGAGGTGCCGGTGTGGCTCGTTTCGAGCTGGGCGAACGCGGGCATTCACACGCGTGGCACTCTGCAGGCCTGGGGTGAGATTGCCTCGACAGAGAAGTGGATTGACCTCAATGCGCGCAAAGAGTGGTCGTACTTCTACCAGCCCGAGATGGTTGCCAAGCAGATGGCGTTCTTCGATCGGTTCTTGCGCGGTAACGCCTCGGCGATTGACGATTGGCCTACGGTGCTGTGTCAGGTGCGCGATTCGTTGAAAAAGAACCACCACCGGGTTGATACGCAGTACCCCCTCACCAGTACCGAGTATCGAGAGATGTTCTTAGACGCTGGTGACGGATCGCTAAATCCGAAACGCGTGGAGCGCTCCTCAACCGCCGATTACGACGCCAAGACCGGCATTGTGACCTTCGAGTACACATTCACCGAGACAACAGAACTCATCGGTCCGGCTTCGCTCAGCCTGTGGATGCAGGCGCTCGGCGCCGACGATGCCGACGTTTTCGTTGGACTGCGCAAGTTCGATGCTGCCGGCAACGAGGTCAACTTCGAATACCTGGGTTTCTTTGAAAACGGGATTGTCGGTCTGGGTTGGCAGCGGCTCTCTCTCCGCGCGCTCGATGAGGCAAAGTCGACCCCGGCCAAACCGTATCCAGCGTTCACCGAATTCGAGCATGTCTACAACGACGAGGTTGTGAACCTAGCGATTCCGATTCTCGATGCGGCCACGCGGTTCGAGGCCGGAGAGAAGCTCGTTCTCGACATTCGCGGCTTCGACCAGATTGCCGGGGGCGGAATGATCCCGCAACACCCCGAAAACCGCAACCGCGGCCGTCACGTGATTCACACGGGCGGTGAGTTCGCGAGCACACTGCTGCTGCCGTTCGTTCCACTGGCACACGAGAAGTAGCGAGCGTCGACAACTATAGTCATTGACCCAGCGGCCAACCTTCGCTTCGCTTTAAGGCTGGGGCCACACGGCTAGGTACCTTCGTAACGGAACGTTATGGAGGCCAGCCGTGAGAGGGACTCCAACCCCCAACCTTCTGATCCGTAGTTCCTTTGGGGCCCTTTAGTGCGTGAGTAATATCCCCTATTTTGCGGGAATTCTGTATCCTCGTGCCCCTAAATGTTTCTCGGTATTCCAGGTTCGTGACAGGCGGACTTACCACACTGGGTTCCTTGATTGTGCTCACTTCAGTTCGTCGTCGTCGATCTCACTAGCGCGACTCCTCGCAGGCAAAATCTAGAGAAAAGCTTCACGTTCGTGCAAGAGGGCAACCTCGATGAGTTCGGTAATCAGGTCGGAATATGCCAGCCCCGATTCTTGCCAACAACGTGGGAACATGCTGATCGGCGTAAAGCCCGGCATGGTGTTGATCTCGTTGAGCACGAGACCCGTTTCGGTCAAGAAAAAGTCCACCCGGGCCAGCCCGGCTGCCCCGATGGCTTCGAACGCTCGAATCGACTGCGCCTGCAGTTCGGCAAGGTCGGCCGCCGTGAGGTCGGCAGGGCACACCAGCTCGATGCCCTCGGCGCCTAAGTACTTGGCATCAAAGTCATAGAACTCGCGGCCCGTGAAAACAATCTCGCCGGCCACCGATGCACGTGTGGGTTCACCGGGTCGCCCCTGCAGCACGGCACACTCCACCTCGCGGCCCACAATTGCAGCCTCAACGAGCACGCGGTCGTCGTGGGCAAACGCGGTCGTCAGCGCATCGGCCAGTTCGGTCCACGCCTTGACCTTGCTCACCCCCACGCTTGAGCCAGCCCGAGCCGGCTTCACAAACACGGGAAGATTCATTTGCTCGATGTCGGAGCGCACGCGCTCGGGTGAGGTGTGCCAGTCATACTGAGTGACCGTGCGCCACGGCGCCACGGTGATTCCGGCCTGCTCGAGCACGGTCTTGGTGAAATGCTTGTCCATTCCCAGACTCGACGCGAGCACACCGGATCCCACATAGGGAAGGTCGAACAACTCGAGCATTCCCTGAATCGTGCCGTCTTCACCGAAGGGTCCGTGCAGAATCGGAAAGACCACGTCGACGTTGCCCAGCGACCGCATCTGGCCGGCGGACTCCCCAGTGCCTGACTCGATGACGCGCAGTTCGCGACTGCCCGCCTGATCGGGCCAGACAATGCGCGACCCGTTGTCGACAACCACCGGCAGAGTGGCAGCATCGAGTGAATATGCGCTGACGTCTGCCGTCGAGAGCGTAAAGGCCCCCTGCTGAGTAATTCCGATCGGAATCACCTCAAAGCGCGCTTGGTCGATGGCGCTAAGAACGCCCCTCGCCGTTACGCAACTGATTGCGTGTTCGCTTGAACGGCCGCCAAAGAGAACCGCGACCACGGTTTTGGTTGTCATCGAGCGTCCTTTCACCCTGTGGTTCGTCGGAGTCTGTGGTGAGGTGGGGGGCAATGTCGCGCGGATTCATGCGGCCTGCCAGCACCAAATTGACCTGCTCCACGATGGGCATCTCAACCTCACGCGCCTTGGCAAGCGCCAATATGGGTGCCACCGAGGCTAACCCTTCGGCCGTCTGATTCATTTGCTTCACGACATCAGCGAACGAATAGCCCTGACCGAGCAGGCGGCCGGCCGTGTTGTTGCGCGACAGGGGTGACTCGCACGTGGCAATCAGGTCGCCCAAACCGGCTAATCCGCCCAGCGTTTCGGGTTGCGCGCCATAGGCCACGGCGAACTGAGTGATTTCGGCCAGACCGCGGGTGATGATCGACGCCTTGGTGTTGTCTCCATAGCCGACACCGTCGACGATCCCGACGGCCACCGCAATGAGGTTCTTGAGCACCCCGCCAAACTCAGTGCCGGGCACGTCGTTGTTTACGAAGCATCGAAAGTAGCGCGTGGTTGAGGTGATCGCTACGCGCGAGGCCGTATCCATGCTGATGCTCGAGACAACCGACGCGGTGGGTTCTTCACGCGCAATCTCGAGGGCGAGATTGGGGCCCGACACCACGGCGATCAGTTCGGGATCAATGTCGAGTTCTTCTTCGAGCACCTGACTCATGCGCCAGCCCGACTGCTTCTCAACGCCCTTCATCAGGCTCACGGCGATGGCGCGCGAACCCATCAGCGGTGCGGCGGTGCTGACGTTCTCACGCAGGGCCTGGCTGGGCACGCAGAAATAAACTTCGTCGGCACCGTCAAACGCCTCGGCCAACACGTTCGTCGCGTGCAGGTTTCGAGGCAGATTGATGCCCTTCAGATAGGCAGAATTCCTCTTGGTTTCGGCAATCTCTCGCGCCACCTCGGCACGGCGTGCCCACAGCGTGACGTCGTTGCCCGCGTCGGCAAGGATCTTTGCGTATGTGGTGCCCCAACTGCCGGCGCCCATGACGGCCACGCGGCGGGGCGTCGGAAGCGCATTCTTGCGAGTCAAAACTTGCCCGTTTCTGTCTGGTTGTGCACGGCGGGATCCCACCGGGTGGTCGGCGCCTTCTCGCCCCGCAGGTCTTCCAACAGGGCCGTAATCGCGTTCATCAGGTCGTTGGTGGCCGCGGTCAGGGTGGTGCTGTTGAGGGGCTTGCCAATATAGGCAGACAGGTCGAGCGGATCGCCCACCTTGACATCAACGATTTTTCGTGGCCAAAATGAGATCTTTTTGGAGTACCGCCCCATGACCGCTTGCGTGCCCCAGTGGGCGATTGGCACGATGGGAATGCCCATCTCGAGGGCTAGGCGAACCGCACCACTCTTGCCGCGCATGGGCCAGTTATCGGGATCGCGCGTGAGTGAGCCCTCGGGATAGATGATCACCGACTGACCTTTCTCGGCAAGTGCGCGGGCGGCCTTGAGCGATGCCTGCGACCGCATCGATCCGCCGCGTTCAACAGGAATCTGGCCCGAAAGTTTGAGAAACCAGCCCAGCACGGGCACCCGCAGAATGCTGGCCTTAGCCATGAAACGCGGGTTGCGGCCCATGTGCCATACGGCCACGCCCATCACCACGGGGTCGATGTGCGAACAGTGGTTAGGCGAAATGATAAGCGGGCCCAGCAGAGGAATCTTGGTCTTGTTGTAGAAGCGATACTTGACGAGCCACGTCATGAGGGGCAGCACGAGCGGCACATAAATCCAGAAAATGCTGGGCTTGGCCCGTTCACTAATCGCCACGGTTATGCCTCGAGACTGAAGTCGGCGCCCAGCTGCTGAAGTTTGGTGATGAAGTTTTCATAGCCGCGGCTAATGATGCCCACGTTCGACACGCGCGAGGTGCCTTCGGCGGTCAACGCCGCAATCAGATGGCTGAAGCCACCGCGCAGGTCGGGAATCTCGATGTCGGCACCGTGCAGGAGCGTGGGGCCCGAGATCACGGCGGAGTGCACAAAGTTGCGCTGGCCAAACCGGCACGGGCTTGAGCCCAGGCACTCGGAGTGCAGCTGAATGTTGGCGCCCATTTGCACGAGGGCGTCGACAAAACCAAAACGCTGCTCATAGACCGTCTCGTGCACGATCGACACGCCGTGCGCCTTGGTGAGTGCCACCACAAGCGGCTGTTGCCAGTCGGTCATGAACCCGGGGTGCACGTCGGTCTCGACAACCACGGGGGTGAGGTCGCCGCCGGGGTGATAGAACCGAATGCCGTCGTCGGCAATATCGAACGCACCGCCGACCTTGCGGAAAATGTTCAGGAACGTGAGCAGTTCCTCTTGTTTGGCGCCACCCACAAAGATGTCGCCCTCGGTGGCGAGCGCCGCTGACGCCCAACTCGCGGCCTCGTTGCGATCGAAGAGCGCACGATGCGTGTAGCCCGAGAGCTTGGTCACGCCCTCGATGCGAATAACGCGGTCGGTGTCGACCGAGATGATGGCGCCCATCTTTTGCAAAATATTGACGAGATCCATGATCTCGGGTTCGATGGCCGCGCCCGCAAGCTCGGTCTTGCCCTGGGCTAGCACCGACGTCAACAACACCTGCTCGGTGGCACCCACACTGGGGTAGGGCAACGCGATCTTTGTTCCGTGCAAACCGTTGGGGGCCGAGAGGCGAATACCTGACGGCAGTTTGTCAACGACGGCACCGAACTGTGCCAGCACTTCGAGGTGGTAGTCGATGGGGCGGTCACCGATGCGGCATCCGCCGAGGTCGGGAATGAAGGCCTCACCGAGTCGGTGCAGCAGGGGGCCACAGAACAAAATGGGAATGCGGCTCGACCCGGCGTGCGCATCGATATCGACCATGTGAGCCGACTCAACGCGACTGGGATCAAAAATGAGTTCACCGGCATCGCCGTCGGTGACGGTCACGCCGTGCACTTCGAGCAGGCCGCGCACCACCTGCACATCGCTGATCGCGGGCACGTCACGCAGGGTGCTCGGGGTGTCGCCCAAAATGGCGGCAACCATGGCCTTGGTCACAAGGTTCTTGGCACCTTTGACATCGATGCGGCCCTTGAGAGGGCGACCACCGTTGATGATGATGGTCTCGGCCTCGAGGCCGACCTTCGCGCCCGAGGCGCGCGCGTCGTTGGCTATCGTGTTCATGCGTGCCTCGCCGGAAGTGTCGTGGGCATCCAGGCCGGACGCGATTCCTCGAAAGCAGTAATGGCCGGCTCGTCGCGCAGGGTAAGCCCGATATCGTCGAGGCCCTCCATTAAACGCCAGCGCGTGTAGTCGTCAATCTCGAAGCCAAACGCGAGCTCACCGGCGGAGACGCTGCGCTCGTCGAGATTGACCGTGACCTCGGTGCCGGGTGCGGCCTCGAGCAGGTCCATCAGGGCTTCAGCGTCAGGCTCAGAAATTTGGGCGGCCAGCAAGCCCTGCTTGCCCGCGTTGCCGCGAAAGATGTCGGCAAAGCGCGGGCTCAGCACCACGTCAAAGCCAAAATCGCGCAGGGCCCACACGGCGTGTTCGCGCGACGACCCCGTGCCAAAGTCGTGGCCGGCCACCAACACACGCGCGCCCTGATAGGCGGGCTTATTGATCACGAAGTCGGGGTCTTGGCGCCACTCGTGAAAGAGTGCGTCTTCAAAGCCGGTCTTCGTGACGCGCTTGAGAAAGACGGCCGGGATGATCTGATCGGTGTCGACAGCGCTGCGATGCAGCGGTGCTCCGATGCCGGTGACGGTGGTGAACTTCTGCACGGTCTAGGCCTCGCCTTC
>CAFBMB010000042.1_pt1 | contig 11073 bp, 12 predicted proteins | sample 7268381 | NCBI WGS metagenome assembly CAFBMB01 (sample SAMEA6814053, study PRJEB35770) | freshwater metagenome | biome: Freshwater; feature: Freshwater reservoir; material: water | place: Czech Republic | collected 2017-05-23 | depth 30m m
AGCGCCTGGATGGCATCCCGCACTATCTCGCTTTGGCTACGTGACGTGCGCGCCTGCAATTCGGCAATGGCGCGAAACTGTTGTGCCGTGACTCGTCCCCGGATCTCGCGTGACGGCCCGCGCTCGTAAGCATTGCCCAACTTGGGGCGGCCGGGCCGCAACGCCGCGGCGAGGGCTTCTTCTGAGCCGTACTCCTTCAGCAGAAAAGCGCGCCCAGCCTCAGCCGCGGCAGCTCCCGTCAGCACCGAGCCGGGGACGACCTCAAAGTCACCTGAATTGATTTTTTCGGCTAGCGCGGCGTAATGCTCTTCGTCTTCTGGGGAAAGCTTTTTAGTCATTGTCGTGTTCCTCTCGAAAGGATCGCCACCTGCTCGAGAGGGGCTGAACGTGACCTCGTACAGGCCAAAACAATAAAGTAGCGGTTTATTCTCGCGTGCACAACAGAACTCGGGTTGGCCGGCAATTTCTCTCTCCGGCCCTACTGCTCCTCGTGATTCCAGTCGGCATCCGGGTCAAAGCCCGAGCCGTACTGCGTCTCGGGGTAGGCCGTGTTGGGCGAGTAGCCGTGCGGGCCGCTGTGCACGTTGCCCTCCTCGTCGGCGGTCATGGCGGCCGTATTGGTGGGTGATTGCACTGCTCGCGCCGCTCCCCCAAAGATCAGCCGGAACATGAACACCAGAAACCAGATGCCCAGCCCCAGCGCCACCACAATAATGATGCCCGCAACGATTTCCATAAGTGGCCCCTCTTTCAGTCTCGAGTATTCATGGCCGCAAGGACAACGAAATGTCAAACGAAATGTCAGTGGCCACGCATACACTCGCACAAAGAGGTAGGCAGGCCGGCTGGTCAACAATCGACGCACAACGAGGACGCATGAAAATCACGGTCAAAGGGGCGCTGCGCATCGGCGCGACCATCATCGGTGGGGTCATCATCCTCGTGGTTGTGCTCACCGCAATCAATCGACCCGCCTCTCGCCCACCGGTTTCGGGGTTGTCTTCGCAGGAATCGGCGTCGCCATCCAGCGCATCAACACCGACAAGCTCATTCGAGTCGGCAGCACCCGTGCCCACGCCGGCGATCACGCCAGTGCCAGCAAGCCACGAAACCGTGGTGGCCCGCCGTGGAATTGACCCGCTCTCTCGGCTGATCGAACAATCGTGTGACGCACCCGACTACATCGACATCGACGGCTGGCGCATCGAGGGTGACACCGTGATCTACTCGGTCTCGGATTCCGACACCGAATGGACGTCGACGGCCAGCACCTCGTTCGCCGCGCTCGACGCGGGCGCAACATCACCCGTCTTTGTCACGGATGCTCACGACTGGGCCAGCAACGGATGCGTGATTAAATAACCTGCGCGAACAGGCGAACGACTGGCTAGATTGGGCACCATGACTCACGAAAAGATTCCTGCCGGCGCGTCGTCATCCACGTCGAACTCGCCATCGACGTCAGCATCGAAGTCAGCCCGCCCCTCGCGCGGCGAGATGATCGGTCTGTGGGTTCTCCTGGCCATCTCGTTTGGCGCGGCGTTCGTGCCCGCCACCGTGAACGGTTCTCTGTCGCTCGTGATTGGGCTGGTGCCTGTGGCGTTTGCCCTGTGGCACTTTGTGCGCTGGGCCGGAGCGGCAACCGCGTGGCTGAGCTTCGCCGCCGTGGTTATTGTGAGCTTCTTTGGCGAAGCCCTGGGCGTGGCCACCGGCCTCGTGTTCGGCAACTACTACTACCCCGACGGCCCGCTCGGACCGTTGCTGTTGGGCGTGCCGCCGCTCATCCAGTTGCAGTACTTTGCCATGGCCTACGCCAGCCTGATGCTGGCGCGCGCGGTGAGCGGATCGATCACCCGAGCCGTGGGCGGATGGCGCGCGGTGTGGGTGTCGGCGATGGCGGCATTCGGCATGGCGCTGCTCGACTTTGCCAGCGACCCCTGGCACGCCACCGTGCTCGGCCAGTGGATTTGGAAAGACGGCGGCCCCTACTTTGGCATTCCCGTGCAGAACTTTGTCGGCTGGTTTGGCGAGACCCTGGTGTTCCTGCTGATCATTCAGTGGCTGTTGCGGCGCAAGAAGGCCGTGGCGCACATCGAAGCGCCCAAGCCGCGCGGCTTCACGCTGATGGGCGCGCTGCTCTATGGAACCTTCCCGCTGGCCATTGTGATGATCCCGCTGATCAACACCACGTATGGCGCGGGCACACCGCTCACCGGTGAGCCGATGGCCATCGCGCAGTCGATGCTGTTGGTGGCGCTCTTTGCGGTGGTGCCGCTGTGGGTGGCGTCGCTGCTGGCGTTGCGTTCGGGCCGCGCGCCCCAGTAGGTCAACCACCTAGCCCGGCAACAGGGCGGCGTTGTCCCGTGGAGACAAATCGGGAGATTGCATGTCCGTATGCAATAATTGCCATCAATCACGCGACTGAAAGGAAAAGACGCCATGGCACGAGCAAAAACTGTGGGATTTGCGATTCCCGAAGACATGCTGCCCGACCTCGACATTGTGATAAATGAGTTCGCGGGGGGCAACCGCTCCGAGTTTCTGCGCGTGGCGGTTCGCCACTTTCGGTCACGCATGATGGCCGAGCGCATGAAGAGCATCCGTACACAACTTCGCGAGGAACGCGGAGTAAGAACGTACACTAACGCCGAAGTGATGGCCCTCGTGCGAGAAGCAAAGGGCAAGCCCCCGCTCGAGGAGTAACCATGCGCGTCGTGTTCGACATCAATGTCTACGTCCAAAATGCCGTCGATGACGAGTCAGTGTGGCCAGAGATTGAACCCCTTCCGCCTGCCACCGGCCGAGCGGCGGCCGACTGCGTGTCGATTGCGTTCGATGGGGTGGACGTTCGGCTCTTCCTCTCGCCCCACATCATCGAGAACACGATTCGAATCCTGGCGCACCTTGGCCACACAGATGCGGGAATCGCTCGTTACATCGAGGCTCTCCTCGACATCGTCGAGATGTCGGGCGGCGCGGTCATGGATCCCCCGAAGCGTGACCACGGCGTTGCAGATCACGAGGACAACCTGATCTTGGATCTCGTGCTCGCCGCAGATGCCGATGTACTCGTGACCGACGACACCGACCTCACCGCGCTCAACCCTTGGAACGGACGCGTGATTCTGAGACCCTATGAGTTCGTGAACCGCTGGTTACAGTCTGCCCGGCATCAGCGTTAACGGTGGTTGCCGTACGAGCTAGTCGCGAATGGCCGCGCCGAAGCGTTCGGCCGCGAGGGCAACACCGGCCTGCTTGGCCTCGGTGGCCTCGGCCTGCGTGAGCGTACGGTCGGGGGCGCGGAACCGCAGGGCAAACGTGAGTGAGCGCGTTCCCGCCGGCAGGCCCTCACCCTGATAGATGTCGACGAGTCGGGCGTGCTCGAGCAGGTCGCCGGCGCCTTCGACGAGCGCGGCCTCAACGTCTGCTGCCGGGATCTCGGTGGCGACAACGAGCGAGACGTCCTGTGTGGCGGCCGTCATGGCGGGCACGGGCTCAGCGGCGACGGGTTCACCGGCCGCGGCCGCGATGGCGTCGAGGTCAAGCTCGTAGGCGGCCACCCGGCCGGACAGGTTGAAGGCGTCGGCCACCGTGGGCAGGATTTCGCCGGCGTAACCGATGACGACGTCTCGATACGCGCCTTCGGCGCTACTCGACGAACGAAGGGTGAGCGCGGCGCAGCGACCCGGGTGGAAAGAGGCGTGCGTTGCCTGCGACACGACGATGTGCACGCCGGCAGCAGACGCAATTTGCGAGACGGCAGCGAGGGCATCCTGCCAGTCGAAAGAGACAGCCTTCTGCCCGGGCTCGCGAAGCACAGCATCGCCCACGAGCACGCCGGCGATGTGGCGCGGCTGAGGCGGGATGCTGGCGTTGAGCTCAGAAATCTGCGTATCTGTGGGACGTGTGCCCGCGGGCAGCATGGCGTGACCGTAAGTGACGCCGGCAACGGGTCGGAACACGAGCCCCTGCTCAAAGATGGCCAGGTCGGTGAAGCCGCGGGAGCGGTTGCGCGCCGCGGTCTGCAGGAGTCCGGGCAGAAGCGATGTACGCATCCAGCCCTGTTCGCTGTCGAGCGCATTGGCCAGCCGCACCTGGGGCACCTCACCACCGGCGACCGAGCCGAACAGGTTGTTGGTGGCTTCGTCAAAGAACGGGTACGCGAGCGTCTCGGTGTGACCGGCGCTGGCCAGGCCGTTGGACACTCGGCGACGCACCTGCTGCGCAACCGTGTAGCCGCGGCCAGGAGGGGCGACGGGCAGCATTGCGGGAATCACGTCGAAGCCAATGATGCGCGCTACTTCTTCGGCAAGAGTCCACTTGTCGGTGATGTCCGGGCGCCAGCTCGGCGGCGTCACCATGAGTGCGCCCTTGGCTTCGGCAATCTGACCGCCGATTTCGGCCAGCGATGAGCGCACCTGCTCGGGCGTGTAGTTGTAGCCGATGAGGCCCGAGACAAAGCCGTCTGGCAGTTCGATGGGCTCGCGGTCGGACCAGTCGCTCATTGAGCCTGACGCCCCGTCGATTGAGCCTGTCGAAATCTCGACCGCTTTGGTCTCGATACGACCCTTCGGGTCTACTCGACCGACGACGTAAGAACCGTGATCGGCGGCGACTCCCCCGGCCAGGTCGACGAGAAGCTGGACAACGCGACCGGCTGCCACCTCGGCAACGGCCGGGTCAACCCCGCGCTCAAACCGGCGGCTGGCCTCACTGGGCAACTTGTGGCGTCGCGCGGAGCGGGCAATCGACACGGGGTCGAAGTTGGCGGCCTCGATCAGCACGTTCTTCGTGGTGCTCGTAATCTCAGTGCTCGCCCCACCCATGACGCCGGCGAGGCCGATGGCGCCGGATGAGTCGGCAATCACGAGGTCTTCGGCGTGCAGCGTGCGCACCTGCTCATCGAGCGTGGTGAGGGTCTCGATACGACCCTTCGGGTCTACTCGACCAGCGGAGTCGGGGCCCTTCGGCCTCGATACGTCGCCTTCGGCGACTACTCGACCGGCGGCATCTCGACCGTCGGCAGTGAGGGCGCGACGAACGGTGAGTCCGCCCGTGACTTTGTCGAGGTCGTAGCCGTGAATGGGCTGACCCAGTTCGAACATGACGTAGTTGGTGATGTCGACCACGAGGGAGATGGGACGCACGCCGGCCAAGCGCAGTCGCGAGGTCATCCAACCGGGCGTGGGGCGGGTGGCATCAACGCCGGTGACAACGCGGGTGACGAAGACGGATGCCCCGGCGCGATTACGGATGGGCGCGGCGTCGTCGATGGTGACAGAAAAGTCGGTGCCGAATGCCTCGGCCGTGTGAGCGCCACCCGTGGCGGGTAGGTGGTGGGCCGGATCGCGGAACGTGGCACCCGTGGCGTGCGCATACTCGCGAGCCACACCGCGGATGGAGAAGGCGTAGCCGCGATCGGGCGTGACGTTGATTTCGACAGCCGAGTCGTCGAGCCCCAGCAGGCCGGCGGCATCCGTGCCGATTTCGGGATCGAGGCCGAGTGTTGACCAGACGAGGATGCCTGAGTGGTCGTCGCCCAGGCCGAGCTCCTTGGCCGAGGCCAGCATTCCGTCGGACGTGTGGCCGTAGGTCTTGCGCGGGGTGATGGCGAACCCGCCGGGCAGGACCGCGCCGGGAAGCGTAGCGATGACCTTGTCGCCGACCGCAAAGTTTTTGGCACCGCAGACAATGCCGCGCACCTCGTCGCCCGTGCCACCGAAAGCCGCATCCGCCGCCTTTTCGCCGGGCTTGGCCACGCGCACCTGACACCAGCGGATGGACTTGCCGTTGCTCTGCGGCTCCTCCGCGAACTCGAGAACCTCGCCCACAACGACCGGACCCGTCACATCGGAACGGTGGATGTCTTCTTCTTCGAAGCCCACCTTGACCAGTGCCGCGTGAACATCCTCGGGAGTAGTGCCGGGAGCAAGGTCGACGTATTCGGCCAACCAACTGAGCGGAACGCGCATCAGACCACCATGCCGAACTGCTGCGAGAAGCGCACGTCGCCCTCGACCATGTCGTGCATGTCGTGAACGCCGTTGCGGAACATCAGTGTGCGCTCCACACCCATGCCGAACGCGAAGCCCGAGTAAACCTCCGGGTCGATGCCGGCCGAGCGCAACACGTTGGCATTGACCATGCCACAGCCGCCCCACTCGATCCAGCGCGCTCCCCCGGTGAACGTGGGGTGCCACACGTCGAGTTCGGCACTGGGCTCGGTGAACGGAAAGTAGTTGGGGCGCAGGCGAATCTTGGCGCCCTCGCCAAACATAAGGCGGGCGGCGTGCTCGAGCGTGCCGCGCAGGTGGGCCATGGTCAGACCCTTGTCGACGGCCAGGCCCTCGAACTGCGTGAAGACCGGGGTGTGCGTGGCGTCGAGCTCGTCGGTGCGATACACCCGACCCGGAGCGATGATGTAGATGGGCGGCTTTCGCGTGAGCATGGTGCGCACCTGCACGGGGCTGGTGTGCGTGCGCAGCACGAGATGCGCCTCGGGCGGCTCAACAAAGAAAGTGTCTTGCATGGCGCGCGCCGGGTGATCCTCGTCGAAGTTGAGTGCGTCGAAGTTGTACCACTCGCTCTCGAGCTCGGGACCCTCGGCGATCTCCCACCCCATGCCCACAAACGCATCGCACACGCTTTCCTGCAACAGCATGAGCGGATGCCGGGCGCCGATGCGCGTGCGGGATGCCGCCGCGGTCACGTCGACGGACTCGGCGGCGAGTTGCGCCGTCTGCTCCGCGGCGACCATCTCGGTCTCGCGCGCTGCATAGGCCTGATTGGCCTGGGCGCGTGCCTGGCCCACAAGTTTGCCCGCGGCAGCCTTCTGGTCGTTGGGAACATCCTTGAGTGCGGCATTGAGCGCGGCCAGCGGCGATGCCTCACCCACATGGGCATTGCGGATGGCCTTCAGGCCCGCGGCATCGGGTGCGGCTGCGATGGCCGCGAGGGCCGCGGAGAGCGCCTCAGATACAGCGGATTCGCTGATTTGAGTGGCAGGATTCTCGGCGGCAGACACGCTTCCGAGTTTACTTGTCGTTAGACAATCCCGAGGAACTCACCCACCCACAAGCGCACGCGCGCCAAGCACTGTGGAGACACCGCGCCTAGGTGACCTTGTATTCGATCGCGCGACATGACGCGAACCTGCTCGGTCATCACCCATGATTCCCGTTGCAGACCGGTGTCACCCATCACGCGCACATGATTAGCCCAGTTGCGTCGTGCGCTCGTGACGGGAGCGACAAGCATCAGGGTGTCGGCAAGCTCGAGATGATCCGATGATGAAACGACAACGTAGGGACGACGTCCGCCTTGCTCTCGACCGCGAACCGGACTCGCGTCGGCCCAGACAAGCCGCCCCGGATCAATGTTTTGCACGGTCACATCATGAGTCATTAATTGGCTACCGGGCCCTTGCCCGCATTACGAGCAACCCACGCGTCCCACTCCTCTTGCCATTCGTCGGCAACAGTTGCCCCATCCCATGGCACGTCAGCCCGCTGAGGATTAGCCTCTTGGGCGTAGTCTTCCCAGTCTTGAGAACTCATGGCTGCCACGGAGGCTCGAAGGGAATCCCAGCGCTGTTCGCGGTCTGCCATGGCGATGAGCTTGTTGAGGTACTGATCAAGGGTGCATTCTTCGCGCTTCGCCAGAACTTTCAGCTTGTCGCGCGTATCGGGCGACACCTTGATGGTCGTCGGCAGCTTGGCGGGTCTTGTCATACTTTGAGAATACCAAATGGATTGCGAGCACGTCTCAAGTTTTCAACAGGGAAAAGGGCCGAGCCTTTCGGCCCGGCCTTTCAACGATGTGTGCGGCTAACTAGCCGTTGCGACGGCGGCGCACCATGACCAGCGCAATCGCACCGGCTGCCAGCAGCCCCGCGCTCACCGCAACCGAAGTGCCGATGGTCGACGAATCAACGCCCGTATTCGCCAGTGCACAATTGGTGTCTGTCACTTGCTGCAAACCGGTCGCCGCGGCATAAGCGCCTACCCACGTGATCGTGGCAGCATGATTGACAGCCATCATGTAGGTGTAGTTCACCGAGTTCAGGGTTCCTGTCTGGGCAAGGCTCGTGCGGTCAAGCAGCTTGAATCCCGCGTTCTGATAGTCGCCCACAATTACGCTGTTGCAGGTCAGACCGATGCCGAACATTTCATCCACCAGCCCGTTTGCACTCGTAATGCTGGAACCATCGGCGGCGTACTTACGAATCGCACCTGAGTCGTAGTCGCCAATGTAAAGCGTGTCGTCGGCACCAAGGGCGCACGTGTAGGGGCCGCTCGTATCGGGCAACTGGGTCGTCAGAGTCAGTGAACTCACGTCAATCACCGAGGTGTAGTCCTGGTCGTAGCCCGGTGAATACAACGTAGATGAGTCAGACGTGATGCACATTTGGTAGGGGTAGTCGGCTGCCATGACGAGCGGGGAACCGACGGGTGCATACGTTGACAGGTCAATCTTTAGGATTTGTTTGGCTGTCTTGGCGTACACCAAGAGGGCTGATCCGTCGGGTGTGACGGCACCGATCCAGCCCGCGAAAGGCAACGTTATTGTCTGAGTAATCGTGCCCGACCCAACATCGAGCACGACAACTCTTTGCGGATTATCACCCAGGATGTAAATCTCCGACCCGTCGGGGGAAACAACAGCCTCGCCGGCATTGATCAGCCCGAGGGTAGCCGCCGAATACGAAACGGCGGTTTTAGTCGAACTGTTGTAAACGGTCATGCCGCTGGCCCCCGAGTAAGTGGCCGCAATGGTGCCGTCAGCCGAAGTGGAGACCCAGTTGTAGTTCCCGGTGGTGGCGATGGGCGGCTGGGCTTCAGGGGCAGCGAACGCGGGCGTTGAGAGCCCGAGCGAAGCCAGTGTTGCCAGAATTGCCGTGGCAACAGCAGTCACCCAGGTAGTGGTCTTCTTCACGGATTTGCTCGTTTCCCGCTTTACGCACAAAGGGTAAATCCCCCTGAGGAGACTCTACTGCTCTGGCGTCTCCTTGCGACGACGCACCATGACCAGTGCGATCAAGCTCACCCCGCGGGCGGGCCGATAGTGCGACTACGGCCACGAAACTCGGCTACCGCCGTATCCGTCTCGTCGCGCACCGTGACGTCATAAATTCCGCTCCGGCCGGAGCGCGACCGCACGGATGCGCTGGCAACCAGACGCTGCCCGAGCTTGACGGGTCGCAGAAAGGTGATGTCGGCCCCCGCGGCGAGGGTCACCGCCGAGGAATCGTTACACGCAAAAGCGAACGCGGTGTCGGCCAACGCAAAGATGAGCCCGCCGTGCATGATGCCAAAGCCGTTCAACATGTCTTCTCGAACCAACATGGTGGCGACCGCGTGACCGCTCTCACGCTCAACAATCGTGATTCCGAGGGCGGCCGATGCCGCGTCTCGCTCGAACATGTCTGCGTCGGTCATCGCGCTGCGCTGCCAAACACCGGTGTGCGCTTTTCTTGGAACGCAGCGAATCCCTCGCGGTAGTCATCGGTTTCGCAGAGGGCTCCCTGCGCAACATTCTCGTGGTCGACCGAGGCCCACAGCCCGAGGCGTTCGTCGCGCAGTTCTCGCACAAGCTCCTTGCTTGCGCGGAATGCCTGGATAGCTCCGGTTGACGCCCGAACCACGCGCTCCCGAGTGAAGTCGAGCAAGTCTGCCTCCGGCACGGCCCTGCTGAAAAGCCCCGCCGCAACGGCCTCGGCGCCGCTCATCAGTTCGGCCGTGTAGATCAGGTCGAGCGTTCGGTGAGCTCCGAGTCGCTCGAAGAACAGTGCGTGCCCACCCGAGTCGAGCGTTGCGCCAAGGTTGGCAAAGGGTGAACCAATCTTTGCGTTCTCGGCCACATAGACGACATCGCACGCGATGAGTAGCCCCAGTCCGACTCCCAGACACGCACCCGTCGCTGCCGCAAACGTGGGAGCCGGAAAATCGGCGATCTGGCGAAGAAGCGGCGTCACAAGATGCGCGAGGTAAGCCGTTGCGTCGTCTGTTGCCGGATCCACGTTGCTGATGTCACGACCCGCGCAGAACGCACGCCCCTCACCGCGCAGCAGCACAGCGCCGACGCGCGCTTCGTGCGCCGCGGTGAATGCCGACCCTAGGTCGGCGAGATCTGTCTCGTTAACCGAATTGAGACGCTCGGGCGCATTGAGCACGATCTCGGCCACACCGCCGGTGATGGTCAGGTCAATCGACATGAGTTCTCCTAAGAGTCGTAGTTGATTTCGACGAGCTCGCTCGTCGGTATGGACTGACACGTGAGCACGTATCCGCGCTCGAGTTCATCGGGTTCGAGCGCGTAGTTCTCGACCATGTTCACCGTGCCCGAGACCACGGTTGCCCGGCAGGTTCCGCACACGCCACCGGCGCAGGCGAAGGGCACGTCAGGTCGTACTCTGAGCGCTGCGTTGAGAATGCTCTCGTTGCTGTGCACGGGGGTCGTGACGGTTGCCGAGGTTCCGTCTAGTCGGAACGTAATCGTGTGCACGTCTTGACCCGCTTCAACCACTATCGGTCGGCCAGACTGGCCTCCGAGACCATCGGGCCGCCCGGTGGTGAACAGTTCGAACCGAACGTCGTCTGCCGCCACGCCATGCTCAGCGAGGGTGTCGCGAACCAGCTGCACGAGATCGAAGGGTCCGCAAATGAACCACTCGTTGACATCGGTTGGCGAAATGAGTTGCTGCAGTATCTCGTTGATTTTTTGCTCGTCCAGACGACCCGAGAGCAACTCAGAGCTTCGCGTCTCTCGCGTGAGCACGTGATACAGCGCAAGCCTGGTGGGGTACCGGTCTTTGAGATCGGCGAGCTCGTCGACAAACATCGTCTCCATCGCGGTGCGGTTGGAATACACGAGCGAGAAACGGTTGCGGGGGTCGGCGGACAGGGCGCTCTCGATGAGCGCGATAACGGGGGTGATTCCCGAACCGGCGGCAATCGCCACGAAGTGCGCGCCGGTCTCCGAACTCTGGGAAACAAAGGCGCCCTCGGGCATCATGACCGACAGCTGCATTCCCGGCTTGAGATTCTCGATCGCCCAGGTGGAAAAGAGGCCGCC
>CAFBMB010000043.1_pt1 | contig 11037 bp, 11 predicted proteins | sample 7268381 | NCBI WGS metagenome assembly CAFBMB01 (sample SAMEA6814053, study PRJEB35770) | freshwater metagenome | biome: Freshwater; feature: Freshwater reservoir; material: water | place: Czech Republic | collected 2017-05-23 | depth 30m m
ATGACCCGCTGTTATCGCCTGGGCCTCGGCAACCGAAGGACACAGCACGATGTCACCCAGGAGTCCGGCTGGGGTCTGAAACTCGTCGGTCCCGGGGCGCAACTGATCCATCGGAAAACTGAGCACATCAGTGGGGCCCGGCTCGTCGAGCCACTTCAGATGCAACTCTTCCATGGGGCCCACCTCATAGAGCAGGATGTTGACCTCCGCATCGGGATGAACGCGCAGGGCATCAAGGGCAAAGACCGCCATGCGATGAAGCCCCGGCTCATCTACCTGAAACGATGTCTCATTATTGATTTCGATGCTCACCGCTTGCGCTCCCGCCGTGACCGGGTGCGCTCTTCGAACGCGGTGTAGGCATCAACGATGCGCCCCACGAGCGAATGCCGCACCACATCTTCGGACCCGAGATAAGCGAACTCAATATCAGGGATGTCGTCGAGAACGTCGGTGACGATGCGCAGACCACTCGTCGCACTCGGAAGGTCAATCTGAGTGATGTCACCGGTGATCACCATGTGTGAATTAAAGCCCAGTCGTGTGAGAAACATCTTCATTTGCTCCGGGCCCGTATTCTGCGCTTCGTCGAGAATAATGAAGGAATCGTTCAGGGTTCGACCCCGCATGTAGGCCAGCGGTGCCACCTCGATGGTGCCAATGCTCATCAGCTTGGGCACGAGCTCCGGATCCATCATGTCGTTGAGCGCGTCAAAAAGCGGGCGCAGGTAAGGGTCGATTTTGTCGGTCAGAGTGCCCGGTAAGAACCCCAGTCGCTCGCCAGCCTCCACGGCGGGCCGGGTCAGGATGATCCGGTTAACTTCTTTGCGCTGCAGAGCGGCCACGGCCATCGCCATGGCCAAGTAGGTCTTTCCCGTTCCGGCCGGGCCGATTCCAAAAACAATGGTGTTGTCACGCACCGTGTTGACGTACCGCTGCTGTCCGGGCGTCTTTGCCCGAATCATTTTGCCCCGTGCCGTGAGAATCACCTCGCCGTGATTCTTCACCGTGGCACCAGCGTGAGCATCATTTTCTGTCACATCTGTCTCGGTCAGATCAATCCCCTGCCGCACCAAATCGACGAGTTCACCAATAAGCGCCCGCACCTGAAGCGCTTGATTCGCTCCCGCTTCCGTGTCGTCGCCGGTCAGCGTGATTTCGTTTCCGCGCACGCGCAGTGTCACCAGCGGGTATTCTCGCTCGATCCGCGTCATCAATCGATCTTGCGGGCCGAGGAGGCGCACCATGTCAATACCGGTTATGGTGAGCACCTCAGAAAATGCCGCGCTAGGCAAGCGCACTCTCCGTGAGTCCGCCGCAAAGCACGTGAGCGTGAACGTGAAAGACGGTTTGGCCTGCAGACGCTCCCGAATTGAAAACGAGGCGGTACTCGCCGTTGGCGTGCGTCGCCGCCAATTGATCTGCCACCGAAATCATCTCTGCCAAGAGGGCGGGATCCCCGACGGCAAGCTCGGATACATTCGCGTACTGCTGAGTTTTTGGAATGACGAGTAGGTGGACGGGAGCCTGCGGAGCAATGTCTTCAAACGCGATGAGTCGCTCGTTTTGCCACACCACCGTCGCCGGGATCTCTCCCGCGACGATCCGGCTAAAAATTGTGGGCTCGCTCATAGTCCTATCGTAGGTCTAGCTCCATCGACCCGACAGCGCCGAAGCAAGTGCCGCGGCGACGGGGCCCGCCGTTGAGGTGCGCAAGACGTGTCGGCCGAGGCGCAGAACGTGACATTCGGCGGCATCAAACTGAGCGCGTTCGGCATCACTAAACCCGCCCTCAGGGCCGACAATAAAGACTGATTCGTTGACGACCTGTGATTCGCCGGGGGCCTCATCGGCCATCACGACATGTGCCCAATCAACCGAGTCGAAGGCTTGCCCACTTTGATCGAGAACGAAGAAGTTGCTGGGTTCGCGCGCAAGAATCTCGACAGCCGAACACGGCGACAAAACCGGGGGAACCCATGCCCGCAGCGACTGCTTACTCGCTTCTCGAGCAATCGTCTGCCATCGTGTCTGCCCCTTCTGCACTTTGTCCCCCACCCAGCGACTGATGCTGCGGTCAGCAACAAAGGGAATAATCGCGTCTACGCCAACTTCTACGGCCGCCTCGACAGCGCGCTCATCCCGATCAGACTTGGCTAGGGCCTGGGCGAGAACGAACCGGTGGCGCGGTTGGCTGGTCACCTGCACCTCTGTCACCAAGAAGCTGACGGCGGATTTGTCGACGGCCACGACCTCTACGGTGCAGGTAAGCCCACGGCCGTTTCCGAGAATCACAGCCTCTCCCACGCGAAGCCGAGAAACGGTGGCGGCGTGACGCCCCTCGGGACCCGAGAGCGTCACGTGATCGCCGGACGCTGCCGTCTCAAGTGTCTCGTCTATGAAAAAATGGGCCATGGTGGTCATCCCTCAGCGGGCTAGAGAAACCGATCTCGCAGTTTGGCAAAGAGCCCCTGTTGGAACGATCCGAGAACCGGCGGCTGAGCCTTGCGCGATGACGCAAACGACGCAATAAGTTCCTTCTCTTTGGCAGAGAGTTTGGTCGGCGTGAGCACGTGCAGGCCAATGCGAAGATCGCCGCGCCCGTTTCCGCGCAATCGACCGATGCCACGATCCCTGATCACAATGACGTCAGCACTTTGCGCGCCCGGCTTAATCTCTACGTCGACCGGTCCGTCGAGTGCCTCGAACGTAAAGGTTGTGCCCAGAATGGCATCGGCCATCGACACGTCAACCGTGCACAAAAGGTCGTCTTTGAGGCGATTAAAGACGTCGTTGCTTCGCACCAAGATTTCGATAAACAGGTCGCCGCTTGCCCCACCGGCCGGCCCGACCTCGCCACTGCCCGGCAGGTGGAGTCGCACGCCGCTATCTACGCCCGCGGGCACGTCAATGGTTACCGTCTTGCGCGCACGAACGCGACCATGACCCTGGCAGGTCGTGCACGGAGTTGCGATGACAGTACCGAATCCTCGACACGATCCACACGGAGCCTGCGTCATTACGTTGCCGAGAAGAGATCGAACGGTTCGATTGATCACTCCGGCGCCACCACAGATATCGCAGGTCACCGGCGACGTGCCCGGCTGGCAACAGGAACCGGAACACGTTTCACACACCGCTGCCGTATCGAACTCAACTTCTTTTTCGATACCAAAAATAACGTCGGCAAGCTCAACATCCAGACGGAGCAGGGCGTCTTGTCCGCGTTCGCTCCGCGATCGAGGACCCCGCGACGACTGTCCACCGCCAAAGAAAGTCGAGAAAATGTCGCCAAAATCGGCGAATCCCCCGCCACCAAAGGGATTACTGTCACCACCCCGGTCATAGTTTTCACGCGACACGGGATCGCTCAAGACCTCATAGGCGTGCGTCACCATTTTGAAACGGTCCTGGGCTTCGGGATCGGGGTTGACATCCGGGTGAAGCTCACGGGCGAGGCGTCGATATGCCTTCTTGATTTCTTCGCTGGAGGCATCGCGAGAAACGCCCAGGACGTCGTAGTGATCAGCCAACGAAATTCATTTCTGTGTTGATGCGGATGGGGGAACTGCCGGATCTAAGAATCGAGGATGCGCGAGAGGTAGTGCGCGACAGCGCGCACCGCCGCCATATTGCCGGAGTAATCCATGCGGGTGGGACCGATGACACCCAGGCGAGAGACCTCGCCGGAACTGCTGTAGCCACCGGCAACGAGACTGGCCTCGCGAAAATCGCGAACATCATGCTCGCGACCAATGCTGACCGACACTTCTGACTCGTCACTGGCCATCTCGGCGAGAAGTTTGAGAACGGTCACCTGCTCTTCAATGGCGTCGAGGAGCGGATAGATGCTGCCCTGAAAGTCATTTTCTGTGCGAACGAGGTTTCCGGCACCCGCCATCACGAGTCGCTGCTGCCGGTTGGCCGCGACCTGTTCTGCCAGAGTTGCCACTAAACGCATAGATGTCACGCTGAGCTCCGGCGCGACTGCCGGAGCCTGAGCGAGTGCCTCGGTAACCTCACCAAGCTTCTGCCCGGCAACGGCGGCGTTGATATGCGTTCGAAGTGTCGCAATTTCTAGCTCACTCAATTCTCGATCCGTCTCGATTGTGCGTTGCTCAACGCGCCCGTTGTCGGTGATCAAGACGCTCATCACGCGTTTGTTACCGAGACCCACCAGTTCGATGTGTTTCACGCGCGCGCCACCGAGCGACGGGTATTCAACGACGGCGACCTGGTTTGTCAACTGGGCGAGAAGCCGGACGGTGTGAGCTAAGAGCGCGTCGATGTCGTCTGATTCCTCGAGCACCCGCTCGATCGCCGAACGCTGAGCCACACTCAGCGATCGAATATCGTCGAGATTGTCGACAAATACTCGGTAGCCCTTGTCGGTGGGAATTCGACCACTCGATGTGTGCGGTGCCGTAATCAGGTGCTCGTCTTCGAGCAACGACATGTCGTTTCGGATGGTGGCCGCCGAAACGCCAAAGGAGTGGCGATCAGCAATTGACTTTGACCCCACGGGTTCGCGCAGTGAAACGTAGTCCTGAACGATGACGCGAAGAACGTCGAGGCCCCGCTGTGAAACCATCGTGACCTCCCTGCGCGTCGCTAGCACTCTAACCCTGTGAGTGCCAATAATACCTGCTGAAACATAGTGCTTGCTGATACCACAAAACAGGACTAGCCTTTTTTTCTCAACGACCACCAACTCGAAAGGAATGGCATGTCGACCTCGCAACCCCAGCTTCCCGAAAGCGAAGAACGCAACATGACGGCCCTGGGCAATATCTTGGGCATCGTTATCGGTTTCGTATCACCGCTCATTTTCTGGCTCATGTACAAGGACCGAAGTGCTTTTGCCGACCGCAACCTGAAGAGTGCGCTGAACTTTCACCTGACGATGATCATCGCCTACATCGTTGGTTTTATTCTCACCTTCGTCTTCATCGGAATCCTCATTATTATTGCCATCGGAGTGCTCACGCTGATCTTCTCCATCTTGGCCTTCGTCAAGACAAAAGACGGCATCGACTACAAGTACCCGATCGCCATTCCGTTCATCAGGTAGCGCGAGATTAGTCGTCGGTTTCGACAAGGCGACGAACAACCTCATCCGCACGAAGCCGTCCGGCGAGCGTCAGCACCAACTGACCTCCCTGGGCGGCTTCGTCAATGAGTAAGCCGTCCCTTACCAACGCCAGCACTTCAGCCTGATTCGTTTGTGCACGCTCGAGGCCGTCGCTCAGTCGAAGACCCAGCATGAGACGCTCTAGTTCGCGAGCCGGTGCATCCGGAATCTCATATCCCACCGCCGGAGTCTTTTCAGCCTCAAGTCGTTGCTGATACTCGGCCGGATGCTTCACATTCCACCAGCGTGCACCGGCAATGTGCGAGTGCGCACCCGGACCAAACCCCCACCAATCATGGTTCCGCCAATACGCGAGGTTATGCTTCGACCGCGTCTCGGGGGTTCGCGCCCAGTTGCTGATCTCGTACCAGGCAAGACCGCCCCCCCCGAGCACCTCGTCCGCCAGCTCATACATATCCGCGTGAAGATCATCGTCGACGGGTGCAACATCACCACGGCGTATGCGGCGCTCGAGCGCAGTGCCCGCCTCGACGATCAACGCGTAGGCCGAGACATGATCCAGTTGGAAGCCGACCACTGCGTCGAGAGTTCGACGCCAATCGTCAAGGGTCTCTCCTGGCGTGCCAAAAATGACGTCGACACTCACGGCCAGACCAGATGCTTTGGCGGCTGCCACAACGCCGGATATGCGTTCCGCATCGTGCGTACGGTCCAACGTGGCCAAAACATGCGGCACTACCGATTGAACGCCGAGGCTCACGCGGGTGAAGCCCCCGGCCACGAGAGTATCAAAATAGGCCGAGTCGACAGTGTCCGGATTTGCTTCCGTCGTAACCTCCACGTCTGCCTCACATTCGAACGTCGCACTGAGCTCATCGAGCATCGCCACGAGAGACTCGGCGGGCAACAGGGTCGGCGTTCCTCCGCCAAAAAAGACGGTGCTCACGGCACGATTGTCGCCGACGCGTGTGAGTGATTTTCGCGCGAGGGAGATTTCACGCCCGACCGTTTCGCCGTATGTTTCGCGACGCGAACCCCGCAACTCATCACTCGTGTAGGTGTTGAAGTCGCAATAGCCGCACCGCACCCGACAGTAGGGCACGTGCACGTACGCTGAAAAGGGTGTCTGGGAATTCGGCACGATTCCCTCGGGAAGCCGGCCGTCGGCCGACGGCATCAATCCCTCAGGAAGCGGCCCCGCCATCACACGCCTTCGGCATTACGCGGCGTCACTTCCGTCGCGTGCGCGTCGGTGACCGTTTCGCGCGCATGCGCGACCCTGGCCGGGTTAAGACCGCGGGCGATTCTCGTGCGAACGCGAGACAGAATGGCGAGAATGCCCGGGAAGAAAAACCGGGACGTGCGAAGTGAGCCGGGCGCAACGACCTGAACGACCTTCGACCAGACCGTGCCGTCCGGCCGGTACTCAATCCCGATCAAAAACTCGCCGACAAACGGCTCGGTATCCAACGTTCCGAGCGTTACCGAAGCCATATTTAGTTCGCGGTTGACGGCGACGACTCGAAAATGGCGTTCCCGACGACCACCGCGGCCCCACGTGATGGTGACGACATCGCCGGGGGTGATGAAACTTCTTCCGTCGCGTGCATAAACAACCTCGCCCGCACCCGAGGCGTGAGAGGCCGATTCACCGGCTGTCGTGTAACCATCTGCCGAGGCGCGCTTAACATGCTCAAGTCGAAATCCGGCCGCATCAATCATGCGCCACGACAGCAGGTTCTCTTCACACCAGTCAAACCGCTCCGCGCCGCTGCCGATATGCCACTGGGTGGCTGCCGAGCGAAAGCCGCGTGGTGGGTACGCCAAGACGTCGTCCGCGGCCGTTGCCCCGACCGCAGCATACGAGACGGCCTCGTCTTGAAAAGTTGACCGGCGGCGCGTCACGGCTTTTTCTTCGTCTCTTCATCGCCCTGGAGCGCCGCGATGAAGGCTTCCTGGGGCACCTCAACCCGGCCTACCATCTTCATGCGCTTCTTGCCCTCTTTCTGTTTCTCCAGCAGCTTGCGCTTGCGCGTGATGTCTCCGCCGTAGCACTTGGCAAGAACATCCTTGCGGATCGCGCTGATGGATTCCCGAGCAATGATGCGAGCGCCGATGGCCGCCTGAATGGGCACTTCGAACTGCTGCCGAGGAATGAGTTTCTTGAGTCGCTCGGTCATCACAACACCGTACGCGTAGGCCTTGTCTTTGTGCACAATCGCGCTAAACGCGTCAACCTGTTCACCCTGCAACAGGATGTCAACCTTCACCAGGTCGGCCTCTTGTTCGCCCGACGGCTCGTAATCGAGAGACGCGTAACCTTGCGTGCGCGACTTGAGGTGGTCAAAGAAGTCAAAAACAATCTCGCCGAGCGGCATGTTGTAACGAATCTCGACGCGGTCCTCACCGAGATACTCCATGCCCAACAAGGCTCCGCGGCGCGACTGACACAGTTCCATGATTGTTCCGACAAAGTCCTTGGGCGCCAAAATGCCCACTTTCACCATGGGCTCCGTGACCGTCTTGATTTTGCCCGTGGGGTATTCGCTGGGGTTGGTGACCTCGATGACCTTGCCGTCTTCGGTTGTCACTCCATAGGGCACGCTGGGCGCGGTGGCAATCAGATCGAGGCCGAACTCACGTTCCAGCCGTTCGGTGATGATTTCAAGATGCAACAATCCCAAGAAGCCGCAGCGAAAGCCAAAACCTAGGGCGACAGACGTTTCGGGCTCGTAGTTCAGCGACGCGTCAGACAATTTGAGCTTGTCAAGAGCCTCTCGAAGGTTGGGGTAGTCACTGCCGTCTATGGGATAGAGACCGGAGAACACCATGGGTTTGGGATCGGTGTATCCGGCCAGTGCCTGGGTGGCCGGCTTGGCCTGATCGGTGACCGTGTCGCCCACCTTGGATTGGCGAACATCTTTTACGCCCGTAATGAGGTAGCCGACCTCACCCACACCCAGACCCTGTGATGGCGTGGGCTCGGGAGAGCTGACCCCGATCTCGAGGAGTTCGTGCGTTGCTCGCGTCGACATCATCTGAATGCGCTGACGCGGGGAAAGTTTGCCATCAATGACGCGAACGTAGGTGACGACGCCGCGGTAGGCGTCGTAAACGGAATCAAAAATCATGGCGCGTGCCGGAGCATTCGGGTCGCCAGCGGGCGGCGGAACGACCTCAACAACTCGGTCGAGAAGCTCCGCAACGCCCTGCCCCGTCTTTCCCGAAACACGAAAAACGTCTTCTGGCTTTCCGCCGATGAGGGAGGCGATCTCTTTGGCGTATTTTTCGGGATCTGCGGCGGGCAGGTCGATCTTGTTGAGCACCGGAATGATGGCGAGATCGTTGTCGAGCGCGAGATAAAGATTCGCCAACGTTTGAGCCTCGATGCCCTGGGCGGCATCGACGAGCAGAATGGCACCCTCACACGCGGCAAGCGAGCGAGATACCTCGTAGGTAAAGTCAACGTGACCGGGCGTATCGATCATGTTGAGAGCAAAAGATTGACCGGCGACCTCCCAGGGCATGCGAACCGCTTGGGACTTAATGGTGATACCGCGCTCTCGCTCGATGTCCATGCGGTCGAGGTATTGAGCGCGCATCGACCGCTCATCCACGATGCCCGTAATTTGTAGCATTCGGTCGGCTAACGTCGACTTTCCGTGGTCGATGTGCGCAATGATGCAAAAATTGCGAATTTTGGCGGGCTCCGTCGAGGCTGGCGTCAGCGGAGTGCGGGCACGAGGAGACATAGCCCCTCCAGTCTCCCATGTCTCATCCCTCCGTTTTCTCCAAAAGCGAAAGGTGCTGGTAGCCTAAACAAGGACTTTTGCGGGAACCCACACTCGCGAGGTTTGTGCCAGGCGCCCCTCTATCGCTGAACACAACACCAGCAGTCAACTTCACTCGCGCGATAAAGCGCGACGTGACAACTAACGAAGGTATGTACGTGGCAAATATCAAGTCGCAAATCAAGCGCAACCTCACCAATGCGAAAGCGCAAGAGCGCAACAAAGCTGTCAAGAGCGAGGTCAAGACCGCGGTTCGGTCGGCCCGCGCGGCCATTGCGAGCGGCGACAAGGCGGCCGCCACCAGCGCCGTGAGCGTCGCTGCCCGAAAAATCGATAAGGCTGTGAGCAAGGGCGTTCTGCACAAGAACCAGGGCGCCAATCGCAAGTCGGCTATTGCCGCCAAGGCAGCCGCACTCTAGACATAAAAGATGAGGCACGGGCTTCGCTTCGGCGGAGCCTTTGCCCGTTAACGCGGCTGCTCATTAGCGCAGACCGTAGTTCGCAACAACGCTCACCATGCGCTCGAGGGCAAAAATGGAATCGCGTGTCGCGCCTTTTACGTTGGCGTCGGCGTCGGCGACCGCCACGATAGCGGTTGCCAGGCCTCCTTCGCTCCAGCCGTTCAGGTCACGGCGGGCGCGATCGATTTGCCAAGGAGCGGCACCGATGGCACCGGCCAGTTCTGCCGACGAACGCCGATCGCCCATCACCCGCGCCATGACGCGCAACTTGCTGGCAAAAGCAGCCACAACGGGAACCGGATCGGATCCTGACTCGAGTGCATTGCGCAGTGCAACCAGGGCATCACCGGGGCGTCCGGCGATAGCTATGTCGGCGACACGGAACGCCGTCGCCTCCGAGCGCCCCCCGTAGTAGGTATCGACGTCTCGTTCGTCAATGTCTCCCGACGTATCCGACATGAGTTGTTGGCAAGCGGCAGCCAACTCGGACCCGCTCGACGAGAAGGCGGCCACGAGACCACGCACCGCACCGGGCGTGATGCGCCGTCCGCCCGCATCGAACTCTGCGAGAGCAAATTCAAACTTGTCGTTATCAGACTTGAGTTCATCAACAATGATCTCAATACCGCCGCCCGCGCCGGCGCGAATGGTGTCGAGGATCTTCTTGCCGCGCACCCCACCCGAGTGACGCAAGACGAGAGTGGTGTCGGCGTCGGGATATTCAAGATAGCTGACCACATCCTCGATGAAGTCATCGGTGCACTTCTCTACCGCTGACACGCGAATCAATCGTGGTTCGCCAAACAATGACGGGCTGGCCAGCGTCAGCAGCTGACCGGCCGCATACGATGTCGCATCGACGTCGGAAACTTCAAGCGCGGGATCGGCGTCGCGCAACTGTTGGCGCACCGCCGTGGTGGCTCGCTCCGCAAGGAATTCCTCTGGGCCGGTCACCAAGACAACGGTTGCCGGACGCGCCTCGCGCCACCCCAATTGCGGGATGGCAACAGAGGTCTTGACTTTGCTTGCTCGACCCGATGTTGTGGCCACGACTCATCCCTTGACGCGCTAACGAATAATGCCAGCCTAACCAGCGCCGAGGTCAGCTTTCTCGTGCCACACGCTGAGGTTGTTGCCGTCACTTGAAATCAACACCAGCCCCTGACGATCGGTGCGCACAATGGTCGAACCCAGCGATGTGAGTAGCCGCAGTATCTTTGCCGTCGGATGTCCGTAACCGTTGTCGCGACCCACCGAAACAAGGGCGAGACGCGGATGCAATCTGGTGGTGAGCGAGGCCGACTGGTCTGCAGAACCGTGGTGTGCGACCTTGAGAATGTCGACACCGGTCAACGCAGGGTACTTTGCGAGTAGTGCATCTTGAGCGTCTTCACCGAGATCGGCCAGAAACATTCCCGAAAAGTTTGGCGTTCTCACGCGCAGTGAAATGCTTCCGGGGTTTCCGCCCTGCATGTCTGGGTGGCCGGGCGCTGGCCACAGAATTTCGCAGGTCGTATCGCCGAGAGTTATCTGCTGACCGGCGAGTGCGCGCACAACGGTAATGCCGTGGGCGGCAAGATCACGGATCACCCATTCATCGCCAGCTCGTTGCGGAGCAGAAATGAGAACCGTTGAGGCCTTTCCAAACAAAACTGACGATCCACCGGCGTGGTCCTGGTCGAAGTGTGTCAGC
>CAFBMB010000044.1_pt1 | contig 10713 bp, 8 predicted proteins | sample 7268381 | NCBI WGS metagenome assembly CAFBMB01 (sample SAMEA6814053, study PRJEB35770) | freshwater metagenome | biome: Freshwater; feature: Freshwater reservoir; material: water | place: Czech Republic | collected 2017-05-23 | depth 30m m
CCCTGACCTTCTCATTGCGAACGAGACGCGCTACCAACTGCGCCATAGGCCCAAGCCTGTCAATTATATGGCCGTCGGCACCTTGAGCTTTCGGCTCGGCCATTCCACGACAAACATCGCGAGCACGATGAGCACCCCGCCGACAATCGTCTTGAGCGCCAGAACCTCCTGGCCAACCGCCACCGCGACGATGGCGGCGAAGACAACCTCCAGGGTGAGAATCACGGCCACCCGGGACGCATCCATGCGAGATTCGGCCCACGTCTGCACGAAGTACGCCACGGCGGTCGCGAAGATGCCCGTGAAAGCAACGCCCAACCAGATGTTGAGCGTCGGCGGAGGTTGATAGCCGTCGACAAGGGCGCCAATCCAGGCCACAGCGGTGGCCACAGTGAGTTGCACCAGCGTGAGAGCGTAGCTCGAGAGTCCCGGGCTCCACCGCGCCAAGACGACGTAGTGCAGGGCAAAAAGAAGTGCTCCCACCAAGACCCAGATCTGCGTGACGTTAAACCCGAAGCCGTTGATCGATATGAGGGCTAAGCCCGTAAAAGCGAGCGCAACACCGGCCCAGACGCGCCCGGCGATCGGGGTGCGATAGAGAATCCAGCTGAGCAGCGGAACCACGACAACATAGAGACCCGTGATGAAACCGGTTGTCGCTGCCGTATTCAGGGTCAACCCGATGCTTTGGGTCAAAAAGCCGACAGCCAGAATGACGCCCAAGACGCTGCCGCGCGTGAGGATCTTGGGCGAGATCTGCCGCACGATGGTGGGCCGAAATAGCAACATGACGACAACGGCGACCGAGAAGCGCGTGGCGATGAAGTCCCAGAGAGGTTCCTGCTGCAGAGCGGGCTTCATGACCACGAAAGCCACACCCCAGACAAACGCCACGCCAACGAGCGCGAGGCCCGTCATCCACTGCGTCTTCACTCACTCAGGTTACTGAGAGAATGCTCGCGTTCGTCACCGCAGCGAGACCTAGACGTTGTCTTTGCGGAAGGTCCGCGTGCCAAACCAGAGTCCCGCGGCAAACAAGATGACCGTCCAGATGCAACCCCACATCGTGATCAGCGTGAAGAAGTCGCCGGTAAAGAGTTCACGCACCGCGCTCACCAGGTACTTGATGGGCATGAAGTCGCTCACGACCACCAGCCATTCGGGCGCACCCGTCTTGATGCTGATGGGCAGCAGAATACCGGCCAGCAGCAGCACCGGCAGGGCGATGCTGTTCAGGATGGGCGCCAGGGCGTCCTCACTCTTCAGCGTGAGAGCCAGAGCATTCGACGATGCGGAACATGCGCCGCCGAGCAGAACCGTGATGAGAAGCCCTAGAATCATGCCCGGAATCGAGCCGGTCATGCCGAAAGCAAAGCCCAGTGCCACCAGCACGATGCCCTGCACGCCCAGCGACGTCACGTCGCGCAGGACGCGACCCAACAGCAGGGCAGCGCGACTGGCCGGCGTCACACGCTCGGACTCAATCACGCCCTGCCGCCACTCCGAGATGAGCCCGAATCCGGAAAACAGGGCGCCGAAGAGGCCCAGCTGGATGAGCAGTCCCGGCACAAAGAACGTGTAGGCGTTGAGCGCACCAATCTGGGCGGTCAAGGGTTTGAGCAGTGGCCCGAAGAGGCACAAGTAAAGGATGGGCTGTGCGAGGCCGATAATCACCCACACGGGGTTGCGCAGGGCAAGACGCATCTGCCGGCGATAGATGACCCAGGTCTGAAAAAAGAACATGTCGTTTGCTCGTCCTAACTGTCTTCGCGAAGAGATCGACCGGTCATGGTGAGGAATACATCATCGAGCGTGGGGCGACGCACCTCAATGGCCGCGAGCGTGACTTTTGCCTTTTCGAGGGCGCGCAGCAGCGGCGGAAGTTCTCCGCCCGCGCTCGGAACCCGAACCGTAACAACGAGTCCGTCACTCGTCGCCTTGGTGGCCCCCGGAATGGCCTTCGCGAGCTTGAGCACTGCCGTGGCATCGCTTTTCTGCGTGAGCAAGAGCTCAATGAGGTCGCCGGCAACTTGCCGCTTGAGGGCATCCGGGGTATCTGACGCCACGATGACGCCGTTGTCTATCACCAAGATGCGATCGCACAGGGCGTCGGCTTCGTCGAGGTAGTGCGTGGTCAAAAAGACCGTGCTGCCCAGCTTGTTGCGCAGATCGGCGATGTGCGTCCACAGATTGGCCCGCGCCTGAGGGTCGAGGCCGGTCGTGGGTTCATCGAGAAAGACCAGCTTGGGGTCGTGCACCAACCCCATGGCAATATCGAGGCGACGTCGCTGGCCCCCCGACATGGTCTTGGGTTGACGCAGCCACATGCCGTCGAGATCGAGTTGCTCAAAAAGTTGCTTGCCACGCTTTTCTGCGCGATCCCGGGAGATTCCGTAAAGCAGCGCGTGATCGATAACCTCTTCACCCGCCCGGGCCGTCATCGCCGTCGATCCACTTTGGGACACGTAACCGATGTTGCGTCGAACGTTGAGGGGGTCGGTCGCCAGATCAAATCCCGCCACCGTGGCCGTTCCCCGCGTCGGCTTCAGCAGGGTCGTGAGCATGCGAAGCGTCGTGGTCTTGCCAGCGCCGTTCGGGCCCAGAAACCCAACAATTTCGCCCTCGTCAACATCAATGTCGACGCCACCGACGGCGGTAACCGCCACCTTCTCTCGACCGCGCTTGGTATCGAAGACTCGAGCGAGTCCGCGGGCATGAATCATGTCGTCCCTTTCACCGATGTACCTGACAATCCTAGACAGTGCACACGTCGTCACTGTGCACGAGGGCAGCGTTGGCCGTTCGGACGAGGCCGCCCGCGGCGGCGAGCGCTAGACGGCGCGGCGACGGCGAAGTGCAGAATCGAGATCGAACGTTTCGGCGTCGACTTCGGCCACACGTCCGAGGTCGGCATACATGCTCGGCGCACGCTGCGTGGCTGGTGCCGCAGCGACCGACGCGGCGGGCATTACCGGCGTGATGCGCGCGGGGGTCTGCGTCGCCACGAAGGCCTGCTCGGCGAGCGCGCGGCGCCGACTCTCGCCAGCCCGCTGTTGCGCCAGCGTTGCCGATGCGGTTGAGCCGGGTTCGAGGTGAAGCGGCCGAGGAAGCTGTCGCGGGGTCCAGGTTGGCGCGACGGCCCGAGGGGCTTCCCCCTGATCAAAGGCCTCGGCCGATTGTCGCGCGGGTTGCGGGGCACGAACGCGAGCTGGCGCAGAAAGGGACGACACAACGATGAGCGACACGGTGCTACCTACCGCTCCGACCACCACGAGCACGATGTCGCCAACGTAGAACGTCAGGGCAACGCCGGCCGCGATGGTCGCGAGCGAAATGAGCAGCCCGGAAAACGCTGCCTGGCGCTGGCGACGACGACGATGGCGCGCCAGTAGTGCGCGTTGCGCAGCCGTCAGGTTCTCGTGGGCGACGCTGCGGGCGCGTTTTTTGCTGTGGCGTTCAACGCGACGCAGTGCCTTTCGTTGTTCGTGCAGCGCTCGCGCGGATTCCTCGGCGCTTCGCAGATGATTCGTTTCCAAACCCGCGGCCGTGAGCGCAGCCACCGTGTGTTTCAGTCGAACGGCATTCGCTTCGGTCTCGGCAAAGTGGCGGCGGCGAAGCCAACTGGGAATCAGATAGGCCACCCACAAAACGGCACCCACAGCGAAAACCAAGCCTCCACTCAGAATGTCACCGTTCATAACCTCAACGGTAAGAGACGAAGCGCCCCATGCTCGGCAGGGTTTAAGGCGTGTTGGGTTGAGTTGGTGGTGGAGCTTTCGACAGGTGAGAGGGAACCTTCCCCTCTTTCCAGCGCCTCAGCACGCCCTCGGGCACTTCTTCGATGGTCACGGCAAAACACACGTGATCGCGCCAGCCACCGGCGATGTGAATATAGCGTTCGCGATAGCCCTCATATCGAAAGCCGAGCTTCTCGACCACGCGCAAGGATGCCTGATTCTCCGGGCGAATGCAGATCTCCATGCGGTGAACACGAAGAACGGACAAACAATAGTCCGTGACCAGTGCGACCGCTGTGGGGGTTATTCCGCGACCGGCAACCCGCTCGGCTACCCAATAGCCAATCTGTGCCGTTGACAGGGAGCCGTGCGTTATGGCCGACACGTTAACCTGTCCGACGATCGCACCGTCCACCTCAATCACGAACGCGATGCCCGCTCCGGACCGGGAATAGGCGATGAGTGCCCGAACATTGGCTCGGGTATCAAAACTGACAAAGCCATCGGGATTCGTGGCTTCCCAGGGTCGCAGCCATGCTCGATTAAGCATCAATTCACGTTCGAGGGCTGCAGAATCGCGCACGCGCACCGGACGCAAAACGACGTCACCGTCACGAAGCACGAGCCCGCGCAGGTTTGCTATGAACACGACCTCAGCGTCGCCCGCGTCGTGCGTCCACGAATTTCGTCAACCAAGCATCAAAATCGGGACCGAGATCTTCGCGATTCACGGCGATCTCGACCACCGCCTTGAGGTAGGAAAGGCGGTCACCGGTGTCGTAACGCCCGCCGCGGTAAATGATGCCGAGAACTCCCGGGGATGCGGGGTCTGTGGCGATTGTTTGCAGGGCGTCGGTGAGCTGAATTTCGCCGCCGCGTCCCGGCGTCACGTGCTCAAGAACATCAAAAATCTGCGGCGTCAGCACGTAGCGTCCGACGACGGCAAGGTTCGATGGGGCCTCGCCCGGTTCGGGCTTTTCAACCAGTTGAGTCACACGCACCACGTCGTGCTGATCTGTCGTCTCTGTGGCAGCAACACCGTAGGCGCCGAGTTCCGACTCAGGCACTTCCATGAGAGCGACGACACAGGCACCGGTCTCGGCGTTGAGCACGAGCATGCGACTCAAGAGATCCTGATCGGCATCGATGATGTCGTCACCCAAAAGGAGGGCAAAGGGCTGAGTGCCCACATGCGAGCGTGCCTTGAGCACCGCGTGGCCCAAACCCCGCGGGTCACCCTGGCGAACGTAGTGAATGTCGGCAAGATCGGTCGAGTGCGTCACGTGTTCGAGGCGCATCTCGTCACCCTTTTCTTCGAGCTTCACCTCAAGCTCGAAGTTACGGTCGAAATGATTCTCGAGCGCGTTCTTGTTGCGGCCGGTAATCATCAGGATGTCCGTGAGACCCGCGTTGACGGCCTCTTCAACCACGTACTGAATCACGGGCTTGTCGACCACGGGCAACATCTCTTTGGGAAGTGCCTTCGTGGCCGGCAGAAAGCGCGTGCCGAGACCCGCAGCCGGAATGACGGCCTTGACGGTGTGAGGGGTTGCCACTTCTCCACCCTATCGAAGCGTTTGTTTCTAGGATGAGACCGTGACGGTCCAGACAGAAAAGGTGCGCATTCGCCGCGAGGTGCGCGGCAATCGCCAGCGCCGGTCTGCTGATCAACGGGATGAACACAACCGTGCCGTCGCCACACATCTGACCGACCTCATCACGAGCAGCGGTGCGCAGCGGGTTCTCATCTACCTCGCCACGCGCGACGAACCGCAAACCCGAGACGTGATTCGTGACCTGAGTGCCACCGGTGTGAGATTCTTTGCGCCGGTCTGCCTGCCCGACGGCGTTATGCACTGGGCGGAGGTCGACGGAAATTCTGCGGAACGTGTCTCAGAAGTCGGGACTCCCGAACCCGACGTCTCGCCCGAGAATCTTTTGCCCACGGTCGACGCCGACATGGTCGTTTGTCCTGCGGCCGCGGTCGACCTGTCGGGCACGCGTGTGGGGTGGGGGCGCGGATATTATGACCGCCTCTTGGCAACGCTATCGCCGGGATTGCCGGTTTTTGCGCTGGTCGGTGACGAGGATGTCTACGAACATCTTCCGCGAGAAAAGCACGACATGCCCGTGACGGGCGTGGTCACACCGAAGGGCTGGCGCCGGTTCTGATCGGTCACACCGGCCTGATCCCTAGCCCCAGTGTGGTGGCTTGTCTCGTTGTAGACGATCATCGTTCGAGTCGGATTCGTCGCGCAGATCTTCGGCGTCACTCTGTCGGCCGGCGGGTGGTTCACCCGATCCCTTGCCTGCAACCCGAACGCGGCGATGTCGGCGCCGTGGGGCTGCGTCGTCGGCGCTATTCGTCGTCGAGGGCATCCGCGCGAGGAATGTCGACGGCCGCTTTTGGCGGAGGAGCGTCCTGCCGCATCGGTAGCTCGGGTTCAGTAATGACGCGGGGAATCGAATCCGGAATATCGAGCGGGGCAGTCGGTATGTCGTCCTGCATATTAACCCGCACATCGTCGTCGATTTCGACGACGTCAACAGCAACGCCTTCGTCGGCAAACCGAGCAACATAACTCTCGGTTGGGGGCGCCGGACGAACATCCACGTCGGGCTGACTATCGCGCATCACCGATGCCACCGCCGCGTCGATGCCCTCGGTTGCTGACTGTGCCGGGCTTGGCGAATGGACCGGCGTAATTTCCATGGTTACTTGGCTCGACAGTCCGGCAATGCCGGCGACGCGAGCGGCGACCGCTTCGGGATCAGCAAAGAGCTCGAACGTGTGAACGCGAACGTAGTGCCAGCCCAGGCGTCGCAGGGCTGCCGGACGCAATCGCAGAGACTCTCTGAGTGTGCCCGTTGCCAAGACGCTGTCTGTCTCAACCGCAACAGCGACCTTGCCATAGCTGGCCACGAGGGCGATATCTTCTCCGTACCCCAGGGCGACCTCGAGACCGCGCTGGCGCAGGCGGTTGGCAAGGTCGAGCAGCATGGGTTCCGTGCTCGTGCTCTGCCTCGACGGTTGGGGGTCGCCGGCTACTTCGCGCACAATATCGCCCAGGAGGCGTGCGCCGTGTTCGAGTTCGACACCCGCGAGTTGCTCGGGGCCAAAACACGAGATGATGTCGAGCGACCTGCGCGCGCGCGTCATTCCCACAGCCAAGAGTCGCTCACTCCCTCGCTCGGACAGCGGACCAAAGTCGCTCAGTAAACGCCCGTGCGGGGTGAGTCCATAGCCGACCGAGAACAACACTCGGTCTCGGGTCACTCCCGCTGCCTCAGCCAAGGTTCGCACCATGAAGGGCTCGCCGTTGTCTCCCCATAAGAATCCGACAAGTTCGGGGCGACGGGCAATTGCCGACGTGACACCGGACTGGATGGCCGTCGCTGTCTTGCGACTGGGCGAAACCACCATGAGAGATTCCTGCGGGCGCTTGACCGCGTGTTCCAACACCGTGGCGACCACGCGTTCCACCTCGGCGTGGGTTGCTTCGATAATGCCCGACGCGCCGTCGGGCGGAGCCACCCCGTCTTTCACGACGTGCAGTCGAACGCTTCGGCTGCCCAAGAACGATCCCGCCCATGGCAAGAAGTTAATGCGCCCCGCATAAAAACGCCGATTGATAACGGTGGTGAGATCGCTACCGCTCGTGCGATACGACCGAGTGAGTGAAAATACCGGCAAAATTTCTGAGAACTGCGCGAGCGCCGAGGCGGCATGCAGGTCATCGAGACGCTCACTGCCGACCGACGTGTCTTCCTCGGCAATACTCGTGACAAATCGACTCGGTGTCTCGATGATGGGATCACCAAAAACGGCGACCGCTTGACCACGCTTGATGGCCGATACATTCTCGGCAATTGTGGTGGCACCCGCATCCAGCAGAAAAGTCACGTCGAAATCCGCCATCGGCAGCGACGCGGCTTCATAGGGAGAAACAATCCAGACGGGCGAAATCGCCCGTGCCAGGCGCGGCGCGATGGTGAAGAGTTCGCCCACCGAAACATGGCCCGACTTGAGCGCGTGACGGAGCCGATCAGATTCATCGGGAAAGTCCACCAGTCCGATTTTCCAGAGCTCAGCCAGTTTCGCCGCGAGTAGCGAACTGTTAGCTCCCGCGTGTGCCTCATCAACCATGCGAAAGTCGGCTTCGAGTCGGTCGAGTATTCCGGTATTGGCACCCAGAAGTGCCTGCTCACCGTCGAGCATTCCTTCCAACACCGACTGCCACCAGGCAAGCTCAAACTCGTCGGCAACACTCTCGGTTGGCACATGGCGCATCGACAGATCCTCGAGCAGTGATTCGAGATTCAACTCGCCCAGTCGATCGAGCAGCGTCATGCGCTCCTGAAGGTTCGCGAGCACCTGGGAGTCCGCCGCCAGGCCGCTGACCTTATTCGTGAGCTCGGCAATGGGCATCGTTGCCAGTGGTGCCGACGCTCCGGCTACTTGCAAGGGCGCGTCGAGAGCAGTGATGTCTTCCATCACGCGCTGATAGGCAACGCTCAGGTCGCTAATTCCCACCGGCACCTCGGGAAGAGCACCGGCAACCGTGTACCGCTGCCACATGGCTCGCTGTTCGTGAATGCGCACGAGCGCCGTGTGCATATCAGCGACCGTGGCACCGGGGCGAACGAATTCCACAGCGAGCTTGCGCAGATTCTTGCGCGCTGTCGCTGGCATATCGTGGCCCCGCCGACTCGCGGTTGCCGCAATGACGTCATCGAGGGGGCGATCGAAAACGTTCGGGATAAACGTGTCGAGGGTGTCACGAATATCGTTGAGCAAACGAATAAAGAGACCGAGCTCAAGCAAATTCTCAAACGACCGCATGCGGGTTTGGCCCACCACCTCGTCGGCGCGCTCGAGCAGTCGGGGCAGGTCAACGGTATGCACGCGCTTCGCGAGATCGTGAGCCGCTTGAGACTCCGCGTTGTTGGCGAACGTCACTCCGTACCACGGCGAATCATCGGGGCCGTATCGAAATTGCCCCAACTCCGCAGCCGAGATGAGCATCTGCGTTGCCGCATCGCGGTCAAACGCCAGCGACTCGACCGCCCGGCGCGGCAACCGTGCCGTCGTCGCCGGTGGGTCGGGCAACAGGGCGAGGCGGGAAAGTTCTTGCAGCGCATCGAGCACCGAAACGCCCAGCACGGCATCCTGCTGGCTCAGGGCATCACGATAGTTGAGCAGCACCTTGCGCAAGCGAGAGAGAGCATCGTCGACCTCGGTGACGTCTGGCCGGGCAGCGCGCTCGTTGCGAAGAATGCCGGACAGCAGGTCTTTGCGCAAACTGCGCGGTGACGCACACAAGCCCGCCAGTCCGACTTTTTCGAGTCGCTGACGCACCGCATCAGCACTCGCTCGGCGCGGCGTGACCACGAGCACGCGCTTACCCGAGGCCGCCAAAGCCGCCAGAGCGTTGACGACTGTTTGCGTTCGTCCCGTGCCCGGCAAGGTTTTCACGGCGATGCTGTTGCCGGCAAGGATATTTGCCACCACGAGTTCTTGTTCCGCGTCGGCATCCAACACCAGCGTGTCAGAGGACGGCGGGCGCGTGTCTTGCGATGTTGGGTCCGGGGTTACCAGTGATGCGACGAGTCGATCGCGGGCCGAGGCGTTTCCCGCCAGCGCATCGAGAATGGGATGCGCGAGGTCGCGAGCATCTTCACCCATGCGCGTTGCCACGTCACCAAACGACGAACAGACAAGTCTGTTCTCGACCGAGAAACCGGGCACATGCCCCGTCAGACCGTTCAGCCGCTCGAGCACGGGCTGCGGAGCAAAGGTGTCATTGGCGTTCGCCAGACCGACCAGCGCGCTGGCGTCAAGCGAGATGTGGAACTGTTCCTCGAGAACCTGAACCATGCGCGGGTTAATGACGGGCCCGCCCCGAAGTGTCAATTCGTAGTCCTGACCGTGACGCCGCAACGTCATCGGTCGAAGCATGATGGGAGCAGAATAATTCGTTCCGCCGAAGGTCCAGGCGGCGACACCGACGGCGAGAAAAACTGTTTCGATACCTCGCATGACGCGCAACGACGACGCGAGCGACTCCAACGCATGGGCCGCGGTGCGCGCATTGCGAAGCGTGAATTCCTCACGGTAGAGGTGTGTGAGGCGGGTGGGTTCGCCCGCAAGGAATTTGGGCAGTCCGCCGGGATGGGTCGTGGTGAGGTCAAGACGCGAACGCGGGGTGTCTGAAAAGTGCAGCAGTGGCGACGGTCCACCCAGTGTGGCAATCTCAGCGCGCCAGGCCTGACGAGTCGGTTCGGCGGCATTTATGGCACCGGCAAGATCGACAGCACTGAGATCTGCGGTGCGGGAGACCGTTTCGGCGAGGTCAGCGTCATCTCGCCACTGTGAAATGTCGTGAGCAACGGAGTCGACAAAAGGGTCGACATCACGAAAATCACCGCTCCGCACGTGCCCCACCCTATGCTTTGGAGGCAAAAAAGCCCGGGATTTGCGCCGGAGAGGCTCACATTGGCCTCAAACTGCGCATCGGGCACTATTCTGTGAGCGTGGAGATCAGTCGTCGCACTGTCGTTTGGGGCGGACTATCGATCGGCCTCACATTCGCACTCGCAGCTTGTGCGCCGGGAGCGAATTCCGTTGGTCCGACCCCGCGACGCACGGGCGCAGAACCGGGTCAGCCCACAGCCTTTCGGCGCACCTCATGGTCAACAGATCCTTTTGCCCAGGGGTCGTACTCCTACCTCGCACCCAGTGACGTGGGCACCGACGCGCGAACCATGCTCGCCGAAGCGATTGGGGCACTGCACTTCGCCGGCGAAGCCACCTCGTCGAACGCTCCGGCCACAACTCACGGCGCCTGGGAATCCGGGCGTCGCGCCGCTGCGGAACTCAGTGACACCACTGGTTCGATTCTCGTCATTGGTGCCGGCTTTGCCGGTCTCGCAGCCGCCCGCGCGCTGGCCGATGCGGGCCGCCAGGTCATCGTGA
>CAFBMB010000045.1_pt1 | contig 10611 bp, 8 predicted proteins | sample 7268381 | NCBI WGS metagenome assembly CAFBMB01 (sample SAMEA6814053, study PRJEB35770) | freshwater metagenome | biome: Freshwater; feature: Freshwater reservoir; material: water | place: Czech Republic | collected 2017-05-23 | depth 30m m
CCCGCGCCACGTCTTGCGAAAAAACCCGACCAGCCGGTGTGGGCACGATGAGAATCGGGGCTGAGTGCGGGTTGGCGGCGGTTGCCGCTGTGGTCTGATGAGCGAGAAGGCCGTCCAGGGCCTCACCCCAAGGCTCAGGCTTCATGACCATTCCCGCGCCACCGCCATAGGGGGTGTCGTCAACGGTGTGGTGCACGTCGTGGGTGAAGTCGCGCAGGTTGATGACGTCGAATTCGAGGATGCCCTTCTCGCGGGCCTTGCCCACGAGTGAGACATCGAGCACGTCGAAGAATTCAGGAAAGATGGTGACAACGTCAATCCGCATCGCTGGCGGCCTCTTCGTCGTCGGGGAGTTGCTCGAATAGCCCGCCGGGCGGGGTGATGGTGACGGTTCGATTGGCAATGTCTACAGACGGCACAATGGCGGCAACGAAGGGCACCATGACCTCGCCCGCGTCTGTCGCAACAACAAGAAGGTCTTGAGCGGGAAAGTGATCCACGCGTGAAACGGTGCCGACGGGCGCGCCCTCACGAAGAACAGTTAGTCCGACAAGCTGGTGGTCGTACCAGGCATTGGGTTCGTCGGGGCTGAGCTCGGGGTCAACGTCAATCCACAAAATGGCACGCGCGAGAGATTCGGCCTGCGTGCGATCGTTTACGTCGTTGAAGAAGCCCACGGGATGTTCGTTGTACCACCGAAGCTCCGTCAGGGTGAGATTCTTTCCGTGCCACGGCGAGGTGTCGAGCACCTGAAGGCTAAAGACGGCGCCCGGAACGAATCGCTTTTCGGGCTCATCGGTAAAAAGCTCAATTTTCAGAGCACCCTTGAGCCCGTGCGCCTTGGTGAGTCGCCCGACCCGCAGTTGCGAGTGGCGCTCCGCGGCCACCTTAGGCGTCAGTGTCGACGACGTCGACACGAACAGAACGACCGTTGGCCAGCGTGTTCACAACGGTACGAATAGCCTTTGCCGTGCGTCCCGATCTTCCAATGACGCGCCCGAGGTCTTCGGGGTGCACATGAATCTCTAGCAGGTCGCCACGATTGTTTTCGCTCGCGACAACACGCACGTCATCGGGGTGATCGACGATCGCCTTGACAACGTGCGCGAGGGCATCAGCAAGCATGACTAAATCTCGTTACTCGGCTGCCGGCTCTTCGGCAGGCGCTTCTTCGGCAGGCGCTTCTTCTGCGGCTACCTCTTCGGCAACTGCTTCGACGGGCGCCTCTGCCTCAGCCGACTCTGCGGCTTCAGCCACAATGTCGGTCGTCGCTTCAGCAGCAACCTCGGAGTCGCCAGCAATGTCGTCGGCGGAAACTTCAGCGGCGACCTCGGCAGCAACCTCAGCCACAACCTCTGCCTTGACAGCCTTCTCGACCTTGGGACGAAGCACCGGCTTTTTCTTGGCGTCAGCCTGAAACGGTACCTTCGGTTCGGCCATGCGAACGGTGTTCTTGGCGTCTTTCTCGCCCTTGAACGTGCCCCAGTCGCCGGTGAGCTTGAGAAGCGCCGTTACTTGTTCGGTCGGCTGGGCGCCGACGCTGAGCCAGTACTGGGCGCGGTCCGACTTGACCTCGATAACCGAAGGTTCGGCCGTCGGCACGTAGCGGCCGATCTCTTCGATGACGCGACCGTCACGCTTGGTGCGCGAGTCGGCCACAACGATGCGGTAGTGCGGCGCGCGGATTTTACCGAAGCGCTTCAAACGAATCTTGACAGACACAATTCTCCTGAATGTGAACGAAAGCGATGAACTTCAGCGCCGAAAGAGTGGGGACACCTCGGCAAAGCTCTTAAGGGGTTTTGTCCGGCCTCTGATAGAGGGTCGGAAACCAGCAAAACACGCGTTCTCCATAGTGCCAGATACCGCAGTCATAAGCCAATCGACGACGACCGCCCCGAGAGCTCGTTGCCCTCGGCGAGGGCCTGTGCCGGTTAGCGACCGCCCAGCAACTTTTGCATGTCAGCCAGTTCCTCGGCACTCAAATCGCCGACGCCCCCGGCACCCCCGTCGACCGCTCCGGTGGCGGCACCCAGGCCGAATCCGGCTCCCGAACCACCCTGCCCACCCTGGCTGATGGCCGCGTTTTCGGCCGCGCGCTTCGCCGGGTTTCCCGATCGAGACGTCTTTTTCTTTGTCGCTTTGGGGCGCGAGCCGCCAATTCCTCCGGGAATGGGACCCATGCCCGGAATTTGCGGAACCTTACCCTTGGCGACCGTCTTCATCATCTTGGCGGCCTGATCAAAGCGATTGACCAGCGAGTTCACATCGGTCACCGTGACACCCGATCCTTGCGCAATGCGCAGGCGACGCGAGCCGTTGAGAAGTCGCGAGTTGCGACGTTCGGCGGGCGTCATCGACCGGATGATGGCCTCGGTGCGGGTGATTTCGCTCTCATCAAAGTTATCGAGCTGGGCTTTCATCTGACCCGAGCCCGGCAGCATGCCCATCATCTTCTTGAGGGATCCCATGTTTTTGAGCTGCTGCATCTGCTCAAGAAAGTCCTCGAGCGTAAATGTCTCGGTGGCAATCTTCTGCGCCACCTTCGCCTGTTCGTCGGCGTCAAAAGTCTGCTGTGCCTGCTCAATCAGGGTGAGGATGTCACCGAGGTCAAGAATGCGACTCGCCATGCGATCCGGATAGAAGGGTTCGAAGTCATCGAGTGACTCGCCCGTCGAGGCGAACATGATGGGGCGCTCCGTTGCCGAGACTACCGAGAGGGCAGCACCACCCCGAGCGTCACCGTCGAGCTTGGTGAGCACCACGCCCGTGAAGTCAACGCCCTGTTGAAAAGCCTCTGCCGTGGCGACGGCGTCTTGCCCGATCATGGCGTCAATAACAAAGAACACCTCGTCGGGCGAGGTCGCCTTGCGAATATCGGACGCTTCTTTCATCAGTTCGGCATCGACACCGAGGCGTCCGGCCGTGTCAATGATGACGACGTCGTAAAGCTTGTCGGTCGCGTACTTCAAGGAATCTTTAGCCACCTTGACCGGGTTGCCCTTGCCGTTTCCGGGTTCCGGAGCAAAAATGGCGACGCCGGCGTTGCCGGCAATAACCTCAAGCTGGGTGACGGCGTTGGGCCGCTGCAGGTCGCAGGCAACCAGCAGGGGCGTGTGCTTCTCTTTGGCCAGCCACTTGGCCAACTTGCCCGCGAGCGTCGTCTTGCCCGACCCCTGGAGGCCGGCCAGCATGATGACCGTGGGCGGCTTCTTGGCGAATTCGATGCGGCGCTGCTGTCCACCCAAAATGGTGACGAGCTCGTCGTTGACGATCTGAACGACCTGCTGTGCGGGATTCAGCGCTTTGTTGACATCGTCGCTGAGCGCGCGTTCCCGAACCGCACTCTGAAAAGACTTGACAACCGTGAGTGAAACGTCGGCGTCGAGCATGGCGCGACGGATCTCACGCAGGGTTCCGTCGACATCCGCCTCGGTAAGTTTGCCTTTTCCGCGCAGGCTCTTGAGCGCATCCGTGAGACGCGACGAGAGATTTCCGAACGTGGCCATGACCCCTCCAGCCTACTCAACGAGGGCTGCAGCGAAAGCGACCGGACTGAAGCCCGAGAGGTCGGCGATGCTCTCGCCACTGCCCACCAGCTTCACCGGAATGCCCGTGCGCTCCTGCACGGCGAGCACGAAACCGCCCTTAGCCGAACCGTCCAACTTGGTCAGCACGAGCCCGGTGACCCCCGCGTGTTCGAGGAATGCCTCGGCCTGCACCAAACCGTTTTGACCCGTGGTCGCGTCGAGCACGAGAAGCACTTCGGCGATGGGCGACTGTTTTTCGATGACGCGACGAATCTTCGACAGTTCATCCATCAGACCGCTCTTCGTCTGAAGCCGGCCCGCGGTGTCGACAATGGCGACGTCGATTGATTGGGCGATCGCAAACTCAACCGTCTGAAAAGCAACGCTCGAAGGGTCTTGACCCTCCTGTTGCGGACGAACAATCTGAACGCCCGCGCGTTCGGCCCACGTCGCCAATTGATCGACCGCGGCGGCCCGGAACGTGTCGGCAGCACCCAGCACGACGGAACGCCCTGCGGTGGTGATGAACTTGGCCAACTTTCCGATGGTCGTGGTCTTGCCCACCCCGTTGACGCCGACCACGAGAACGACGGCCGGACGATCCTGAAGCTTGAGCGTGGTGTCAAAACGGCTCAGGCGCTCCTCGAGAACTTCGCGCAAGAGGCGCACAAAGTCGTCGTCGTCGGTGGGCGGAATCTTGGCGACGCTCGCCTTGACCGCGTCGATAAGCTCGTCGGTCACGTCCGGTCCGAAATCGGCGGCGAGCAGGGTGGCTTCGAGATCATCCCACGTGTCTTCGTTAATCACGAAGGAACGCGCGAACATGCCCCTCAGCTTTGAGCCGAGTCCCCAGCCCTTCTTGTCCGCCATGCCACAAGGGTATTCGCTAGGAGGCCTCAGCCTGTCCGACGCGCTGTCCGACGACAGCCGAGACCCCGTCCTGACGCATCGAAACGCCATAGAGTGCGTCGGCAATCTCCATCGTGCGCTTCTGGTGCGTGATGACAATGAGTTGGCTCGACGCACGCAGGTCTTCGAACGTGGTCAGCAGACGACCAAGGTTTGCGTCATCCAGGGCGGCCTCGACCTCATCAAGAATGTAGAACGGACTCGGTCGTGCTTTGAAGATGGCCAACAGAAAAGCCACCGCAGCGAGCGACTTTTCGCCACCCGACAGCAGGCTCAATCGCTCAATTTTCTTGCCGGCCGGCTTCACCGTTACTTCAACACCGGTGGTGAGCATGTCATCGGGTGCGGTGAGCGTCATGGTGCCCGAGCCGCCCGGAAAAAGGACCGGCAAAACGTCGTCGAAAGCCAGCCTGGTGTCTTCGAAGGCAGCCGCAAAAATGGTGTGCATGGTGGCATCAACTTCGTCGATGATGCTGAGCAGATCGCGGCGGGTGTTCGTCAGGTCGGTCAGCTGTTCGGTGAGGAACTGGTGGCGCGCTTCGAGGGCCGAGAACTCCTCGAGGGCGAGGGGGTTCACCCGACCCAGGGCCGAAAGTTTGCGTTCGGCCTTTTCTAAACGTCGCTCCTGATCGGCGCGAACGAAGGGCGTGTCATCAACGCCGGGCACATCGGGGCCATACTCTGCGACCAGAACGTCCTCGACAAGTCCGAGCTCTGTCGACGCCCGCTCGACCAGCGTCGACACCTGCAACTTCTTCTCATAAATCTGAAGTTCCAAGCCGTGCACGCTCTCAGTGATGCCGGCAAGTTTTGTGCGCAGTTCTTCTTCGTCAACACGTAACGCACTGAGTTCCGCGGTCGAGGCGGTGCGCTCGGTTTCTCGTTGCTGCGAAATAACCCGAGCCTCGCTCAACGAGCGATCCGCGGAATCGAGCACGGCGGGCAAATCGGAGACCACTGATGTCGCCACCTCAACCTGACGTCTGCGTTCGAGCGCTCGTCGGGCGGCTTCATCAGCGGCCTGTCGATCCGTCTCAAGCTGCGTGCGCAGTCCATCGACCCGAAGTTCTTCGGCCCGAACCCGCTCACGCGCTGTCTCGACGAGCAGCCGCGCCTGCACTTCACGCTCACGCTGTGCCTCGAACGCCGTGAGAGCCCGCTCCCGAACCTCAAAGTCGGCCACGGGGGCCGGTGTCGATTCTTTGGCCGCTAACTCCGCGTTCGCGCGCTCAAGCTCGTCCGTCGCGGCGCCCACTTTCTCAACCGTCGCCTCGAGAGCTTCGCTCAGCCGCGTCACTTCGGCCAGGGCGGATTCAGCCTGGGCTTTCGCTCGGTTGTAGTCTTCCGAACGGGCAGCTAACTGTGCATCGAATTCCCGCAGTGCAGCGAGCGCGGCCACCGAGCGCTCTTTGGCCACCTGCGCGTTCCCCCGACGGTCGGCAAGCTCGAGGCGGGCCGCGTCAGTGTCGCGGGTTGTCGTTGTGAGCGCAGACACCGCGGCATCTCGCTCAGCAACGAGCTCGATGCGACTTCGCGTGGCACCGCTGCCCCCGGAGAGCACGAACCGGGTCAAGACTTCGCCGGCTTTCGTGATGACCATCACATTGCGATCGAGCGACGCGTAGGTCTTCTTCCAGGCTGCGCGGGCTGTGTCGAGATCGTCAGCAATCACGGTATCGGCCAGCAGGCCCAAGACTCCCGACGGACCCGTGACCACGGAGGCAGCGGTGACAACGCCCGAGCTCACCGGAACTGACGATACGCGGGTCGACGCCGATCCGACGACAATGTTCACCCGGCCCATCGATGCCTTTTCGGCGGCGGCCAGTGCGTCGACGGCAGAGTCGAGGTTCTCGGCCAGCACGGCGTCAGAGAGACCGCCAAGTGCGGCAGCAATGGCCGTCTCGAAGCCTGGCTGGATCGATACTTTTTCTGCCACGAGCCCGGCGATTCCGGCGAGCTTCGCCGCGACGAGTTCGGCCGAGCCGTCTTGCTGATCCATCGCGAGGGTCAGCGCCGAAATGCGGGCGGTCAGCGCTTCTGCCTCGCGTTCGAGGGCGTGCACGCGATCGCGCCGCTCATCGACAGCCGCCTCGCTCGCGGCAACCGCGTCCTCCGCCTCGGTGTAGGCACGGCCCAACGTTTCAGCGTTGCCCGCGGCCGTCTGTTGCCCCTCGAGAGAAGCCAGAAGTTCTTCGGCGATTGATTGGCGGTCTTGTGCCCCCGAAAGCGCGTCGAGCGCTCGTTGTCGCTCACCCATGACCGCATCGCGAGCCGACTGTGCGGCGTCGCGGGCCCCGCGCAGGGCAGCCGCATCGAGTTCCGCGCGCGAGACCAATGCTCCCAGTTCGTTGAGTTCGGCCTCTGCCTGCTGCAGAACGGCACGCGCCGCGGCGGTCGCCTGTTGAGTTTCGTGCCAGGCGCTCTCGGCCGCACCGGCAGCGGTCGCCAGAGCGGTCGCTTCTGCCACCGCGTCATCAACCATCGATTGCGTGACTCCCGACGCGAGCGGCGTCTGATCCGCATCCGCACTGAACAGTGAGAGGCGCTGATTCGCCAGGGTGAACAGTCCGCGCAGTCGTTCCTGAATCGATTCCAAGGCAAAGACCGTGCGCCGGGCTTCGTCGACGGCATCGGTCGACGCTTCTGATTCAAGACGGCGAATACGCAAGCTTGCCCGCTCGAGCTGCTCTTGCAACACAATGCGTTCGCTGTGGCGCTCCGACTCAGACTTGTTGAACCCGTCGAGCGCGAGACGCAGCGTGACCACGTCATCGGCAAGCAGGCGGGCCCGCGCATCGCGCACCTCGGCCTGAATGGCCACTGCTTCGCGAGCGATATCTGCTTGCGCACCCAGAGGTTTCAATTGGCGGCGCACTTCGCCCGCGAGGTCCGACAGGCGCGTGAGGTTGGCCTGCATGGCCTCGAGCTTGCGCACCGTCTTCTCTTTGCGGCGGCGGTGCTTAAGAATTCCGGCGGCTTCTTCGATGAAACCGCGACGATCCTCAGGGCTCGCCTGCAACACGCTCTCGAGGCGTCCCTGCCCCACGATGACGTGCATCTCGCGACCCAGCCCCGAGTCGCTCAAGAGCTCCTGAACATCGAGCAGACGGCAGGTCTCACCATTGATGGCGTACTCGCTTTGACCATTGCGAAAGAGGGTTCTCGTGATGGTGACCTCGGTGTACTCGATCGGAAGGGCACCGTCGGAGTTATCGATCGTCAGTGAAACTTCGGCACGACCGAGGGGGCCGCGCGTTGCCGTCCCCGCGAAGATGACATCGTCCATCTTGCCGCCGCGCAGTGTCTTGGCACCCTGTTCGCCCATCACCCAGGCCAGGGCATCGACAACATTTGATTTGCCCGAACCATTTGGTCCCACCACGCACGTGACGCCCTTCTCGAAGGCGAACGTCGTCGATTGCGCGAACGACTTGAAGCCCTTAAGAGTCAGGCTCTTCAAGTACACGGCACAACCTTTCGTCGCCGGCAAAAATGCGGCGGGTGAATCCACGTTAGCGAATAATCGTGTACCGTCATGACCGATTCCCTAGGCCACCGTGACGACAATTCGCTACCTACGCGGCAAAGAATTCTGTCAGAGCCGACGAGACGGCGGCGTGACCTTCGACCACAGCCATGTGGGCCAGGCCGGGCAGAACGACCAAGCGAGCGCCGGCAACATGATCCGCAATAAAAGCGCCCTGTTCGGGCGTTGCCGCGGGATCGAGTTCGCCAGAAATGACCAGAAGCGGTACGTCAATCGACGAGAGGCGCTCACGCACATCAAACGCGCCGATCGCCTCACACGCGCGCGCATAGCTCTCGCGGTCGGCACCGCGAAGCAGGTCGAACAGCGCCTCAACCTTGTCGGAGTTTTTCGCCACAAAATCGGCTGTGAACCAGCGTGGCCGCTGGGCGTCAACGAGCATCGCTGTGCCTTCAGCCCGAACACTGTCGGCCCGATCCTGCCAGTGGGCCATCTCGCCCAGCTTGGCGGCCGAACACACCACCGCGGAATGCTTCAGGCGGTCGGGAAAGTCGAGGGCGAGCTGCATGGCAACGGCGCCACCGATAGAAACGCCCGCGTAATCAAAAGTGTCGATGCCAAAAGCGTCGGCCAGGTCAATCACGCCTTGCGCCAATTCCGCCATCGTAAAGGGCTCGCGGGTGGGATCCGACTTGCCGTGTCCCGGCAGATCCCAACGCAGAAGTGTGTGGTGTTTGCTAAGCGCCGGAAGGGCGTCGTCCCACAGCGCAGCAGCCGTGCCGAGCGACGGGCCCAGAATGAGCACATTGTCACGGCCACCGAAGCTGGTGGGATCGATTTCACTGGTACCGGCAAGACGGGGAACGGTCATGGTCTGCTTCCTGTTCTGGTGATGAGTGACGTTGCCCACCCATTCTCTCGCGCTGCCCTCATCGGGCACGACACGACTTTGATACTTTGGAAGTCCGCTCTTCTCTGAGTAGCTAGGACGTGCCCGTGTCAAAAAAGATTCGCATCGCCGTGATCGGTCCCGGCGAAGTCGGTTCCCGTGTCGCCGTTGATCTCGCCGAAGGTGGAGCGGACGTCATTGGCTTCGACCTCACGCCTGTCGCGGAGGTAACGATACCCGCCGCCGAAACCATCGACGCGGCCGTTGCCGATGCTGATGTGGTGCTCTCAGTGAATAGCTCCTCGGCCGCGCTTCGGGCTGCCGAGCGCGTGGCACCGCTGTTAGATTCGAGTGCCTTTTATGCCGACCTGAACACGACTACACCGGCGCTCAAAAAGAAACTGGCCGAGCTCTTCGCGGCGGATTCTTTCGTTGACGGTGCCGTGATGGCATCCGGTGCTGAGGCAGACTCGGGCTCTCACCTGGCCCTCGCCGGTCCGGCGGCCCAACAACTCATCGATCTGCTGACTCCGCTGAACGTCAGCGTGGAATTGGTTTCGCTGACGGTGGGTCACGCCGCAGCCCGCAACCTCACCCGCAGCCTTTTGGCCAAATGCCTCGCGGGTGTCGTTATCGATTACATGTGGGCCGCCGAGGCATTGGGGCTGGCCGATTGGGCCTACGACGACATGCTGCGCGAATTTGATGCCATGGATCGCTCAACGGCAATGAGTTACCTCGAGCAGACCGTGAAGAACGCCAAGCGCCGAGAGATTGAGATGCTCGACATCGTCGAGATGCTCGAAGAGGCCGACTATCACAGCCTCTTCGTGCCGCCCACCCAGTTGGTTTACAACAAGGTCTATCACTCGATCAAGGTGCCCCACTCGACCCAGTAGGACGCCTATCGGCCCGTCAGCCGAGCAACGGGATCAGTAATCGAGCTGCTTCTGCAGCTGGTCGAGCACGACGTAGCAGGGCAGAACCTGAGCAACGCTAGCGTTGGGTTCGCGACCCTGCACGATGGCTGCCACGAACTCGCGATCCTGAAGCTCGATGCCGTTCATCGACACGTCTACCTTCGAGACGTCGATGACTTCTTCTTTGCCGTTGACGAGGTCGTCGTAACGCGCAATGTAGGTGGCCGTGTCTCCGATGTAGCGAAAGAAGGTGCCCAGCGGTCCATCGTTATTGAACGAGAGGGAAAGCGTGCAGATTTTTCCCGTCTCGGTCGCCAATTGAATTGACATGTCCATGGCGATACCGAGCTCAGGGTGCTTCGGGCCCTGAAGGGCGTTGGCCTTCACAATCTTTTCGCCGGTTTGATACTGAAACAGGTCGACCGTGTGCGCCGCGTGATGCCAGAGCAGGTGGTCGGTCCACGACCGAGGGTTTCCCATGGCGTTCATGTTTGTGCGGCGGAAGAAGTAGGTCTGCACGTCCATCTGCTGAATCGCGAAATCTCCCGCAACGATCTTGTTGTGCACGTACTGGTGGGACGGGTTGAACCGACGCGTGTGACCCGCCATGGCGATCAGTCCGGACTCGGCTTGAACATCCACAATCTCTTGCACACCGGCGAGATTGTCGGCCATGGGGATCTCGACCATCACATGCTTGCCCGCTCGCAACGCCTCGATTGTCTGGTCGTGGTGCATCTGGGTGGGCGAAGCCAGCAGCACACCGTCGAGATCTGGCTGCGCGAGCAGCTCGGTGTAGCTGTCGAAACCGGCCGTCGCGCCATACTTCTCGGCGATTTCGTCGGCAATGTTTTGCCGGCTGTGCGCCACGTA
>CAFBMB010000046.1_pt1 | contig 10363 bp, 11 predicted proteins | sample 7268381 | NCBI WGS metagenome assembly CAFBMB01 (sample SAMEA6814053, study PRJEB35770) | freshwater metagenome | biome: Freshwater; feature: Freshwater reservoir; material: water | place: Czech Republic | collected 2017-05-23 | depth 30m m
AACGGTGTGACATCCTTCGTCAACCACATGAGCCAGTCGCTTGTCGTGAGACGCGCGTGCGCGAGCAACTCGTTTTCTGGCATAAGAATTCGATCCGTGAGGCCCAGCAGGTCGGCCGCTTGGTTGGCCACCACGCTGTGCGCCCCCTGCCCAAAGTGCACACGATCGCGCGCCCACGAGCGCACATCATGCAAGAGCGAGAGACGGAACAGGTCGATGACGCCGCAGTTCACTTCAGCGGCCAAACTCTCAATCATCTCGGTCATGCGCGCCGCTCGCCCGCGTCCCGAGGCAAAAGCCCGCACGTGCACGGGGTTGATGCTGTTGGCAACCAGCACAGTGGCGCCACTGTCGCGCAGGCGAGAGAGTCCATCGCGATACACCCGGCGCAAATCGTGCCAGTCAATGTCTTTGCGCCACAGGTTGTTTCCGCCCGCCATGACGGTCACCAGATCGGGAGTGAGGGCAAGCGCGTGGTCGAGTTGCGTCGACATGACCTGCTCGAGTTTTCGTGAACGTACGGCCAGGTTGGCGTAAGCAAAGCTTTCGCCCTGGCGACGGTTCGATTCGTGCACGATAGCCGCGAGGCGATCGGCCCAGCCGCCATGAGTGCGGTCCCAGTGAAAGCGGTCGTCTCCGAGTCCCTCGGTGAGCGAATCACCAATTGCTACATACCTGTGGAACAGGGGCACGGTCACAACTTCATTCACCCTTGTACAGGTGAACAGATATCAACCTGACGCGAAACGCGCGCTAAAGATTGCGTATCGCGTTGTGTGCGTTAGAGTCCTTCGAGCAGCTCGGTCACCAAAGCTGCGATGGCCGAACGTTCTGATCGCGTGAGGGTGATGTGCGCGAAGAGTGATTGACCCTTCAGGCTTTCGATCACGCTGGCAACTCCATCGTGGCGACCGACCCGCAGGTTGTCGCGCTGTGCCACATCATGCGTCAGCACGACTCGTGAGTTCTGCCCGATGCGACTGAGCACAGTGAGCAGCACGTTGCGCTCGAGGCTCTGTGCCTCGTCAACAATCACAAAAGCATCGTGAAGCGAGCGACCACGGATGTGCGTGAGTGGTAAAACTTCGAGCAAGCCGCGTTCGACAACTTCGTCGATAACGTTCTGCGACACCAGGGCGCCGAGAGTATCAAAGATGGCCTGGCCCCACGGATTCATCTTTTCGCCCTGATCACCGGGAAGGTAGCCCAGCTCCTGCCCACCCACGGCATAGAGGGGCCGGAAGACCACAATCTTCTTGTGCTGTTGACGCTCGAGAACGGCCTCGAGGCCGGCACACAGCGCCAGTGCCGACTTGCCGGTGCCCGCGCGTCCTCCCAGCGACACGATGCCCAATCGCGGATCGAGCAACATGTCGATGGCCAGACGCTGTTCGGCCGAACGACCGTGCAGTCCGAACAAGTCACGGTCGCCGCGCACGAGATGGATCTCACCGTCGGCAACGACACGACCCAGCGCCGAGCCGCGCTCGGAATGAATAACGAGACCGGTATTGATGGGTAGGCCGATAACGTCCCGGGTGCGGAGTTTTTCGGTCTCGTAGAGATCGGCCATGTCGTCACTCGAGAGGGTGACCTCCGATGTGCCCATCCAACTCGGGTCGGTGGCCAATTCGGCCCGATACTCTTCGGCTGACAGGCCAATCGAAGCGGCCTTAACGCGCATGGGCAGGTCTTTGCTGACCACCGTGACCTCGAGGCCATCGCCCGCCAAGTTGAGCGCCACGGCAAGGATGCGCGAATCGTTATCGCCCAGCTGCAACCCCGAGGGGAGTACTGCCTGGTTGGAATGGTTCAACTCAACACGAATCGAGCCCCCACCGTCGAGCGGAATAGGAAAGTCGAGGCGCTCGTGCTTGATGCGCAGATCATCGAGAGCGCGCAAGGCCTGGCGGGCGAAGTAACCAATCTCGGGATCGTGCCGTTTCTTTTCGAGCTCACTAATGACGATGACGGGAATGACCACGCTGTGTTCAGCGAAACGGAAAAGTGCCGTGGGATCCGACAGGAGAACAGACGTATCGAGAACGAATGTTCGCTCGGTCTGGCGACCCTTCGCGGGTGATTCGGACGTTTGCGATGTCTGGCGCGAACTCGCCGTCGTTGACTTGGGCGCACCACTCCGTTGCGGGGTCATGGCAACAAACTACGTCGCACCACACTCGGGAGTGACCTGCGACACGCCCGGCTGAAATGTCTGTGACAAATGTTTGCGAAAGCCCTCATGTGTCAGACGCGACTAGGTGCCGTAGCGCCGCTCACGCCGAGCAAAATCGCGCATGGCGCGCAAAAAGTCAACCTCACGAAGGTCGGGATACAGCGCCTCAACAAAGTAGAACTCGGAGTGCGCACTCTGCCAGAGCATGAAGTCGCTCAGTCGCTGCTCTCCCGAGGTGCGGATGACCAGGTCGGGATCGGGTAGTCCCCCGGTGTAGAGGTGATCACCAATCAGCTCGGGCGACAGGCTCTCGGCGAGATCGTCAATCTTGCCGCCGGCCTTTTCATGTTCTCGAATGATGCTTCGCACGGCGTCGGCGATCTCGGCGCGTCCGCCGTAGCCGATGGCCAGGTTGACGTGCAGGCCAGTGTTGGCCGCGGTGCTCTTTTCGACGGCAACGAGGCGACTCAACAGGTCAGCATCCAGGCCGCCGTCTCGACCGACATGCTTGATTTTCCAGTTGCGCTGATGACCCAAGTCTTCGGCCAGTGCGGCAATGATGTCGAAGAGTTCGCGAAGTTCTTCGGGGGAACGTCCGGAAAGGTTGTCGGTCGACAGCAGGTAAAGCGTCACCATGCCGATGCCCAGTTCGTCGCACCACACTAAGAACTCGGGCACCTTGCGCGCTCCGGCTCGGTGACCGTGCGCGCTCGAGCCCAATGCGCGCTCATGGGCCCACCGTCGATTTCCATCAACAATCATGCCGATGTGGTGAGGAAGACGTGTGCGGTCCAAACCTTTGCGCAGGCGCCGTGCATAGAGTCCATAAATCAAGCCGGGTTTGTCTCGCTGGTTGCTCACGCCACACCCCCGTGGCGAATGGCACTCACTCGTATTGTCGTCAGCACAGCCGGTGTCTACTTCTTGACGACACGGGCGGACTGCTCGGCATCAAGCTTTGCCTCAATCTCGGCTTGATAGCGTTGCCGGCGAATGCGACGAACCATATCCCAGACCAGAAAAACAGTGGCGACGGCAACCACGAAGGTAGCAATAAACCCGACCGCACCCGGGGTCACAATGTTGGGGTCGATTGCTGTATCTGCGGCGATGAACACGCGTCCTCCTGAGACCCTGGGGCCGTTAGCCTTGTAGAACAAGCCTAGTCCGCCCGTCGGCGAACTCCCCGAGGAGAAAGCATGTCTGCGATATCGCGCGAGGATCGATACGGACGCACGGCGTCGCCGCGACGAGCAGCCATCGTTGTGGGTGGCATCGTTGCTCTGATTCTCGGTATCACCGCGGCGTGGTTCGTCTGGGCAAATCCGATTGGCTGGGGGCCGCACGCTATAGCCACCGATACCGGATTCTCGATTGACGGAGATAACGTCACGGTGATGTTTGATGTCTCGATTACCCCCGATCATGCGGCGGCCTGTGCCGTGAAGGCGCTCGACAAGGGTTTTGCCGTCGTCGGCTGGAAAGTGATCACCTATGCCGCGTCTTCGGTCGACACCCGCCACGACCAAGTAACACTTCGCGTCATCTCGCCCGCCGTAACCGGTTTGGTCTCTTCGTGTTGGCTGACCTAGTCTCTCTTTATGGCTGAACAGACCACACCCTTCCTCACGCAAGAGGCCTACGACCGCCTGCAGGCGGAACTCGACGATTTGAGCACCCGCGGCCGAGAAGAAATTGCCAAGCGCATCGAATCCGCGCGCGAAGAGGGCGACCTCAAGGAAAACGGTGGATACCACGCCGCCAAAGACGAGCAGGGCAAGATGGAGGCGAGAATCCGCACGCTGCAACACATCCTGAAAGAGGCCCAGGTCGGCGAAGCGCCGACAAGTCACGGTGTCGTTGAACCCGGAACGGTAGTGACCGCCATTGTTGCTGGTGATGACGAGCGTTTTTTGTTGGGCAGTCGTGAGATCGCCGCCGGCGTCGATATGGATGTTCGCAGCGAGTCGAGTCCGCTAGGCGCGGCCATCATGGGACTCAAAGTCAACGAATCAACCTCTTACACGGCGCCAAACGGTCTCGAGATTTCTGTCACGATCACGAACGTCGAAACCTTCACCGGTTAATCGTCTGCCAAGATGCGAACCTGGTAGCCCTCGTCGGTCAACTTTTTGACGACAGCCAGGCGGTGATCGTGACCGCGCGTTTCGATGTGCAGTTCAAGTTCTGCCTCGTTGATCTGAAGTTTGCCGTGGCGCGTGTGCAGCACTTCGACGACGTTGGCATTTGCCTCGGACACCAATTGTGCTGTGCGGGCAAGTTGCCCCGGACGGTCCGGCAGCATGATGCGCAGTTTCAGATAACGCTCTGAGGCTGCGAGCCCGTGCGCGATGATGCGTTGCATCAGCATGGGGTCGATGTTGCCACCAGAAAGAATGACAACGGTCTTTCCCGCGTTGGTAACCTTTCCCGCCAGAATGGCCGCCACACCAACGGCACCCGCGGGTTCGACAACAAGCTTTGCCCGCTCGAGCAGAAGCACCAGCGCACGCGCCGTGTCATCGTCGCTCACGGTCACCACTTCGTCGACGACGTTCTTGATGATCTCAAAGTTCAGCGCTCCGGGGGTAGCCACAGCGATACCGTCAGAAATTGTCGGGAGCACGTCAATCTTGACGGGCTTGCCAGCGGCAAGCGACGGCGGATAAGCGGCTGCATTCTCGGCCTGAACGCCGATCACGCGCAGTGACCGGCCCAGCTCAGCCGCCCGCTGCTTCATGGCACTGGCGACGCCCGAAATCAAACCGCCTCCACCGATGGGAACGATGACCGTATCGACATCGGCAACCTGATCCAGGATGTCGAGGCCGAGCGTGCCCTGACCCGCAACGACGGCGGGGTGGTCGAACGGCGGGATGAAAATAGCACCGGTTTCGGCAACAAAATCCTTGGCAGCTTTGAGCGACTCGTTAAAGATATTGCCGGCCAAGACAACCTCAGCGCCGTAGTCCTGGGTGGCCTGAAGCTTGGGCAGGGCAACACCGATGGGCATGAAGATCGTGGCTTTGATGCCCAGAGCATGAGCGGCCCGGGCCACTCCCTGCGCGTGATTGCCTGCGGAAGCCGCCACCACGCCACGACTGCGCTCTTCGTCGGTCAACGACGAAATCAGGTTATAGGCGCCGCGAAGCTTATAGCTGCCCGTGCGCTGCAGGTTTTCGCACTTGAGCAGCACCTCGGAACCCAGCGCCCGTGACAGGAACCGCGATGATTCCATGGGCGTCACTTGGGCCACGTGAGCCACAACAGCACGAGCCGCCTCGAATTCGGCCAAGGTCGGGCCAGGAATAGATAACGTGCGGGTCATAACGAAATCTTAGGCTCTAGAACTTGCCACCCATGTCATGCAGGCGCTCGATGCGCTCAGTAATGGGCGGATGCGTCGAAAACAAGCGAGCGGCAAAGCCCGGCTTATCGGGGTCAGAAATCCACATGTGTGACATGCTCGAGGACTTGCGCCGCACCGGTGCGCCGTATTCACCGAGCTTTTGCAGCGCACTTGCCAGCCCCTCGGGGTGGCGTGTGGTGAGCGCTCCCGTGGCATCGGCCAGGTATTCACGCTGGCGCGATACGGCCAGCTGCACCAGCAGGGCGACGAGCGGCGCAATGATGATCGCCACGAGACCCAGAATCGCCACAATCGGATTGTTGTTGTCTCGGTTGCCGCGACCAAAGAATGACATGCGCAGCAAAATATCGGCAATGAGGCCCACTGCCACAACAAGGCCGAACACGATCATCGAGACGCGAATGTCGTAGTTTTGAATGTGCCCCATTTCGTGTGCGATGACACCCTCGAGCTCGGCGTCATCCATGATGTCGAGCAATCCCGACGTGACCGCAATCGCTGAGTGTTTCGGGTCGCGTCCGGTGGCGAAAGCGTTGGGTGCCGCATCGTTGATGATGTAGACCTTGGGCATGGGCGTGCCCGTCGTGATGGAGATGTTTTCTACCGCGTTCCAGAGGCGAGGATTCTGTTCGCGCTGAATCTGGATTGCGCCGGTAAACATGAGTGCCTGCGACCCGGCCGCGAAGTACTGCATCACCGTGTAGAGAATGGCGATGATGACCACAACGAACAGAATCGTGAGGTCGCCATACATGTAACTGGCCACCCAACCGAGTCCGCCAATGATGATGAAGAAGATCACCATGATGAAGACGGTGTTGCGCTTATTGGCCGCTATTGCGGAATACACGAATACCTACCCGTTGAGCAGTGAGAACGAAGGTGCGAGTGAGGGTGCGCCGAATGACGTGTTAGAACGCAACGCGCGGTGGCTCTTGCAACGAAGCGGCATCGGCAACGTCGAAGAACTCGCGCTGGCCGAAGCCGAGGCGCTTGGCCCACATGTTGTTGGGGAACACCTTGATCTTCGTGTTGAACTCGCGAACGCCACCGTTGTAGAAGCGGCGCGCGGCCTGAATCTTGTCTTCGGTATCGACCAGTTCACCCTGAAGCTGGAGGAAGTTGGCGCTGGCCTGCAGCTGCGGGTAAGCCTCGGCTACGGCGAAGATGCTCTTCAGAGCGTTCTGCATCATGCCTTCGGCCTTGGCGGCCTCGGCCGGCCCCTGGGCCGAGATGGTGGCGGCACGCGCCTTCGTGACGTTCTCGAAGACGGCCTTCTCGTGTTTGGCGTATCCCTTTACCGACTCAATCAGGTTGGGAATAAGATCTGCCCGTCGCTTGAGCTGAACCGTGATATCGCTCCACGCTTCGTCAACGCGAACGTTGAGGGTAACCAGCGAGTTGTATGTGGCCCAGAGGTAAATACCAACGATCAGGGCGACAACAACAATGACAATGATGATCGGAATGAGAACGTCCATGTTCCTATCGTATGGGGGCAAGCCTGAAAGTCGCCCGAAAGAATCATGGATGCGAAGGTCCACTTCGCCGACCGGATTTCACGAGGCCGGGACTTCTGAATTCACGGGGTTACTTGTGCTGGATCAGACCATAATTGCGGCCGCCGGGTCCGCGAAAGTGTTGAAACATGACGGGACCACCGTCGGTTACATCCGTCACCGATTCAAAGCCGGCGTCGATGAGTTTCGCACCGTCGGCCACGATATCAGTCACGGCAAACCCGAAGACCATTTCATGCCGTTCAAAAAGGTGAGCGGGACCGTCGTAGTCCGTTGAACAAAACTCGACAACGCCGCCATCAGGCGCTTGCATCATGAGTTGAGTTGGAGTGTCCACGATGACGCTCAGCCCGAGCGCCGCGCCAAACGAACGTGCCGAATCCAGGGACTGATCCGTGAGTTTTGTTGCGACCCAATCGATTTTCGTAATGGACATTCTGTGTCTCTTTTCGTTAGCCGTGAAAATAACTATAAAGGCTTTATATTTTTTGCGAAAGGAGCTACGCTCACAGTCACACCAACTCAAGGAGGAGTTAAATTGTCTTCGAAGAACCCCATTGTTGTACTCGGTGCCGGCCCTGCCGGAATGGCTACGGCGCTCGCCCTGCACACGGCAGGCAAAGACGTCGTCGTCTTTGAGCGCTATAAAGAAGCTCGACCCGCGGGCAACATCCTGAACCTGTGGCCGCCCGCAATCAAGGCCCTCAACCTCATCGGAGTTAACACCGTTGACCTTGGCGCACCCTGCCACTCGACTTTTCAAAACACCAAGGGAAAGATTCGGGCCGATGTGCAACTTCGGCCTGAGGTTATCCGCGACTATGGCGGCGGTTTCATTGGGATGCTGCGCCCAGACCTCTATTCACGCATGCTCGAAGCAGTCCCCAAGGGAATGATCAAGTTTGGGGTTGACGTAAAAACTTTCGTCGACAAAGGAACTCACGTTGAGTTGACTCTTGCTGATGGGTCACACGTTGAGACACCGATTCTCATTGGGGCCGACGGCATCGACTCGATTGTTCGCGAGAAGCTCTGGGGTTCATCTCCCAAGCGAGAGCACAATCTTCAAATCATCGGCGGCTACACGCTCAACGTGCCGAAGGGGACACCGATGGGCGAGTGCGTTGTGGCCCACAGCAACAAGGTTCAAGGTAGTTACACCGCCATCCGAACCAAAGGCAAGGATGGGGCCCAATGGTGGGTACTCGAAGGTCGTGACGCTACCCTGCCGCCAGCCGACGATCTTGCTGCTCGCGCAGCCGAGCTGGCGAAGCCGTTCACGTCGGGGCCGCTGCAAGCATTGATTGCGGGAACCCCGAAGCAGAACATTCAACACTGGGTCATTCGCGACCGCGTTCCGCTCAAGAAGTGGTCGAAGGGGCGTGTCACGATCGCCGGAGACGCGGCACACGCAACCTCTCCGTACGCCGCTTACGGCGCCGGCATGTCCATCTGTGACGGTTATTTCATTGCGCAACATCTTGCCAAGGTGGACCTCGCGGATACCGCCGCTGTGGCGGCGGCCTTGGTGGCCTACGAAACGCCGCGCATCCCCCACACCACGACGCAGGTCCAAATGGCCTACCAGCTCGGGCAGATGTTCCACCATGCCCCGGCATTCCTCCGGCCCGTTCGGGACTTCTTCTTCGACAACACGAAGTTCCTGCAGAAGCAGATTGGTGAGCGCAGCCCGAAGGAAATCCAGGATCAGCTGGCCGAAATGGGCGAGAGCGTGTTGATTCCGGCTTAAGGCACCAATGCACGGAATTGCCCGGCAGGATGGAACTATGACTTCACCTGCCGGGCAACAACCTTCTGGCGTTCGCAGGCCTCGTCAAGCGCGAAGCATCGATTCCTGGGAACGAATTCTCGAGGCGGGCACAAAGCTTCTGGTCGAGGGTGGCTGGGAAGCGATGACGATCACTGCGGTGTGCAAAGAGGCCAAGGTGACAGCCCCCACGATTTACTCCCGAGTTGACGGACTCAGCGGACTCTTCTGGGCTGTCTACGAAAGAGGCATGCAGAACGTGCTCACGACTCAGGACTCGTACCTTGAGGAAGCTTCAGAGACGCCTCGTGAATCCCTCTCTCGACTCTCAGCAGTCATTGACGTGGTGGCGAAGACGTTTGAGGAACATAAGGCCTTCTTACAACCCGTGATCAGGTACGCATCCGTCAATGAATCGTTGTTGGGTCGAGGCTCAGCGCAATCTCGTGCCCTTGTTCAAGCCATGGCGGACCTCCTGCCCGGCAACGACCCTCGAAACGCATTTGAGGTGTGCCAGACGCTTTACACAGAAGTCGTGTTTCGGTCGATGTATGGAGGCACCTTTCTCAACGATGAAGGCGAAACCTTCGAAGAATTTGAATCGAGATTGCTCCGCATCGTGCGCGCCAGACTCAGTTGAGTGCCCCCACTGGGACTCGACTCCCCTACTCGCACTACGCGCCACGAGACATGCTCGTGACGGTGCGAGCGGGGGCCCACGGAGGGTTCTCGCGCAAGCAGGAACACGAACAAAACGACCGGTCGAAAACCGGTCGTTTTGTTCGTGCCCCCACTGGGACTCGAACCCAGACTGGAACGATTTTAAGTCGTCTGCCTCTGCCGATTGGGCTATGGGGGCCCGTTGTTAGTCGACCCCGACAGGCTACCGAACGCGGACGGCGTATTCCTCAAATGACGCACGCGGGGTCTTGTAGGCAGTGAGCGACGCGATATCGCGACCTAACCAGAAGTTGTTCCACCAGCCCGAGATGACTCGGTACTTGCGCTCGAACGTCGGCATGGCCAATCCGTGATAACCGCGGTGGGCCAGCCAAGCTAGATAACCCGTCAACACGAGACCACCCGATTGAAAAACTCCGACGTTGAGGCCGAGGCCGGCGACGACACCGAGATTCTTGTGGAAGTAATCGCGCACTCCCTCACCGCGAATTGTCGCCGTGATGTTCTTGGCCAACAGTTTGGCTTGACGAACGGCGTGCTGGGCGTTCGGCACGCAGAAACCGCCGAAACCCCCGCCGGTGAGGTCGGGCACGGCGGTGGCGTCTCCCGCACCCCACGCACCCTCGAGAATGCCGTCGTCACCTTCAACGCGCAGGTCAGCACGAAGCCGCAGGCGGCCACGATCATCCAAGGGGAAGTCGGTCTGGCCGAGCGCCGGATTGGCCATCACGCCGGCCGTCCAAATAATCAGGTCTGAGTTGAACGTTTCGCCCGAAGACAGTTCGATCTTTCCGCCTGCGGCAGACTTCAGCTGTGTGCCGAGGTGTACCTGAGCGCCACGCTGGGCG
>CAFBMB010000047.1_pt1 | contig 10292 bp, 9 predicted proteins | sample 7268381 | NCBI WGS metagenome assembly CAFBMB01 (sample SAMEA6814053, study PRJEB35770) | freshwater metagenome | biome: Freshwater; feature: Freshwater reservoir; material: water | place: Czech Republic | collected 2017-05-23 | depth 30m m
AAACTCCGGCCGCGACCGCTTTATTTTGAGCAAGGGTCACGCCGCGGTGTGCATGTACATCGCCATGGCCATGCGCGGATTCTTTGAGTTCGACGACATCGTCAACACCTACGGCCAACTCGACAGCGCGTTCGGCATGCACCCGTGCAAGGTTCAGCTAGCGGGCGTCGAGGCATCCACCGGTTCTCTCGGTCACGGCCTGCCGATCGGCGTGGGCATGGCCAAGAGTGCTCGCCAGCGCAATGAGTCGCACCGTGTCTTTGTCCTCATGGGCGACGGTGAAACGGGCGAGGGCTCGGTCTGGGAGGGCGCTATGGCGGCACGCAGTAGCGAGCTCGGTAACCTTGTGGCCATCATCGACCGCAACCGCCAGCTCATGACGAGTCACGCCGAGGAGCGCGTTGCCCTCGAGCCATATCCCGACAAATGGGCCGCCTTCGGCTGGAATGTGGTGATGGCCGACGGCCACGACATGGCCAGCTTGGTTGCTGCACTGGACGGACTTCCGCCGTCCTCAAGCAACCGACCCACCGTGATCATTTGCGAGACCATCAAGGGCAAGGGCGTCGACTTTATGGAGCGCAACCTGGCGTGGCACGCCGGTTCGCTCGGCCAGGAAGACCTCGCCAAGGCCATGGCATCACTCGAGTCCTCTCGCGCTTCGAAGGGATCGAACTAATGCCCGTTACCTTTACCTTCGGCGAGTGGTTCTCCGCCCGCACAATCATTGGCCAGACGCTCGCCGATCTCGGCGATGAGTACCCCAACCTGTGGACGGTCACGCCCGACATCGGCATGACCCTGGTCGAGTTCCGTGAGAAGTTTCCGGATCGGTTTATCGATGTGGGTCTCGCTGAGCAGGCCGCCGTAGGTGTTGCCGCGGGCTTGGCTTACGAAGGAAACATCCCCGTTGTGTCGGGAATGCTCCCCTTCTTGAGCATGCGCACGGTGGAGCAGATTCGCTCCGACGTCTGTTACCCCAACCTGCCGGTCAAGATCATCGGCACGCACGGCGGACTCGTCGGCAACGGCGGTTCCACACACTATGCCGTCGAAGACCTCTCGCTCATGTGCAGCCTGACCAACATGACCGTGACGTCGATTGGCGACCCGCTCATGGTCGGCGAGATCTTGCGCCAGTCGATGAAGATGACCGGCCCCATCTACATTCGCCTCGGCGTGGGCAAGAGCGACCTCGCTATCTACGAACCGGGCGCGCACGACATCAGAATCGGCAAGGGAATCGTGGCGCGCGAGGGCTCGGACGTCACCCTATTCGCCCACGGCACCACCGTTGCCCAGGCGCTCGAGGCAGCCGACGCCCTGGAGAAGGACGGCCACTCCGTTCGGGTTGTCGACATGTTCACCCTCAAGCCCATCGACGCGGATCTCATCGAAAAGTGCGCCAAGGAAACCGGCGGACGTTTCGTTGTTGTCGAGGATCACTTGGCCTACGGCGGTCTCGCCTCGCGCATCGCCGATGTGGTTGTTGACCGCGGCATCAACCTCACGGCCTTCAAGCGCCTGGGCATCCCGCAGGTCTTCGCCGGGTTTGGTAGCGACGAAGAGTTGCGCGACAAGCACGGCTATGGCTTGAGCGCCACGATTGAGGCCGTCGCAGCGGTTATCGGCGCAAAGGCCTAACCGTGCGCACGCCTCCCATGTCGTGCCTCGTCAATGTCATCATTGGTGATCCGTCACAGACGGAACTGCCAGGAATGCTGGATTCATTGGCCGAGCTGGGTTACACCTACGTCGTGCTTCCGCCAATGGACCCAGCAGCCACCGACGCCGCGTGGATTCGCGGGCTGTGTGCCGAGCGTTCTCTGCTGCCCATCACCATGTGCGGCGGAATGGCGCCCGAGTCCCAGGTGGGGTCTGCCGATGAGGCAGAGCGCGCTGCCGGTGTGGCGGGATTGCGTGCCCTCGTCGACTTTGCCGTCGCGCTCGGCTCTCCGCAACTCAACGGTGTTCCTTACGGAATCTTCGGCCATCCCCTGGCTCCCACAGATCCGGATTATTTCGCTCGGGCCGCCCGCGAGGTGGGTGCCGCTGCCGATTACGCTCACGACAAGGGCGTCACGATGACGTTTGAGGTCTTGAACCGCTACGAGACCTCGGTGGTGAACACGGCCGCACAGGCAATGGATTTCGTTTCGAAAAGCGAATCCCAACACCTGCGGATTCACCTGGACAGCTTCCACATGGCCATCGAAGAGGCGGATATTTTTGCCGCCATCGACCTCGCCTTGCCCAAGCTGGGATACCTCGAACTGGGGCAATCTGGCCGCGGAATGCTGAGCACGGGAATTGTCGACAACGCTGCTGTCGTGCGGCACGCCATCGCCGCCGGCTATACGGGCCCGATTGGAGTGGAGGCGTTCAGCCGCTCCATCCTTCCTCCGTTCGTGGCTGATGCTCTTGCCATTTGGCGCGAGCCCTACACGTCCGGTCGAGATCTTGCCGCCGAGGCTGCCACAATCATGCGGGGATCTGCCAGCACCGGCAGCTGAGCCCGCCCTCTTCTGAGTCGGCAGAGCCATCGACGCTCCCCGTGACCGAATAGCCACATTTCGTCACGGGTAGGCCTTGCATTTCTTCGCCGCCGGTGAAATAGTTGGGGTACTGACTAATACGTCTCGGCAGACGCCGGGAAAGGTGCGCGAAGATGCAGTTTCATACCGATGGCTTCGTTGTCGGAGATCCACTGATCAAGCCCGCCGACGCCTCGGTGGCCTTGCGTCCGACGAGCCTGCCCGCCGAGGTTGACGTGCTCATTGCGGGAACGGGACCCGCGGGTCTCCTCCTGTCAGCCCAGCTCTCTGTCTTTCCGCACATCTCGACGCGCATCGTGGAGAGTCGAACGGGACCTTTGCAGATCGGCCAAGCAGACGGCATCTCGTGCAAGTCGGTCGAGACGTTCGAGGCGTTCGACTTTGCCTCACGAATTGTCGAGGAGGCCTACTGGGTCAACGAAACCGTCTTCTGGCGACCGGATCCCCAGAACTGTGCCAACATCATGCGAACCGGCCGAATCCAAGACGTCGAAGACGACCTCTCTGAGTTTCCGCACATCATCGTCAATCAGGTGCGCGTTCACGACTTTTTTCTCGAATTCATGGCCCGCTCGGCCAGCAAGCTGGCACCGGACTACGGCTACGAAATGCTCGGCGTCGAGGTAGACACCACGGGCTCAAAAACCCATCCGGTGTTAGCAACCCTCAAGGCTCCGGATGGTTCGGTCATCACAGTGCGCGCAAAGTACGTGGTGGGTACAGACGGTGCCAAGAGCGTCGTGCGCGAGTCCATCGGGCGCGCACTGCAGGGCAAATTCCAGAATCATCGCTGGGGCGTCATCGACGTGCTCGCGAACACCACTTTTCCTGACATGCGACTCAAGGCGGCCATACAGTCTGACAACGGCTCAAATCTGCTGATCATCCCTCGCGAGGGTGGTCGCCTCGTGCGCCTCTACGTTGACCTCGGTGAGGTCGACCCCAACAACCGCGACAAGGGCCGCGACATGACCGTCGAGCAGGTCATCGACGTGGTGAAGCACGTCCTGCTGCCCTACACGCTTGACGTTAAAGACGTCGCGTGGTTCTCGATCTATGAGGTCGGCCATCGCGTGACCGACGGGTTTGACGATGTGCCCGACGCGGAACGCGAGACCCGAACACCCCGCGTGTTCATTGCGGGCGATGCCTGCCACACGCACAGTGCCAAGTCTGGGCAGGGCATGAATGTCTCGATGCAAGACACATTTAACCTCGGCTGGAAACTGGCCGCGGTTCTCGAGGGCCGGAGCCCCGAATCGCTGCTTCACACGTATCACGGGGAACGGCACCAGATTGCGCACGATCTGATCAACTACGACATGGCATGGTCAAAAATCATGGGCTCACCGCCCACAGATCCGAATAATCCCGACCGCCAGGGGATTGATCCGAAGGCTTTGCAAGACGCATTCATGCAGGGCGGCCGGTTCACAGCGGGCATGGCCACCCAGTATCAACGGTCACTTCTCACCGGCACCGAAGACAACCAGGGCCTCGCGACCGGTTATCCCGTGGGTCAGCGTTTTCACTCTGGTCCCGTCGTCCGGCTGGCCGATGCCAAGCCCATGCAACTGGGACATGTTGCGCGTGCCGATGGACGTTGGCGGCTCTATGCCTTTGCCGACTCGACCGTCGGCGGCAACCACGCACCACGCCTGCGGGCATTGATGGACTATCTCGACACTGACCCCGGATCTGCCGTAAATAGGTTCACCCCGCGTGGCAGGGATCGGGACGCGGTCTTCGATGTCCGCGCCATTTTTCAGGAGTACCACCGCGACCTCAGCATCGAAGATATGCCGGCCCTTCTTCGACCCGAAGTGGGTAAATTTCGCCTGCGGGATAACGAAAAGGCCTTTACCTCCGACCATAAATTAGGTATCGACATCTTTGACCTGAGAGGCGTGAGTCGCGAGCGTGGTGCTCTGATCGTCGTGCGCCCCGATCAATACGTGGCCCTCGTGCTGCCCCTTGAGGCACGTGACGAACTCGGGGAGTTCTTTGGGGCATTCATGAGGGAGCAGCCGTGATGCCCGGACTCGCGAGCACGGGCGCGACGCCTCCGGTCGTCCGATGAGCGAAGAGACGCGCGAACCGCAGCGGCACACCGGCTTTTTGCTCCGACGAGCACAGCAAAAGCACGTCGCAACCTGGCAATCGGTCATATCCGGTGACGTCACGAGCGTTCAATACGGGGTCATGGCGGTCTTGGACCGTCGTCCCGGACTCGCTCAAAAAGAGATCTGCGACGAACTTGATCTCGATCGCTCGACGGTGGCCGATATTTGCATTCGCATGGAAAAAAACGGTCTGCTCTCGCGTGTGCCGGCTGACGACGATCGCCGCCGCAATGTGCTCGATCTCACCGCGGATGGCCGTCGAGAATGGGAACGGCTCAAGCCTCTTGTTGAGGACGTGCAGGCACAGCTGAGTAAGAACCTCTCGTCAGATGAGCTCGGGATTTTGCGCGCGCTACTCGCCAAAATCCTTGGTGACGAGTAGCGAGCTCTTCGGGGCTGCGGGCGCCAGAATAGAGGCATGGCGTCCTCGCGAATTAGTTCGATCGACGGCCTGCGCGGGTTGGCGGCCCTCATGGTGGTGCTCGGCCACTCGTCACTGCTGAGTGCTTTTCTTGCCCATCTGTTCTTTCACTTTCGGTTCGATTGGTCTGCCTTCTTCATGCCCCTCGGGCTGCCGGGCGAAGCCGTGCCCATATTCTTCGTGCTCTCGGGATTCGTGCTCGCCCGGGCATACGCGCCGAGCGTTGCCGCCAGCCCGCGATTCCTCGCGTCGCGATTCGTTCGCCTATTCATTCCTATTGCCGGGGCATTTGCATTGGGCATCATCGCCCAGATCTACATGAACACGATTGCGGCGACCCCCGGATATGTCACCCCTCAAGGGGACTGGGCGGCACGTCAACTCTTTGACTTCAACGTGGTCGACATCATTCGCAACCTCGTCGTCTTTGACGGCGTGACGTCAGTGAACAGCTCGCTGTGGACGATGCAGTACGAAATCCTGTTCTCGCTGATTTTGCCGGCGGTCATTGTGTTCGCCGACGCGATCGGTGCCACCTGGAAACGCTGGCTGCCGACGATGCTGGCCATGGGCGTGCTGGTGTGGATCTCGCAACACATGGTTGTGGGATTCGTGGCGATGTTCGCCGCGGGCGCGGTGATCTCAAAAATCACGATGCCGCCCGCCCGCTGGTGGCTGACAGCGCCGTTGCTCACCGTTGGTATCGCGCTGTTCGCGTCACGACGCCTGCTGCAACTCTTCTTCGGAATCACGCACGCACGTCATACCGGACCGTGGATGGTGACCGTTACGCTCGCGGCCCTCATCTTTATGTATCTGGCTAACCACAGCCCCACGGTGAGCAAGGTTTTCTCTCTGCGCGTGCCGCAGTACTTGGGACAACGCTCGTACAGCATCTATCTCGTGCAGGCGCCGATCATTCTTGCGGTCGGCTACACCGCATCCATTTTCCTACCGCGTCAAGAAGACAACCCGTGGCTCATGGTGTTCTGGTCGGGCGGGGCCTTCGTTTTAGCGCTGGCGGTGGGCGAAGTCTTTTACCGTCTGGTCGAGAAACCGTCGATTCGCGTTGTTGCGGCCATCAAGAAAAGAAATGAGACCGTAGTGACTAAAACCGTGAAGGCGTCAGAATGAGCGCTGAGCTCAGAGACATCGCCCGCACCATCGCCGTTGAAGCTGGGCACTTTGCGCTGACGATGCGTCTTTCTGGCGTTGACATTGCCGGGCAGAAATCGAGCGCCGTCGACATCGTCACGAAGGCGGACCAGGCCACGGAACGATTGATTCGAGAGCGGCTCGCAACCCTTCGCCCACACGACGGCGTGCTCGGCGAAGAAGGGGCGGCCACGGTCGGCACCTCGGGACTCACCTGGGTGGTCGATCCCATTGATGGAACGGTGAACTATCTCTACGGCTTGCCAGCTTGGGCCGTGAGTATCGGCGTTGTCGAAGGCGATCCCGATCCCGCAACGTGGACAGGTCTGGCGGGCGCCGTGGTCAACGCCTCATCGGGAGAGGTTTTCTCGGCCGCCCGCGGTCTGGGGGCAACATGCAATGACAGGGCAATGAGTGTTACGGCGGCCAACGATCTCGCAACATCGCTCATTGCGACCGGCTTCGCCTACAGCGCCGAGACGCGGGCCTATCAGGGCACGATGATGGCCACGATTCTTCCCCGCATCCGCGACATTCGTCGAGAAGGTGCCAGTTCGCTCGACCTGTGTGCCGTTGCCGCCGGACGAGTCGATGCCTATTTCGAGCAAACAATCTCGCCCTGGGATCATGCCGCCGGGGCACTCATTGCACGTGAGGCCGGCGCCCTGGTCGGGGGTTTTCCTGGCACGTCCGAGGGCAGAGACCTACTCGTCGCGGCGGGACCGGGCCTCTATTCACAACTCGTTGACCTGATTCTCGAGTCGGGGGCGACAGATCTTCCGGGCCTGTGAAACTCCTCTGCGAAAACCGCCCCGATTGGCGACTCATTTGAGACCTAGGGTATCCTTTATAAAATCGTAACAATTGCACCGTTCGTGAGAAACGGTCCAACCAACGGGAGACTCGTGAACGACCAGCCGCCGTACCTCAGTCGCAAGGAGCTTCGCCGACGCGAAGCTGCTGCCGCGGCTGCCAGCGGTGATGCATCGGTCGAGCCGAGTAGTCGCGTGCTGCCACAGGCTCCGAGCCGTGCTCAACAAGTTGTGCTGCCCTCAACGCCCGCAACTTCCTCAGCATCTCCTATCGGGCAAAGCGTGAGCCTTCCGATGCCCACGAGCCCGCAGTCAACAAGCGCGCAGGCGTTACCCAAGGTCGACAGCGCACCACGCGCCGACGGTTCGCCTCAGGGGGCAGGAATGGCAGCGCCTCGATCGACAGGCCCAGATACTTCGGTTCGGGCTTCGAACACCACACGCGCGCGCATGGCGCGGGCCATCGACCGGACGACAGCGACAAATCCTTCGGGGCGCAAGCGCAAGCGACGCTCCGGCCCAAAGGTCAACACGTCTACTCTCGCGCGCGGAAGAAAACTTGCACCATTACTTGCGATGATCTTTGTCGGCGGATTAGCCGTTGTCACGGCCCTGCCGGCCAATGCGGAGTTCCAAAACTCATCTTCTGTGGTCGCCATCACGAATTCGCACGATCTCGTGGTCGACGCATCACAAACACCCAAGTTCCTGCCCGGGCAAAGCCTCGAGGCAAGTTCCGGAGCCCTCGCCGCCAGCCGCGACGGCGTATCGGCCACAACGTTGCGCACCTCGTTTGGTGGCTACACGTCAGCCAGCTATGTTAATAATCCGAACGGCACAATTCAGTGGCCCTTCTCGGTAACCGTTCCCATTTCAGACCTCTTTGGCTGGCGCATTCCGCCCTGTAACTGGTGCTCGGCTGACCACAAGGGGGTCGACTTTGACGCGGGTGAGGGGTATCCGATTCAGATTGTTGCCGACGGAGTCGTGACGAAGGTTCACCCCTATGACGACAATGGTGACGGCATGTACGTGATCATCACTCACGACGTGAATGGCCTCAAGTTTGACAGCATGTACTGCCACCTCCTGCCCGGCACCATCATGGTTGCCGAAGGTCAGGCGGTTAAGGTGACCCAAATTGTGGCTCAGGTGGGCGACACGGGCGCATCGACGGGCGCCCACTTGCACTTCGAGATTCACGTTAATGGCGCGGCTATCGACCCGTTTGCCTGGTTGACGGAGCACGCAAACTAAGCCCTACTACCCGCAAAATCATAGGATTTCACATTAAACCTTTTCGCATACGTGCTCAACGTCCAGCCAAGATCAAGAACTACCGTCGACTGACCAACCCTTCGCAAAAGTCCGCCCGTGGCGCCGGGCTCGAGACAGGTCACGATTCGGTCTTGTCTCTCGAGCAGCTTCGCAAGCGCAACCGTCGGGCACAGAAACGTCGCCCAGGTGGGGTTAACGTCGCGCTTCTTCGCAAAAATAACATCTGGGCTCCTGTGCTCGCGTTTTTATCGGTCGGAGGTCTGGCGCTCGTCGCGGGACTACCCTCGTATGCCGCGACCGAGACGCCCCTGGCGGCCTCATCGCAGCTTGTCGAGGCCGATCAGCGAGTGACGGGTGCGCGGGCTCAGCAGACAGTTGTGCGTGATTCCGTCGGCACGGTTGCTGGCTGGAGCATGCCGGGCGGGCACTCGCTGGCAAGCTACGTGAATAATCCGTTTGGCACGATTCAGTGGCCCTTTGCCGTGACCGTTCCCATCTCAGACATGTTTGGGGCTCGGGAGGCCCCATGTTCGGGATGTTCGACGATGCACGCAGGTATTGACTTTGACGCGGGCGAGGGACGTCCCATTCAAGTAGTCGCCGACGGGTTTGTCACAAAAGTGAATCCTCTCAACAACAACGGTGACGGCATGTTCGTCGAAATTTCTCACAATGTGGGGGGGCTTCAGTTCATGAGTCGGTATTGCCACCTCCTGCCGGGTTCCATTCTGGTGAGTGAGGGTCAGGCCGTCACGGTGACCCAGATTATTGCCCAGGTGGGTGACACGGGGTTATCGACAGGTGCGCACTTGCATTTCGAGATCCACGTCGACGGTGCAGCCGTTGATCCGTTTGCCTGGCTAACGAGCCACGCCAACTAATTGCGGGCTCTTCCCAGCAAGCCGCGGTAAAATTAAATTCGTTATGAATCTGTTTTCACGCAAGCGTCCGCGAGCCCGCCGATTTTATTTGGGAAGGGCTCGTCACTCGACTGGCAACGCGCGCCTTGTTCGGCAACGCAGGAGCGTCGCGTCGAAAGAAGACATTCGTGTGGGCAACACTGAAGCCCTTCGCCGTCGCCGTCGTCGTCGCCTCGAAACGGTTACGCCTGAGGGAGCGAATAAGAAGCGTACCGCCGCCCGCCGCTGGGCTCCCTTTTTAGCCTTTGCTTTTGTGGGCAGTTTGGCCCTCGTGGCGGCTTTGCCGGCAAACGCCGAATTTCAAACCACCGCGGCACCCGTTGCTCCGTCCAAAGGGCAAGAGGTGAGGGGCAGCGCAGCTCAGGCCGTGGCGTCACGCGATGCCATCTCATCTGTGCTGACAAGCAATCGCAAGCCCGGGGGCACGAACTACATCAACAACCCCAACTCGATAATTCAGTGGCCCTTTCATGAAACGTGGCCCTTTGGCGATATGTTCGGACCGCGCGAGACCGGCTGTTCGGTGTGCAGCAGTTTTGAGTATGGGATCGACATCATGGCTCCGGAGGGGACGACAATCCTCTCGATTGCTGATGGAGTGGTGAGCGATGTTCACCCCGCCAACGACAACGGGTACGGCGTGCACGTCACTGTTGATCACGTCATTAATGGCGAGGTCTTCCAGAGCAACTACAACCACATGCTCGAAAACTCAATTGTCGTTCAGGTCGGGCAACAGGTGAAGCTTGGCGATGCCCTGGGTCAAGTGGGAAACACGGGTAATTCGACGGCTCCGCACACGTGCTTCCTGATTCTTATTGGCGGCACTCCCGTCGACCCTTATGCGTGGTTGATTAGTCACAACGTCTAGCCGAAGGGGTTCGCTCGCCCCGCGAAGTTCCTGATAGTCTCGTACGGTGTCGGGCGGCATTTTGCCCCACGGCAGCGCCCCGATAGCTCAGTGGTAGAGCACTTCCATGGTAAGGAAGGGGTCGCGAGTTCAAACCTCGCTCGGGGCTCGCATCGAG
>CAFBMB010000048.1_pt1 | contig 10092 bp, 10 predicted proteins | sample 7268381 | NCBI WGS metagenome assembly CAFBMB01 (sample SAMEA6814053, study PRJEB35770) | freshwater metagenome | biome: Freshwater; feature: Freshwater reservoir; material: water | place: Czech Republic | collected 2017-05-23 | depth 30m m
ATCTTCGTTGGAATTTTACTTCTAGGAACGAGCCTTCTCTTGGTTCGAAAAAAGCCCGTGCGCAGGGTCTAGCGACCAGGCCTGAATCTGTTGTGGGTGTCACTTTTGATTTTACTCGTTTGAACTAACTGGATCGCGGGTTTTCCTCGGAATGGCGCACTTTTGTAAAGTGCGCCCGGAGGGTCCCCGCCGCGAAGCTGCGCTTCGCTTTGAGGCGTGGGCCCAACTCACCCCTACGGGGTTCTCATTCACTCCCACCTACTCTATGAAAAACGCCCCACAAGGGGGCGTCCTCACTGAGTGCGCCCGGAGGGATTCGAACCCCCAACCTTCTGATCCGTAGTCAGATGCTCTATCCGTTGAGCTACGGGCGCAGTGTTGAAACCAACTATGAAAGCATATCCAAAATCCTGTTGGCTCAGCGCCGAGCTATTCGCCCAAAAGCTGGGCTGGTTGCACAAGCGGATAAACCTCAAGGTTCCAGAGTTTGCCCATGGGGAGCCCCTCTACGGTGGCTTGGGCAGCAGCGACGTCGGCTGCCATCACTTGGAGAAACACTTTGCGGTTTGGAGTGGCGAGACGAACTGCACCCAGTCGTCCCGCGTCTTGAAGCAGTTTTGCCGCATCCCGCTCCTCGGCAGCCAACGCCATAATTTCGGGCATGTCAATGCCCTCCTTGAACGTACACACGACCATGAACTCGTTCATTTTGGCTCCTTGGCTCGGCCCAGCGCGGCTCGCGGGGTGACAGCCCCTTGTGAGAGTTGCATTGATCTCATGCCAAAGAGCTGAACTAACGCCCTCAGCATAGTGATGAAATCACGGTATCAATGTCTGGGCGCGACCGACAAAATGCGAGGTCGAGCCTCGGGCACTGCGGTAACCTTGACAACATCATGACTAATGTGGTTGCGAAGACGCGGTTTCGCCGTCTGCGCGAAACCCCCATGTTGCGTGTGGGTAGTCCCAAGGGTTACTTCGCCGGAACGCTTGACTCGATCAAGTCAATCTTCATGCAGCGTCAGCTCATCGCGTTGGTCATCAGACGCGAACTTCGAACAAAATACAAAGGATCATTCACGGGGATCTTGTGGAGTCTGGCACGGCCGCTGGCCATGATTGTCATCTATTACTTTTTTGTCGGGCAGATTCTGGGGGCTGCTCGCTCCATCCCGGACTTTGCCGTTTACATGTTCACCGGTTTCGCAACGTGGGCACTATTTTCTGAGTCCATGGCCAGCGCCACACTGTCTCTCGTGGGCAACGCCGGACTGGTGAGAAAGGTATCTCTGCCCAGAGAAATCTTTCCCATCTCGACAACGAGCGTGGCCGTCGTGAATTTTCTGACGCAAGTCGGGTTGCTCATTGTTTTTATTGTCATAATTGGCAGCCCCGTCAATTTTGCGAACATCGGCATCGCAATCATGGGCATCGCCATGCTTGTGACGTTCTCGCTCGCCCTCGGGTTACTTGTGTCTGCGGCAACGGTCTTTTTTCGCGACTTGCAACACCTGGTAGACGTCGCACTCATGTTCCTTTTCTGGGGATCACCCGTTCTTTACTCAGTAGTGCTGGTCAAGAATCTGGTGACCGTTGACTGGGTTGTTCAGATCTATCTCGCGAATCCTGTGACAACGGCAATTCTGAGCATGCAGTCAGCCTTCTGGGGAGCAGGTGAATTGGGTGTGGGAAACATTGGACTGCGGGTGGCCATCACCTGGGCAATTTCTCTGGTGTTGCTGTGGTTCGCTCAGCGCGTTTTCAATCGCCTGCAGGGCAGTTTTGCTCAGGAGTTGTGATCATGGATATTCCCGTTATCTCACTAGAGGCAGTAACAAAGTCATTCACGATTCGACGAGAAAAGGCGTTGAAAGACACCTTGGTCTTTCGCAAGAAGGGCTTCGAGAGAACCACAACCTTTCAAGCGATTCACGAGTTCACGACAGACATCTATGCAGGCTCAACAGTTGGGCTCATGGGTCACAACGGATCCGGAAAAAGCACGCTGCTCAAACTGATTGGTGGCATTCTCGAGGCGAACACGGGCACCATTTACCGGCGAGGTCGCTTGGCTGCGTTGCTCGAACTGGGCGCAGGATTTCATCCTGATCTCACGGGTCGGGAAAACGTATTTCTCAACGCAGCTCTTCTCGGAATTAAGAAATCCGATGTTGAGGAACGCTTTGATGACATCGTCGCATTTTCAGGAGTCGAGGACTTTATCGACACCCCCGTGAAATTTTTTAGCTCTGGCATGTACGTTCGCTTAGCCTTTTCGGTCGCCATCAATGTTGACCCCGATATCTTGTTGGTAGACGAGGTTTTAGCCGTCGGTGACGAGCCATTTCAGAAGAAATGTCATCAGAAAATCGAGAGTTTTCAGAGTGAGGGTCGCACCATCATTCTTGTAAGTCACTCGGCGGCAGACATCGAGCGTCTCGCCACCAGGGCGATTGTTCTCGACCAAGGCCACATGGTTTTTGACGGTGATCCTGTTCACGGAATTCAGGCATTACGGGCGGGCTACCGAAGGGAAGCCGCTTCAGATGGCAACGCGCAAGACGTTCCTTCGGCGACTGTCACTCTTGAGCACGTGAGGGCCATGGTAAGAAGAAAGACCAAGAACCCCGACATCAGTGTCGTCGTTGAATACACAGTTGTGACACCTTCGCGCAACTTGCGAATGGAGATTGGCATCGAGACTCTGAGCGGCATGCGACTGCTCGTCACTGACTCTGTTGCTCTGGCGGCATCTATGCCGACGTCGGTGGGCTCGCACAAAGTAACTTTTACCTTCGGCAGTGTTCCGCTTCATGCTGGCGTCTATGCCGCCGGAGTTGCCCTCTATGAAGGGGACGAAACAGAATCCACCACATTCGGAGTGTGTGAATTCGAAATAGAAAAAGCCAGTGTCGGCCAGGGCATTCTGGGCGTCGTGCCGACCATAAAGATTGATTAGCCTGAGCTCGAGTCCTCTCGAGCGTCAAAGAGCCACTGAAGGCCCGTTTTCGGTTTCTGTTGCGGGTTCCACCCCAGGGCGCGTGCAAGAGAAGAATCGAGAAGTCGCCGGCGCACGCCATTTGGCTTGTCGCTTGCGAAGACGAAATCTCCCGTGTAACCAACGACCTCAGCGGCCCAGCGATAGTACTCGGTGATGGAATGGTCCTCGCCTAAGCCAATGTTCATGATGGGGTGCCACGCACCGAAATTGTCTGCCGACGAGGCAATCCACTCAGCGATGTCGGTGGCGGCAACAAACTCGCGGCGCGAAGTGCCATCGCCCCAAATCTCAACGGGCCCTCCGTCGCGCACAGCGGCCATGGTTTTGCTCAAAGCCGCACCCAGAAGGTGACTTGTCGCATTCTCGCTTAGGGGCTCGCGACCAAAAATATTGCACGGAATGAGGGCGCGGTAGTTGAGGCCGTCTTCTTGGGAGATTGCCGAGCAGAGTGTGGTGCCCACGAGCTTGGCGAGGCCATAGGACTCGCTCGCGCGCTCCATCGGCCCGCTCAAGATATCTTTCTCTATGAAGATGGCATCGTCTGCCTCGGGGTATATGGCCGCCGAAGACATGTAGATGAAGTTTTTTACACCGTTCGTGCGCGCACTGTTAATAACGTGTGCATCAATGAGAACGTTGTCGACGAGAAATCGGGTGGGGTGAGCCAGTCGTTCCGAAATTCCGCGGACTAAAGCCGCCGTATGGACTATCAGGTCAGGCTTCTCGTGTGCAACGAATTGCTCAACAGCCTCACCGTTTGAGAGGTCAAGGATCTCGCGGGTAAGCGGAATGAGAATGTCTTGAGGTCTCAAACGTCCCCATGCCTCGACGATCTCTCGCCCCAGCATTCCAGCCGAGCCGGTGATGACTACTTTCACCGGCGGAACATGGGTGTATCGACGTAGTGGCGCCCTTCAATCTCAAGCGCTGCCACGTCTGCGTCAACCATTATTCGCGCGAGTTCCGGAGTATGCACGCTGGGCTTCCAATCGAGCACGTCACGAGCCTGCGAATAGTCGCCGATTAACGCGTCAACCTCAGACGGTCGCAGGTATCGTTCGTCGAATTTCACGTATTTCTGCCAATCCAACCCCTTGTGCTCGAAGGCGATCTGCAGGAAGTCCTTCACTGTGTAAGCCTCACCCGTCGCCAAGACGAAGTCTCGAGGCTCGTCGTGCTGAAGCATGCGCCACATGCCTTCGACGTATTCGGGCGCATAACCCCAGTCGCGCACCGAATCAAGATTTCCTAAATAGAGGGAGTCTTGCTGACCGGCAGCAATGCGGGCAACCGCGCGCGTAATTTTTCTAGTCACGAAGGTTCCACCACGTCGCGGTGATTCGTGGTTGAAGAGGATTCCATTCACAGCAAAAAGGTCGTACGCCTCGCGGTAGTTTCGCGTGATCCAATAGGAATACACCTTCGCTACGCCGTAGGGCGAGCGCGGGTGAAAAGGGGTGTTTTCGTTTTGTGGTGGCGGAGTTGCACCAAACATTTCTGAACTCGACGCTTGATAGAACCGGCAATTGACGCCGGCCTGGCGGATAGCTTCAAGCATGCGGATCGTGCCTAATCCCGTCGTGTCACCGGTGTACTCCGGTTCTTCAAAGCTGACACGAACATGCGACTGTGCCGCGAGGTTATAGACCTCGACCGGATTGATCTCAGCCAAAAGGGTAACAAGGCGGGAGCTGTCGGTGAGGTCGGCAAAGTGGAGGTAGAGGTGCTTCTCTTCATCTTGCGAGGTCTCATAGATGTGATCAATGCGGGTGGTATTGAACGTTGACGCTCGGCGAAGAAGGCCGTGAACTTCGTAGCCTTTACTCAGCAGAAGTTCTGCGAGATAGCTTCCGTCTTGGCCCGTAATGCCCGTGATTACCGCCTTGGGGCGTGACTGAGTCATAGATTTCCTCTCACCACGACGTTCCGTAACGTCTGCATTCTCTGGAATTGAGCCTACCAGTTGGACCTTGGCTAACCGGGGGCGGCGACCTCGATGGGCCGAACACGGGTTTCTGTGACAAGGCACGTTTCGGTAACTCCCTGGCCAGCCGCCCAGTCAATAAAGGCCTGCGCCGTTGATTCCACAGCGGCAACCGACGGATAGCCCGCAGGACTATTGCCGGAATAGCCGTTGATTGTCGGCATACCCGTGACCACCGCTATGGCCGTGGCATCCACGGCAACGGACCAGGGCGCAATTTGATCCGAGCCCGAGCCAACATAAAGGAAACTCGAACACGAAGACGACGCTAGCTGGGCTTGCGCAGCCCTCAGCGTTACCGGAACAAAGTCATCCGGTCGCCAGTTTGCCGGCGTTACCCGCTGTTGCTCAATGAAAATCATGGCGAGAAGAGCTGCGGCGCCCACGATTCGAAGCACGTGCCGACGCGTGTTTTTTCGTTTGGTTTCGATCACCCATTTTTCGATGAGGTAAGCCACGATGAGCACAACCAGCACCGACAATATGACATTCACCCTTAATCCAGAGCGGATGGACGAAGCCCCGGGCATAAATCTCCACAGGAAGTGAAAGAGTGAGAAGCCGCTCTCGCCAAAGATGACCACAACCAGCCACGTTGCCCACACGGTTGCGGCGGCCACGCCGATTGAGACCGGAGCGGTTCGTCTCTTGACAATAGCCTTGCGCGTTAGAGAGAAACAGACAACGACAAAGGCGACAAAGAGCGCCGGGGTGATGCCCAAAGAATGTTCCATGGACGTTGGTTCGAGGTTTGGGCTGAGGACATGAGCAATGTCCCACCAGAGTCCCGAGCCGCCCATAACGTTGACGACGTCGGTGACGTGAGGCCCATAGGTCAGGTAGACGTCCCATGGCTTGGCAAGAGAACTGAAAGCAGGACCGTAAATTGCAAGCCACACCACTCCGAGTGCCGCCGTGACGCCAACGGATAATCCCCAGCCGATCCAGGACAAGTCACGAGCTCGTCGCCACGGTGGGAGCAGCCAGCGGCCGTTTCGCAAAAAGACAAACGTAAGCACCAGCGCTATCGCGCCTATCAGAGCGAAGAAGAACACGGGATACCACGACGTCAAGGCCCCTAACGCGAGCACGGGGAGCATAAAGAACCACGCAATCCGCGAAGCGACCGAAGACCCTTGGCGGCCATAAAGGAAGAGTGCCAATACCCACCAGACGATCGCGTAACCGAGAGTCTGAACATGGGCTAATTGCGACACAAAAGCGTAAGTTGTGCCGGCAATCATGACAAACGCGATTCTCACAATGAGCGACTTGAAGACCTGAGTGGCAAGAAGGGCGAGCCCGAGATTTCCCAAAAAAATGAGCACGCATGTGGCTATTGACCAGCTCGTTACCGGATCAACGGCAAAAGCTCGCAGAGCGGCATGCACAATGCCCGGCGCAAGAAATGCATCAGAGTATCCCAGCGTGTCATGAGTGGGGAAGAAGAAAAGCGTGCTGGCGGGGGCTTCTTGGCCAGCAAAGACTCGAAACCAGTGTTCGTAAAGTGAGACCGTCCACCGGGCATCACCAATATCCCCCAAAAGTTGGCCGAAGAAGAATCCCCGCAACGGAATGAGAGTGGCGAGAAAGACAGTCCCCAGTAGGACCATCCGTCGCACGAGCAGATGAGCCCCTCTTCGTTTCGAGCGGGCCACGAAGCACCTAGTTCTTTCGCGAGAACACGTTGTATTTGAGAATGCAGTAAATGGCCCGAAAGCCGTCCCTCGCGCCGATCTTCTTGCCTTCGGCATAGGTGCGGCCGCTGTAAGAGATGCCGACCTCATAAATACGCACGTTCATTCGCGCAATCTTGGCCGTTATTTCAGGCTCGAATCCAAATCGATTCTCGCGAATGTTGACGCTCTGAATTATCTCCCGGCGGAATACCTTGTAGCAGGTCTCCATGTCGGTGAGATTGATGTTGGTGAAGACATTTGACATCGTCGTCAGAAACCTGTTTCCCACGGAGTGCCAATAGTACAAAACGCGGTGCGCGTACCCGCCGGCAAATCGACTGCCGAAGACGACGTCAGCTTTGTCATCAAGAATCGGTTGCACCAAGAGCGGGTATTCGTTGGGGTCGTATTCAAGATCGGCATCCTGAATAAGAACGATGTCTCCCGTGGCCAGGGCAATGCCCGTGCGAAGAGCCGCCCCCTTGCCCTGATTCTTTTCGTGGCGTTCTAGTCGGTCAACGAGGTGGCCATATTTCTTCGCGATAAGATCGTAGGTTCCATCAGCCGAACAATCATCAACAACGATAATCTCTTTGTTCTTGTAGGGAGATTTTTTCACAGCCTCGAGAACACTGCCGATCGTGGCTGACTCGTTGTAGCAGGGAATAACAACGGATAGCTTCATGGATTCCCCAACTTTGGCGTGCAGTGTGGCAAGACCCTAACAGAATACAATGGCGGGGTGCCTCGATTGACATTGCCACACCTCGTCACCGAGGCCGGCAAGTACCTCATCGTCGGTGCCGTTGGCTATGTCATAGACGTGGCGATTTTTAACGCTTTTATTTTGCCGCCGTGGATGCCTGAACCTTTCTGCGAGCCCATCATGGCTAAGACGATCTCGACCATTCTGGCCATCATCTTTACGTATGCCATTAACAGCCGCTGGACGTTCAAGCGGCGCACGGGACGCAGGCCTGGCTTCACACAGTTCCTATTGTTTGCTGTCGTCAACGTCTTAGGACTCTTGATCTCGGTGGGCTGCCTCTGGCTTTCGCACTATGTTTTTGGACTTACGTCAGCGCTGGCCGACAACATTTCAGCAAACCTCTTTGGTGTTGGGCTAGCCACCATTTTTAGATTCTTTGGGTCGCGTATATTTGTCTTTCCAAGCGATAAATCCCACGGTGCCGACAACATTCCTGCCGACCTCGTCTAATCATCACCGACTAGATTTGTTCCTGTGAAGAATCGTCGCGTTGTTGTTACTGGCGCCAGCTCGGGCATCGGTGCCGCAACGGCGCGACTTTTTGCCGCCCACGGCTGGAAAGTCGTGGGCGTGGCGCGTCGCGCTGACCGACTGGCAAAGCTGGCTGCTGAGACGGGCATCGATACGTTCGTCGCCGATGTGACCAAACAAGACGACGTTGATAGCCTGCGCGACCACCTGGCTAATACAGGTGGTGTTCACTCACTCGTGAACATTGCTGGCGGAGCTTTCGGCAGTGCCTCGGTCGAAGAGAGTGACCCGGCTGACTGGCAGCGGATGTTTGACGTCAACGTGCTCGGCCTCAAGCGCATGACGGCCACACTGCTGCCTCTGCTTCGGCTCGCTGCCGCCACCGGTCACGCCGACATCCTGACCATCACCTCGACGGCCGGCATGATCGCCTATGAGGGTGGCGCCGGCTACAACGCCGCCAAATTCGCGGCCCACGCCGTGATGGGAGTCTTGCGGCTCGAGCTCGCGGGCGAGCCTATCCGGGTGATTGAAATTGCTCCCGGCATGGTGAAAACCGAAGAGTTTGCACTCAATCGGCTGAGCGGCGACAAAGCCAAGGTTGATGCGCTCTACGATGGCGTCGAGGATCCGCTGAGTGCTGCCGACGTAGCTGAGGCCATCGTGCATGCTCTCGAACTACCCGGTCACGTGAATCTCGACCTCATCACGATTCGGCCCGTCGCTCAAGCCGCCGCGCACAAACTGGTGCGGGGCAAACTCAAGACAAAAGGTAGCTAGCGCCGATTTCGCGTCGCGAGGCGAACAGCCAAATTCCACACGCCCAGCACCAGGAACGCTCCCGAGAGTCCGCCGAGGATCCCCCCGACCACATCCAGCGGATAGTGAACGCCCAGCAAGAGGCGGCTCCAGGCGGTCAGCAGCGTGAGCAGGCACAGGAGAATGACCGCAAACCAGCGCCAGCGCGAGCCGGCGAGAACTACACACACAGCAACAGTGAGCGCCATGACGAACGTCACATGTCCGCTGGGATAGCTGAGGGCTTCTTTGTATGCGGATCCGTCGAAGGGCAGAGGGCGCGGTTCAGCCACAACCTGCTTCACTCCCGCGATCAACAACCACCCGGCGCCGGCGACAACCATCGATCCCAGGGCGGGCAGCCAGCCCTTCCAAATAGTGACAAGAACACCCAGCAGCAAAAGAATAAATGCAACCACGTCGTAACGATCAATGGCTTCGAGAATTACGGCAAGCCACTCCTGAAACGGCGATGTGTTTGCGTGAAAAAACTCGTCGATAAAGTATGTGGATTTGGTCCAGTCAAGGTTGGCGACGGCAATGAAACCAATCACCGCCGTGACAATGTAACCACCCAGGCCCCACCAGAACGCGCCACGGGGGGCAGACAAAATGCCATCGCCCATCTGAAGTTTCTTGGCCACGTGCTTTCACTCTCTCATGCAAATTGGGTCAACGTAGAGAGTCTACGTGTGGCTACGGAACTTTAGCTCAGACGAATACCTCTACTCCTTGTCTCGAGCGGTTTCCTTGTTCTCTCGGTACCAGTCAACGGTTTCCCTAATCCCGTCTTTGAGCGAACGACGAGGCCGCCATCCGAGTTCGCTCAATCGACCAATATCAAGAAGTTTCTGGGGAGTCCCGTCTGGCATAGAAGCATCCCATTCTGTTGACCCTTGATAGCCGACCGCCTCCGACACCCATTCCGCAATCTCCCGGATAGAAGCGTCACGGCCAGTTCCCACGTTGATGTGAGTTGGGCTGTCGTAGTTTTCCAAAAGAAAGAGGCAAGCCTCGGCGAAGTCATCGACATGAAGGAGCTCGCGCCTCGGGCTTCCTGATCCCCAATTTGTGACCGAAGCTGCGCCCGACTCGGTAGCACCCGAATATCGTCGAATCAAAGCCGGTAACACATGAGACCCCTTGGCAGAGAAGTTGTCGCCGGGACCGTAAAGATTCGTCGGCATGGCACTGATCCACGGCAGACCATATTGCCGGCGCACGGACTGCACCTGCAAAATGCCTGAAATTTTGGCAATCGCATAGGCGTCGTTTGTTGGCTCCAGCTCGCCCGTTAGCAGGTAGTCCTCGCGAAGGGGTTGTGGTGCCATCTTGGGATAAATGCACGACGACCCCAAAAAGAGCAGACGCTCGACTCCGGTTCGTCGAG
>CAFBMB010000049.1_pt1 | contig 10033 bp, 7 predicted proteins | sample 7268381 | NCBI WGS metagenome assembly CAFBMB01 (sample SAMEA6814053, study PRJEB35770) | freshwater metagenome | biome: Freshwater; feature: Freshwater reservoir; material: water | place: Czech Republic | collected 2017-05-23 | depth 30m m
CCAGACGCGTCCCGGTTCTGTGGCAACTGTCGAGATTGACGGATCGCTCCTCAACGTCTACATCGCTTACGACGCTCCGCCCGCCACGCTCGCGGAACTGCAAGCACTCGAGATTCCTACCGCGCGCGGTCCCGTTCGCCTCGACACCTTGGCAACCGTTGGCCTGGCAGACGGTCCCACCACCGTCACGACGGTCAAGGGACAGCGCAGTGCCACGGTGACCGTGACGCCCAACAGCGCCGACCTCGGCACGGCCAGCGTCGCGGTGACCCAGGCTCTGGCCAAGATTGACCTGCCGGCCGGCGCGGCGGCAACCGTCGGTGGCGCAACCTCCGACCAGCAGACCGCATTCAGCCAGCTGGGCCTCGCCCTGCTGGCGGCAATCTTGGTGGTCTACGTGATCATGGTGGCGACGTTCCGATCGCTGCTTCAGCCACTGCTGTTGCTGGTCTCGATTCCGTTTGCCGCCACAGGAGCTATTGCGCTCCAGGTCGTGACGGGCGTGCCCCTCGGTGTTGCGTCGCTGATCGGTGTGCTTATGCTGGTGGGCATCGTGGTCACGAACGCCATCGTTCTCATCGACCTTGTTAACCAGTACCGCCGCAAGGGACTCGCCGTACGGGAGGCCTTGATTGAGGGTGCCGGACGCAGGTTGCGCCCCATCCTCATGACGGCGCTCGCGACCGTGTTCGCCCTCGTACCCCTGGCCCTGGGCCTGACGGGCTCAGGCGGATTCATCTCGCAGCCGTTAGCCATCGTGGTCATCGGCGGACTCCTCTCGTCGACCGTGCTCACGCTGGTCGTCTTGCCGGTTCTTTACAATCTCGTTGAGGGCGGCCGCGAGCGGCGACGCGCCAAGCGCGACACCAAACGCGCCACAAAAGGTGCGGCCCCGAGGACTGTCGACAAGCCATCCGAGCGCCGTAGCGCGCGTGCAAGCAAGGCAGTGGTGACCGATACACCGGCTGTTCCGGCGCCCATGGCCGACTAGTTGAACGGTGCGTGTGAGCCTCTTTGCACGCCGCTGAAGAGCGTTTCGACCCCATCCGGGGTTGGGGCGCTCTTCTCTGTGCCCTAGACTAAGGGGGTCGGTTGCATGACGCCCGCGTAAGAAGCGGTTTTGTGTGAGTCAGGTTGGCCGGTTGTAGCCACTGTTTCGCAGCAGAAACACGCATCATCATTACGTATTAGAGAGTTCTGTCATGCCCAAATCTCCCACCGGCGCTCGCGCGCCTAAAAACTATGACCCGCGCTACGGTGACAAGAAGGTCAAGCCGCGCCACAAATCAGGCTCAGCCGGAACCCCGGACGTTGCCGAAGCTGGCGCCCGCCGCGGAAGCCGTGACGAGCGTCCGCGCAGCTCGCGCGACGACCGGACGTCCCGCGCCGACACGCGCGCCGACACACGGGGTGATGCCGGTCAGAATCGCGAACAGCGCCGTTCCTCGCTTCAGCCGACTACCCGTCCTGCTCGAGACCGAGACGAGCGCAGTGAGCGCGACGAGAGTCCCTACAGAAGCCGAACACGGTCAGAAAAGCCACGCACGGATCGTGCGGGCACCGATCGCCCGCGCGCCGAGCGTTCGCGTTCAGACGGTGCGCGCTCTGATGGTGTGCGCAGTGAGCGCCCCACGTCAGATCGTCGGAGTACACCGCGCTGGGATCGTGACGACCGACCCCGTGACGATCGGCCCCGTGAGGATCGGCCGCGCGAAGATCGGCCGCGCAGCGAACGGCCGGCTTCTGGTCGTTCACGTTCTGACGGCGCGCGCAGTGAGCGCCCCACGTCAGATCGTCGGAGTACACCGCGCTGGGACCGTGACGACCGGTCGCGCGACGATCGGCCCCGGAGCGATCGCCCGCGCACAGAACGCCCAGGCACGGACCGCCCTCGCGGTGACCGGTTCGGCACCGATCGCCCGCGCACGGATCGCCCACGCACGGATCGCCCACGTCGCGATGACTGGACAAACGATCGACCTGCCCGCGGTCGTGATGACCGCGAACAGCGTGGTGGCGGGTTCATGCCGCCCGAGGACGTCGTGCTCGACCGCTTGGATGCCGCCGTGGTGGCTCCCGAGGACTCGACGGGAATGTCGTTTGGCGATCTAGGTCTGGGAGACAACATTTGTCGTCAGTTGGCCAACCTGGGAGCGGCGAGTCCGTTCCCTATTCAGGCAGCAACTATTCCCATTATTTTGACCGGTCGTGACGTGCTGGGCCGAGGACGAACCGGTTCAGGAAAAACAATTGCTTTCGGGGCTCCGCTGGTTGAGCGTCTGCTCGCCGATGGCCCCCAGGGCCGCAAACAAGGACGTCCAGCACGTGCGCTCATTCTTGCCCCCACGCGCGAGCTGGCGATGCAGATTGATCGAACCGTGCAGCCCATCGCGCGTTCGGTTGGTTTGTTTACCACCACCATTTACGGGGGCGTACCCCAACACAAGCAGACGCTGAGTCTGCGCAAGGGCGTCGATATTCTGATTGCCACTCCGGGTCGCCTCGAAGATCTGATTGAACAGCGTCTCATCGACCTGTCGCACATCAGCATCACTGTGCTTGACGAGGCCGACCACATGTGCGACCTGGGGTTCCTCGAGCCCGTGCAGCGCATCCTGCGTCAAACTGACCCCGACGGACAGCGACTGCTGTTCTCGGCAACGCTCGATTCGGGCGTATCGACGATTGTTAAAGAGTTTCTCAAGGATCCGGGCGTTTATGAGGTCTCTGGTGAGGATCAGGACTCTGCCACCATCGATCATCGGGTCTTCATGGTTGAGTCTCGCGACAAGGTCGACATCATCGCCCAGTTGGCTGCCCACTCGGAGAAGGTTCTTGTCTTCACGAGAACTCGCGCGTTCGCTGACATGTTGGCTGACGGACTCGACGATCGTGGGGTGCCCGCAACGAGCCTGCACGGTGATTTGAATCAGGCTAAGCGCACGCGTAATCTCGAACGCCTGAGCAGTGGTCGAGTGCACGTGCTCGTCGCTACCGACGTCGCGGCGCGTGGAATTCACGTTGATGACGTAGACCTCGTCGTTCAGGCCGATCCGCCCGACGACTACAAGTCGTACATGCACCGCTCCGGTCGCACGGGACGTGCGGGACGCGAGGGAGTAGTGGTCACACTCATTCCCAAGTCTCGCCAACGCCGCATGAACGAGCTGCTCGAGCGTGCCGGAATCACGGCACCGACCACGGCTGTTCGCCCGGGAGATGACGCCATCGTAAACTTGCTTGGCTGAGCAGAGGGCCGATCGATAGGGGGACGTCGGCCACTGTGGAATTTTGCGGGACGCACCTTCGTTAGGCACATTGGCACCGCCCGATCCTTCACGGAAAGCACTCATGACAAGTACACCTGTTCCCCGCAAATCTTGGTTTGCCCTCGTCGTTTTGCTCGCCGGAATGTTCATTGCACTTCTGGATGCCACCATCGTCAATGTGGCGTTACCGAGCATTCGGCAGAGCCTGCACACGGGTGAGGCAACGCTGAGTTGGATTGTCTCGGGCTATGCCCTGTCGTTTGGTATCGCGCTGATTCCGGCCGGTCGATTTGGCGACAAGCACGGCCACAAGTGGGTCTTTATTGCGGGCGTGGCTCGGCAATCGCGAGCCGGCAACTAGCCGAACGCAAGCATTGCCGTGGCAGCGATAGCCAGCAGCAGCCCGATGCCTTGAAGTACGGTGAGGCGCTCCTTAAGAAACAGCGTGGCTAACAGGATTGTTCCTGCCGGGTACATGGCCGTCATCACCGCAACAATCGAGAGCTCACCAATACGTAAGCCGGCAATAACAAAGATGTCCCCGGCCGTCTCGGCAAGTCCCGAGGCGATGGCGAGCCATATGCCGACGCGCCAGTTAATCTCGCCACGGTCGCCGACCACGATGTCGGCGCGAGGCGATCCTTTTCGGCGACGCCGTTGAAGCCAGAACCACACTGCCGAAAACCCGAGAACGGCCGTCAGCACGAGGCTTGCGACGCTGCGACTGGCGATAAAGGGAACCACACCGCTGTCGTGGGGCGTGAGCGAAATCAAAATCATGTAGCTGCCGATAAGCATGCCTGCCAATACGGCGAAGGCGATGCCACGAATGCCGGGTCGTCGAGCTCTCTCTTCTCTCACGACGGCCACCAAGACCACCGCGACAAGGGCGAGCCCGAGTGCAACGTAGCGCAGCAGGGTGAGCTGTGTTCCGCCGGCAAAGTCCCAGATAACCGGAACGACAGCGGCCGTCAGGGCCCCGAGAGGCGAGAGAATGCTCATTGGCCCGAGAGCAAGGCTGGCGTACAGAAACACGATGGCGAAGGCGAGCACGAAACCCGAAATTCCGCCGAGCGCCAGGGCTGCAGGCGAGGCTTGTGTCAGCCAGCTTCCGCCTGAGAGCAAAAAGAACAGAAAAAAGCCAACAACGCCGGTCATCATCGATAGCCACGTGACGCGCATCGAGCCCAGATGCTTCGATCCCAGGCCGCCAAAGAAATCGGCACCGCCCAAGACGATTGCCCCAGCGAGACCAAAGACTACAGCGAGCACGATATTCAGCCTAGGGTGAAGGGGAGCCTAATTTTTCTGGCAGTGATTTCACGTGCGAAGGATGAACATGGTCATGAAGGCATCTCCCCCCGTTCCAGCCGCGGACTCCGGCGTAACTCCGGCTCTGCGTGTCGATACTCCTGCCCTCGGCCGATACCTGCTGGGCCGCTGGGCCGACGTTCGAACGGCGTCGCGCGCGCTTGCGGCGCGGCCCGAAATGCAGGGGGTTCTGGGTCTGAGCAAAGAAGACCATCGCGCGCGGGTGCTTGACCAGCTGAAATACCTGGTCAAGAACGGACAGGTGAGCCTTGCGTTCCCTAAAGAATATGGCGGCCTGGCCGATCACGGCGGAAATCTTGCTGCCTTCGAGGAGTTGGTCGCCGGTGATGCCTCACTGCAGATCAAGAGCGGCGTCCAGTGGGGACTCTTCGGCGCGGCCATCATGCATTTGGGCACGACCGAACACCACAAGAAGTGGCTTGCCGACGCCATGTCGCTAAAACTTCCGGGTATCTATGCGATGACCGAAACGGGACACGGGTCAGACGTCGCGGCCATTGCGACGACAGCCGAATACGACCCGGCCACGCACGAGTTTGTCATTAACACCCCTTTTCGCGCGGCCTGGAAGGACTACCTCGGGAATGCCGCACTGCACGGACAAGCGGCTGTCGTGTTTGCCCAGCTCATTACCGGCAACGTCAACTATGGCGTGCACGCATTCTTCGTTCCCATTCGTGACAAGTTGGGCACCTTCTTTCCCGGCGTGGGCGGCGAAGATGATGGGCTCAAGGGCGGACTGAACGGTATTGACAACGGGCGCCTACACTTCGACAACGTGCGCGTGCCCCGAACGAATCTGCTCAATCGTTACGGCGATGTTGCTGAAGACGGCACGTACACGTCGCCCATTGCGAGTCCGGGCCGGCGCTTTTTCACCATGCTCGGCACGCTCGTTCAGGGACGTGTCTCGCTCGACGGTGCCGCCACGAACGCGGCCAAGATGGCGCTTCAGATTGCCGTCACCTACGGCAACCAGCGTCGTCAGTTCGCTGATGAGACGGGCGAAGAAATGGTGCTCTTGGATTACCAGCGTCATCAACGACGCCTGATTCCGCGTATTGCCACGGCCTACGCGCAGTCGTTCGCCCACGAGGTTTTGCTCGACAAGTTTGATGCCGTCTTCAGCGGGGCAAACGACACCGATGAGTCGCGACAGGATCTTGAGACGCTTGCCGCGGCCCTCAAGCCCCTGTCGACGTGGAACGCCCTCGACACGATTCAAGAGGCGCGCGAGGCCTGCGGCGGTCAAGGATTCTTGGCCGAGAACCGTCTGGTGGGTTTGCACGCCGATCTTGATATCTACGTCACCTTTGAGGGTGACAACAACGTCTTGCTGCAGTTGGTGGCAAAACGTCTGCTGACAGATGTTGGCGACACCATCCGGGGTGCCGATTCGGCGACACTGGCCAAGCTGGCAATCGAGCATGCCGTCGATCGCACCCTCTCGAGCTCAGGGCTGCGACGCCTCGGTCAAACCGTCATTGACTTGGGCTCGACGGCGCGTTCTGTCGACCGACTCAGGGAGTCTGACATGCAGCGGGCCCTGCTTACCGAGCGCGTCGAGCACATGGTGCTGGCTATCGGCGGTGAGCTGCGTCAAGCCAAGAAGGACGGGCGTCAAGCGGCGGCGTTCAACGAGAACCAGTCCGGTCTCATTGATGCGGCGATTGCACACGGTGAACTTCTGCAGTGGGAAGCGTTCACGAGTGCGCTTGCCGGCATCGATGATGACAGCACGCGCACCGTACTCACGTGGGTGAGGGACCTCTTCGGTTTTGGACTGATTGAAAAACACCTGGCCTGGTATCTCATTTCGGGTCGTCTATCTGCGCAACGAGCGCAGGCCGTGACCGCCTACGTGGATCGACTCATTGCGCGACTTCGGCCATTTTCGCAAGACCTCGTCGATGCCTTCGGCTACGGCCCGGAACACCTGCGTGCATCCATCGCGACGGGCGTTGAAGCCGAACGCCAAGAAGAAGCCCGTGCTTACTTCGCTGATTCCTCGCGGCGCTTTGCGCCCAAAGAGAGCGTGGCCACGAAGCCCAGTGCCAAGAAGCCGGCCGCCGAGTAGGCAGCCACACTCGTCGCGGTCGAAAAGGCGTCTTTGGCCTTGTCGGCAATCGGAATCGTGGTGGGGTCTTGCTCGAGTCCCTGTATGGCGGCTCCCGAGGAATCGACAACGGCGGCCACAATCTGGGTCACCTGTTCCGCGGGCAGCTTCTCATCGGTCAGTGACGCGGTGAGCACGCCCTGAATCGAGGCAAAAAGAATTGTTCCGAGCACGGCGATACCCAGGGCCGATCCGAGCTGACGAGAGGTGCTCTGCGTTCCCGATGCTTGTCCCGACTGCGTAATGGGTACATCGAGCAGAATCACGTTGGTCAACTGAGCGGTGGCGAGTCCCACACCGAGCCCATAAGAGAACAGCCATGGCGTAATCGTGAGCCACGAGCTATTTGCGTTTATCGCGAATCCGAGACCAGCCACACCAATGATCTCGAGCACGATGCCGAGGCGCACCATGGTGACTGGCGTTACTCGTCCGCTGAGCCCACCGGCCACGCCACTGGCCACGAAGGCGCCAATGGCGAGAGCCAACAGGATGAGACCGGTTTGCAGAGCGTCATACCCAATGACGAATTGAAGCCAGAGCGGGAGAGACAGAATAATGCCAAATTCGCCCATCGAGATGACCGCTGCGGCCACGTTGCCGTTGGTGAAAGACGAGATACGGAAGAGCGAGAAGTTGATGAGGGTCGACTTGCCCGCCTTTTCGCGCGCTCGACCGTAGGCGATAAATGCATAGGTGGCCAAGATGAAAACGGCAAAGAAGAACGGGATGATCGAGACGGTGAGCGGCCACGACCAGTCGCCAATGACGAGTTCCTTATTCACCAGCCACCAGCCGTAGGTGCGTCCCTCGATGAGTCCAAAGACGAGCGTCGCCATTGCTACCACCGAGAAGAAGGCGCTCAGCCAGTCGATACGTCGCGCGATTGCCTCTTTGGATTCAGGGATGGTGAGCATGGCACCAATGACAATGATGACGACTAAGGGAATGTTGATGCCGAAGGCCCAGCGCCAAGAAAAGTCTGTGGTGAGCCAGCCACCGAGCAGCGGACCCACGGCGACCATGCCGCCGATGGTGGAGCCCCAGACGGCGAACGCGATGCCGCGTTCTCGACCCTGGAAGTTTGCGTTGACGAGCGAGAGCGTGGTGGGCAACACCATGGCGCCACCGACGCCCTGAAGAACCCGCGAGAGGATGAGCAGTTCACCCGTGGGAGCGAAAGCGGCCAGCACAGAGGCCACACCAAAAATGAGCAGACCGATGACGAGAATGCGACGTCGACCGAATCGGTCGGAGAGCGCGCCGAACACCAGAAGAAGGGCGGCAAAGACCAACGTGTAGGACTCTTGAACCCACTGCACCTGGGTGCTCGAAATTCCGAGATCATCGATAATTGACGGGATCGAGACGTTGACAATCGTGGAGTCAACAATAATCAGCGAAATGCCGAGGCTGACGAATAAAAGACCGAACCAGCGCGTGCGAGAAGAAGCCATGAGCCTAATCTAACGGTATGGGGCATCATCCAGCGCGCGGACGCATGAGGGGCAAAGGATACTTCTCGCGCCTCGGTCCGGGAATTGTGAGTGGAGCCGCCGATGACGATCCGTCGGGCATTGCGACCTATTCGCAAATTGGCGCGGCCACGGGTTTTCGACTTCTGTGGGGCGTGGTGTTTTTGCTGCCGCTGGCATATGCCGTGCAGGAGGCCTGCGCGCGCCTCGCCATCGTGACCGGACAGGGGCTGGCGGGGGTCATTCGCACGCGCCTGCCACGACCCGTGCTCTACATTTCGGTGCTCCTCGTGGCCGTGGCGAACACCGTCAACATTGCTGCGGACCTCGCCAGCATGGCCGCGGCGTTCAACCTCATCGTTCCCGTGCCGCAACTAGTCGGAGTGATTGCCTTCGCCCTCATCATCCTGCTGCTCGAAATCTTTATTCCGTATCACCGCTATGCCAAGATTTTGCGCTGGCTGTGTCTGTCTCTTGTTGCCTACGTTGCCGTTCTCTTTGTGGTGCAGGTGCCGTGGGGCGAGGCCGGCATGAGTGTCATCGTGCCCCGCTTTGATTGGACGAAGGCCGATATTTCTCTGCTGATCGCCATGGCCGGAACCACCATTTCGCCCTACCTGTTCTTTTGGCAGTCGGCCGAAGAGGTGGAATCCCGCACCGCCACAGGCAACGTCAAGGTGAGTAAGAACCACATTCGGGCCATGCGTGGCGATGTCGGCGCGGGCATGATTGCGACGGTTGTGGTGGCGGGCAGCATTCTCATTACAGCCGCGGCCACCCTGCATGCTCACGACATCACGAATATTCAAACGGCCGAGCAGGCGGCCCAGGCGTTGGCGCCCATTGCGGGCCCCTATGCCTCGCTGCTTTTTTTACTCGGCATCGTGGGAACGGGATTGCTGACCGTTCCCGTTCTTGCCGGCGCTACGTCGTATGCCATGGCCGAGACTTTTGGCTGGTCGGAGAGCCTCGAAAAAAAGCCGCTGCAAGCGCGAGCGTTTTATGCCGTCATCATGGCGTCTATCCTGATCGGGCTCGGCCTGAATCTGGGCGGCGTGGATGCGATCCAGTTCTTGCTCATCGCCGCTGTTATTAACGGCCTGACGGCGCCTTTCTTGTTGGCCGTTATCTGGTGGTTGGGGCGCGACCGAAAACTTCTGGGTCGCTGGCGAAGCCGATGGTGGTCACAGTGGTTGGTGGGGTTGGCCACCGTGGCGATGACCACGCTGCCGTTACTCTGGCTGCTGGCGCCGTAGTTCCCCGATCGGCCCTATGACTTTTTCTTGGGCACGCCCGCCAATTTCGAGAAGTAGAACAGGTAGAAAATTTCGAGGATGCCCGCGGTGTTTACGAGAAAGAGCACGATAAACCATGCCTTGCTGTGTCGTGAGCCGGCGCGGTAGAGGGCGAGACCCTTCCAGATGGCACTCCAGACGCCCAGAATGACGATGAGCCAGATGACCCAGGTTGGGAGTCCTGACCAGGTTTCAACGCTTGTTGTTTGCATGCGGCAAGTTTGGCACACCCACTAGCCAGAAACCTATGCCACCCCCTAGAGTCTCTTCATGAAACTTCCTCACTGGGCACTCACGACCCGTCGCGTCGTTGGCGTTGCCAGAATTGTCCTGGCTATTGGCATCTTTGCTGCGGTGGCTACTCAGGTGGGCGATCGCATCGCACATGACCTGTTCCGCCCGGGTGAATACTTCGCGTTCTTTACCATCCAGACGGCAATGATGTTCGTCGTCGTTCTCATTGCGGCGGGCATCATGTCGCTGCGCACCGCGAGCGATACGCGCCTCTTAACCGTCTTTCGCATGATGGTCGTGCCCTACGCCATC
>CAFBMB010000050.1_pt1 | contig 9501 bp, 8 predicted proteins | sample 7268381 | NCBI WGS metagenome assembly CAFBMB01 (sample SAMEA6814053, study PRJEB35770) | freshwater metagenome | biome: Freshwater; feature: Freshwater reservoir; material: water | place: Czech Republic | collected 2017-05-23 | depth 30m m
GACCGAGTTCCTCACCAGCCCCCATCGAAGCTCGCACAATCGCAACGTCGGAGAACAATCCGGTGTCCTGAATGAGTTGTCGCGTCATCGCGGCACTTTCGTGAACGCGCTGCGCATCGAACGACGGCCACGAAACACTCGGTATCGCGACCAGGGCAGATAGTTCGCCGAGCAGCCCGCTCGCGCATGACTGCAGGTAAGAATCAATGCTGTCGTCCGGAAAGGCATCAACACGGGAGTCCATGGCGCTAATCTTAGGTTCGCTGGTGTGTATTTCACGTGAGGAAACCATTGTCGAAAAATAGTGTCGAACCGACTGCCGAATCCGAAGCCAACGCAAACGCTGCGGGCAAAGGCAGAGCAACGCCCACGCGCAAAGAGCGTGAGGCCGCCAACCGTCGCCCCCTCGTGCCTGCGGATCGCAGCGAGGCGCGCCGAATGAATCGTTCCCAGATGAACGAACAACGCGAAAAGGCTCGTGCGGGCATGGCGTCTGGAGATGAACGCTACTTACCCGCGCGCGATAAAGGCCCTCAAAAACGCTACGTTCGTGACTACGTTGATGCGCGCTATAGCGTCGGTGAGCTCACGATCCCGTTCATGGTGCTCGTCATCCTCACCTCGTTCGTGCCCGCACTGATGGAAATTGGCGTCATCGTCATGTGGGCATTCTTATTGATTGTCATTGTTGACTGCGCCATCTTGTCGTTTATATTGCGTAAGCGTCTAGCGGAGAAATTCAGCACGGTGGAGCGTGTGACCTGGTATGCGTCGATGCGCGCCATTCAGCTGCGTCCCATGCGAATGCCCAAGCCAACCGCGAAGCGCAGACAATACCCGAGTTAGCGGAGACGTCTGCTAGCTAAAAGTCGAATTGAGACCGCGCGTAATGCTCCGGGCCCAACCGGGACCAAAGTAAACGAAACCGGTATAGCCCTGAACGAGGTCGGCACCGTCGGCCAGGCGACTCCGCACGTCGTCCGCGGATTCAACACCGCCGGCCGCGACGAGCGCGAAAGTCCGTGGAACCCGAGAGCGGAGCCGCCGCACTACTTCTCGAGAACGATCCGCAACAGGCGGGCCAGATAGCCCACCCTCCCCAGCGACAGCGATGGTCTGCGCGTCGGAGCTTAGTCCCGCACGCGAAATGGTCGTATTCGTGGCAATGATGCCCGCGATTCCGATCTCAACACACATGTCGGCGATGCCATCGACCTGTTTGTCTGTCAGGTCAGGAGCGATTTTGACAAACAGGGGCACCCCATCGACGGCACCGTGAACCGCGCGCACCAGGGGCTCGAGATTCTTTATGTCTTGAAGCCCACGTAATCCGGGCGTGTTCGGTGACGACACGTTGACGACGACGTAGTCGGCCACCGGCGCCAAAAGGCGCGCGGATACCAGGTAGTCATCTACCGCATCCTCGACGTCAACAGCCCGGCTCTTGCCGATATTCACTCCGATAATGAGCGTCGAACGCACTGAACGCAGGCGGTCCAGCCGTCGTCGCACCCGGTGGGCACCGGAATTGTTGAACCCCATGCGATTGATCAGTGCGCGGTCCTGAATCAGGCGAAACAGTCGCGGACGCTCATTCCCCGATTGGGCCAGCGCCGTCACGGTGCCCACCTCAACGTGACCAAAACCCAAATTCGCCAACCCCCGCACCATGGTCGCGTCCTTGTCGAATCCGGCGGCGAGACCAAACGGAGTCGAAAAGTTGAGACCGGCCACACGGGTTCGTAGCTCAGGCCCCGGCCGGCATGTCGCGCGCAAGAGGTGGCCAATGATCGGCCATCCGGCAAGCCGAATAACGGGCATGGCGAGATGATGCGCGCGTTCTGGATCTAGGCGCGAGAAAAACGACCGAAAAACGAAGCGATAGAAGCCGCCCCCCTTCGGTTGCTCGCCGGGCATCAGGCCGAACCAGGCATGTCAGTTGCGGTATCTTTCTTTGCGGATAATTCGCGCTCGGCACGCAGTACGGTGACGGCGGCCTCGAAATCGCCTAACGAGTCAAAGGCCTGATACACGCTGGCGAAACGAAGATAGGCGACCTCGTCCAACTCTTTGAGGGGTGGAAGCACAGCGAGACCAATCTCATTAGCCTCAATCTGCGAGGCACCCGTGGCACGAATTGCCTCTTCTACCTTTTGCGCGAGGGATGATAGATCGGCGTCGGTCACCGGCCGGCCCTGGCATGCCTTTCGAACGCCCGCCACAACCTTTTCCCGGCTAAAAGATTCGACGACTCCCGAGCGCTTGATGACCGACAAACTTGCGGTCTCGAGGGTGCTGAATCGGCCTCCACACTCGGGGCATTGTCGTCGGCGACGAATCGAGAGGCCATCATCTGACGTTCGGGAGTCAATGACACGCGAGTCTGAGTGCCGACAAAAGGGACAGAACACGTCAGTCGCCCTTCGCAAATCGAATCTCGACGGCATCGCCGTGAGCCGGCAGATTCTCGGCATCTGCCAGAGCCCGAATCTCGGGTGCAACACCCAGCAATGCCGCCTTGTCATAACGAATTACCTGTTGAGCACGCAAGAACGTGTAGGCACCCACCGCAGAAGAAAATCGTGCCTGTCCCACGGTCGGAAGGATGTGATTTGAACCCGCAGAGTAATCGCCCAGGCTCACCGGTGCGTTGGGTCCGACAAAAATTGCTCCCGCATTGGTGAGCCTCGAGAGCAATGCCTCCGGATCGGACACCTGAACTTCGAGGTGTTCGGGGGCATAAGCATTACTAAATTCGACTGCGTGGTTCATGTCGTCGACGAGAACAATGGCGGACTGGCTTCCGCTCAGGGCTTTGATAACCCTCGCGCGATGGTGGGTCTCCGTCGTCAATTGTTCAACCTCACGTTTCACGGCATCCGCCAGATCGACGGAGTCGGTAACCAGAACACCCGCCGCCATCACGTCATGCTCGGCCTGTGAGATCAGGTCAGCCGCCACGAACCTCGGATTTGCCGTGATGTCGGCAATGATGAGTATTTCAGTGGGACCCGCCTCAGAATCAATTCCGACCAGACCACGTACGAGGCGCTTGGCAGCAGCAACAAAAACATTTCCGGGTCCGGTAATGACATCCACGGGTTCAAGGTCGAGGCTGGGAATTCCGTGCGCGAGGGCAGCAATGGCACCCGCGCCACCCATGGCGTAGACCTCATCAAGACCCAAGAGTTCAGCTGCCGCCAAGATGGTGGGGTGAACACCGTGGTCAAATTCGCGCTGCGGCGGGGAAACAAGGGCGATCGAAGTGACGCCGGCGACCTGAGCGGGAACGACATTCATCACCACGCTCGACGGGTAGACGGCCTGACCACCCGGCACATAGAGCCCGACGCGCGTCACTGGTATCCATCGTTGTTCTACTCGTGCTCCCGGTGCCAAGAGGGTGTCTCGACCCGAGGGAACCTGGGCTAGCGACACCTCCCGAACCCGTGATATCGCGGCTTCCAGCGCCGATCGCACTCCGGCATCAAGCCCCAGGAGCGCGCGACGCATCTCGGGGGCGGCAATTCGCAGTGACTGGGGAGCTCCGCCATCAAACTTATCGGCCTGGTCTCGAAGGGCACCTTCGCCCCGAGCCACGACGTCATCAATCAGTGCCGACACGACACTCACGACACTCGAGACATCGTTATCTGCGCGGGGCACTAAAGACGCTAGTACCGCGGCACTTCTTTCGGTGCCCCTGAGGTCAAGCGTCGATAACATGATGCGCCAAGTCTACGGGGGCTACTCTAAACAGCCCGGGCCTAAGAGCGCTTTCAATTCGCCGAACAGATCTGGGCTCACGGTGACCCGTTGAGAAATCTCAAAAAGTCTCGTTGACTCCGGTCGCACAAGAGTCAATCGAACCTCAGAGTCTCCGGGGTGTCGACTCAAGATGCCCTGCAGTGCCTCAACCACGGTTGTCGTCGCACGGCGTTCCTCAACGCGAATGCCGAGGCTCTCCGCCACGACGACGCGAGAGACGTCCGGCATGGTGACACCCTGAGCGGTAATTTTCTTTCCATCGTCCCCGCCATTCACGCGTCCGCGCACGGCGACGACAGTGTCGTTAGTCAGGTCTTTTCCAAACTCCAGATAGGTCTTACCCAAGAACATCACTGTCATCTCGCCCGTAAAATCTTCGACTTGCACCGCCGCATAGGGATTCCCAGAATTTCGCGCGACCCGGCGCTGAACATCTGTAATAAGGCCCGCGATCGTTACCTGGTCGCCATCGTCGACGATCTCCCCCGCATTCACTTCAACGATTGTGGCGGTGGCGTGCTTTGCCAATTCAAGCTCGAGTCCGCGCAACGGATGATCTGAAACGTACAAACCCAGCATCTCCCGCTCAAAAGCGAGAAGATCGCGCTTGACCCATTCGGGGCGATCAGGAACACGCGGCCTCGTCGTTTCGTCATCAAAGAGATCGCCAAACAAGTCGACCATGCCATTGGCCTCATTGCGCTTCAGGCTGGCGGCCTCGTCAATAGCGGTTTCGTGAATTTCCATCAGAGCCCGTCGCGTGTGTCCCAAGCCATCGAAAGCTCCCGCTTTAATGAGGGATTCGATGGTCTTTTTGTTGGCTACCTGCAACGGCACTTTTTTGACAAAGTCGTGAAACGAGGTAAAACGACCCTTTTCATTCCGCGCTGCCCTCAACGCTTCAACGACGTTTGCTCCAATGTTCCGAATAGCGCCCAGCCCGAATCGAATATCGTTACCGACCGCAGAAAACATACCGTCCGACTCGTTGACGTCGGGTGGTAACACGCTCACACCCATGCGCCGACACTCTGACAGGTAGACGCCCAACTTGTCCTTTGCATCCCCGACACTGGTGAGAAGGGCCGCCATGTACTCCGGGGCATAGTTGGCCTTGAGATAAGCCGTCCAGTAGCTCAAGACTCCGTAGCCCGCGGAGTGCGCCTTGTTAAAGGCGTAATCAGCAAAAGGTAACAGGGTGTCCCACAGGGCCTTCTGCGCGGGTCGACTGAAGCCACGCTGCGACATGCCGGCTTCAAAATCAGCCTGTAGTTTGTCCAGCTCGGATTTCTTTTTCTTGCCCATAGCGCGCCGCAAAACGTCGGCCTGCCCGAGGGTAAAGCCGGCAACTTTTTGTGCGACGGCCATTACTTGTTCCTGATAAACAATGAGACCGAAGGTAGACCCCAAAATTTCGTCCAACGGGCCGGCCAGTTCCGGGTGAATTGGTTCGCTGACCTGAAGTCCGTTCTTGCGCAGCGCGTAGTTGCTGTGCGAATTCATGGCCATGGGCCCCGGTCGGTACAGTGCGATGACGGCCGAAATATCTTCAAAGTTTGTCGGTTTCAACTGTCGCAGCAGAGCCCGCATGGGTCCGCCGTCCAGCTGGAAAACCCCCAGTGTGTCCCCACGCCCCAGAAGGGCATACGTGCTCGGGTCCGCATCAAGATCAAGTGATTCAGGAGCGACCGTTTCGCCACGGTTATGAGCAATATTCGCAATGGCGTCTTCAATCACGGTGAGGTTGCGCAGGCCCAAGAAGTCCATCTTCAACAGTCCCAGCGACTCACACGGTGGTTGATCGAACTGGGTGATGACGGCGCCATCGTCACGCATCATGATGGGAACGAGATCAATAAGCGGCTCGGCCGACATAATCACGCCCGCCGCGTGCACACCCCATTGCCGTTTGAGATTCTCAAGTCCTTTGGCCGTCTCGAATGCCGAGGCGGCTTCGGGATCTGTTGCAATGAGTTCCCGAAAATCGTTTGCCTCCTTGTATCGCTCAGAATCGGGATCCATGATGTCGTCGAGAGTGATGTCTTTGCCCATGACTGGCCGCGGCATGGCCTTCGTGAGACGTTCTCCGACCGCATAGGGCATGCCGAGTACGCGGGCTGAATCCTTCAGGGCTTGTTTAGCCTTGATGGTGCCAAAGGTCACGATTTGCGCAACACGATCATCGCCGTACTTTTCGGTCACGTAACGGATGACTTCGCCGCGACGCCGATCGTCGAAATCGACGTCAACGTCGGGAAGTGACACGCGATCTGGGTTCAAGAAGCGCTCAAAAATCAAGCCGTAGCGCAGCGGGTCCAGCTCGGTAATGCCCATGGCGAACGAGGCGAGAGATCCGGCCGCCGATCCTCGGCCGGGACCCACGCGAATCCCCTGAGCGCGGGCCCAACCGATGAAATCTGAAACAACGAGAAAGTAGCCGGGGAATCCCATTTTTGTAATGACATCCACCTCATAGGCGGCTTGGGTCTGATGCGCTTCGCTCACTCCATCCGGGAACCGACGGGCAAGGCCCCTTGTGACTTCTTTGGCAAACCACGAGGCTTCGGTTTCGCCCTCAGGCACCGGAAATCGTGGCATCAAATCGCGCTTCTCAAAGGAGGACTCGCAGCGCTCTGCAATAAGCAGAGTGTTGTCACACGCTTCGGGAAGGTCCCGAAAAACCTGCCGCATCTCGGCGGGCGACTTAAGGTAGAACTCGTTTGATTCGAACCTAAATCTCTTGGGATCATCAAGGGTTGACCCTGATTGAACACACAAGAGGGCAGCATGAGCACCCGCGTCGGCCGAATGAGTGTAGTGAAGGTCATTGGTGCCGACGACGGGTATTCCCAGATCTCGCGCCAGCCTGAGCAGGTCAGCGGTCACGCGCCGCTCGATGTCGAGGCCGTGATCCATGATCTCGACAAAATAGTTTTCGGCACCGAAGATGTCTCGAAAATCTGCGGCTGCCGTGCGAGCCTCGTCATACTGCCCTAAACGCAATCTCGTCTGTACTTCACCGCCCGGGCATCCCGTGGTGGCGATGAGCCCACTGGCGTAGCGACTCAGAATCTCGCGGTCCATTCGTGGCTTCGAATAGAAACCCTCGAGTGACGACAACGAAGAAAGACGAAAGAGATTGTGCATGCCTTCCGTTGACGACGAGAGCAGCGTGAGGTGCGTATAAGCGCCACCCCCCGAAACATCGTCTTCGCCACCGCCGCCCCACTGGACTCGGGTTTTTTCAGATCGGTGCGTACCAGGCGTGAGATAAGCCTCGATGCCGATGATGGGCTTCACTCCGGCGTTCGTCGCACTTTGCCAGAAGTCGTAAGCACCAAACATATTGCCGTGATCAGTTATGGCTAGGGCCGGCATACCGAGTTCCACGGCGGCCGTAACGAGAGGCGTGATTCGCGCCGCACCGTCGAGCATCGAATACTCGGTGTGCACGTGGAGGTGAACGAAAGAATCCCGTTCACTCATGAGCCCACACACTCCGTAGTCAGCACAAACAGGCGTTTCCTGCTCACGCATTCCTTAGCCTAAGAGGCACAAGGTATTTAGCCGCGCAGGACATCCAGCGCGTGCGACAAATCATGGGGATAACGGCTCTCAAAAGTCATCGTCTGGCTCGTTCTCGGATGAGCGAAACTGAGTCTCGTCGCGTGAAGCCACTGCCGCGTAAGACCGCACGTTGCCGAGAGCTTGGGATCGGCACCGTACATCCCGTCGCCCACGCACGGGTGGCGCTGTGCGGCCATGTGAACACGAATCTGATGAGTTCGACCGGTCTCGAGAACAATTTCAAGTAAAGACGCTGCGGGGAACGCCTCAATGGTGGAGTAGTGAGTCACCGAAGGCTTGCCGTCACTCGTAACCGCAAACTTGAACTGGTGGCGCGGATGCCGACCAATGGGCGCGTCTATGGTTCCCGCCGACGGATCAGGATGCCCTTGCACGACGGCGTGATAAATCTTTTCGACGTCGTGATTACGAAACGCTAGCTTCAGGGCTGAGTAGGCCAACTCACTCTTGGCCACGACCATGAGCCCCGAAGTCCCGGCGTCAAGTCGATGAACGATTCCGGTGCGCTCACTCGCTCCCGACGTAGAAACAGTGAATCCCGCAGCCAACAGGGCTCCTAAGACGGTGGGGCCGGTCCACCCAACCGAGGGATGCGCGGCCACCCCAGCCGGCTTGTCCACGACGACAAGGTCGTCGTCGTCATAAACGACGGTCAAGTCTGAAACAGGCGTTTCGGTCACCCTGACGGGTTCCTTCGGTTTCCACTCCACTCGAATTTCGGCACCCGCGACAACGCGTTCGGCCTTATCGGCAATCTGGCCGGCGTAGTCGACTCCACCCGACGAGATGATCTCGACAGCTGCGCTGCGGGAAAAGCCGAACATCTTCGACAGAGCCGAATCGAGGCGCATGCCATCAAGCCCCTCGGGAACACGGGCATGGCGCACTTCGGTCATGTGCGGTTCCGCGATGATTTCTCTCGAGCACCCCGTGTGCCGTCGACATTTCTGCCGGTCAGCACGAGTAGGACCAAGACCACGACACTTGACGTTATGGCAATGTCAGCAACGTTAAAGATTGCCGGCATCAGCCACGGAAGATTAATGAAGTCAATGACCCAGCCCACAGCAAACCCGGGTTCGCGAAAGAGACGATCAGACAGGTTCCCGAGGGTTCCACCCAGAAGAAGTCCAAATGCAACGGCCCAGCCAACGGACCTGAGGCGGCGCGCCAACCAGATAATCACGACCGTGACAGCAGCGGCCAGGACGGAAAATATCCAGGTTGATCCACTGGCGAGAGAAAACGCGGCGCCCGGATTCCTCACGAAGTCCAGAATCACAATGTTGTCCCAGACGTGAAATGGTTCGCCCTCGGTCATGACCGAAACGACTATCGCTTTCGTTATCTGATCAAGCGCAATAACGGCAGCGGCAATAGCGGCAAGAATAATGATGACGCGCCATGCCGGCCGGCGACCTGCCGAAGCCGACGCCGTCTCAGAACCGCTACGCGGGTTCAATGGCTGTGGTGTTGAGGTCAGTGAGTTGACCTTCAATGTATGCGCGCAGGCGGGCGCGATATTCTGCCTCGAAAGCTCGAAGAGCCCCCACGCGCTGCTCTAACGACGAACGTTCAATCTCTGCATTTGCTGCCAGTTGCTTTCCACTTGCTTCAGCATCAGCCAAAATACGGGCCGCGGCTGCATGCCCCTCGGCAATGAGCGCATCGCGCTTCTCGATGCCCTCGCGCACGTGTTCCTCGTGGAGGCGCCGCGCCAACTGCAGCATGTCATTGGAAGATCCGCCTTCGCCTGTAGGGACAACGAGGGGTTGCATCGGTTCAGGCGTCGACGCGGCAGGAAAGTTTCGCACATCCGGGGCGGGACCCGTGCCAGCTTTACCACCCGAAAGTCGGGCCTCTGCAGCGCCCAACTGTTGACGTAATTGCTCATTTTCAACAGTGAGCCTGCGCAGCTCAAGCACGATTTCATCGAGAAAATCATCGACCTCGTCCTGGTCGTAACCCTCGCGAAATTTGGTTGGTTGAAACCGCTTGTTTACGACATCTTCTGGCGTGAGAGCCATGCCATGCCTTTCCCTATCATTGCTCGCGCGTCACAGCGACGCGGAAAACCCATCTCAACGCTACCAAATCACAGGGAAACAAAAACCAAAAACACGTTGATCCCGCTCTCACGCCCCC
>CAFBMB010000051.1_pt1 | contig 9496 bp, 7 predicted proteins | sample 7268381 | NCBI WGS metagenome assembly CAFBMB01 (sample SAMEA6814053, study PRJEB35770) | freshwater metagenome | biome: Freshwater; feature: Freshwater reservoir; material: water | place: Czech Republic | collected 2017-05-23 | depth 30m m
GGCCGGACACCACCACACGGCCTTCGAGTATGCGACCTTCGATCAGTGGCTCGACAACTATGTGCGCCTGCGCGACCAGGGCATTGTGCCGGTCTTTAATCTCGATCACGGCATGACCATGTCGATGTACTACCAAGACCCGGATGGAAACGGGGTCGAAATTCAGGTCGACAACTTTGGTGACTGGGATGCGTCGACCGAATGGATGTGGGCGTCGCGCGAGTTTTCTGAGGACCAGCTCGGCCCGCACTTTATGCCCGACAAGTTGGTTGAGGCTCGCGCGGCGGGTCTTGACCATGCCGAGATTCACCGACGCGCCTATGCGGGTGAATACGCTCCTGCGGTTGACCCGGGCCCGCCCATGTTTGCCGACATCTGGCCCGCTCGCGTCAAGGCCGACCCGTCGTTGGCCGACGGGCTGCCGATGGTCGATGGGCCCCTCGTCGACTAGGTTCGAAGTCGTACGGCCGAGTGTCGAAACGCGAAGGATTTCAGGGTGTCAGTGACGAGCAACATCACCGATGAGGTGTGGGACGTCACCGTCGTTGGCGCCGGGCCTGTTGGCCTGACGCTGGCACTATTGCTCGCCGCACAAGGACACCGGGTCATCGTGCTCGACAAGCATGACCATCCCTATGGCCTACCTCGAGCCGTGCACTTCACGCCCGACATTTCGCGCCTGCTCGACCAGCTCGGCGTGATGGAGGCGGTGAACGATTTTGCCCACGAGGCCAAGACCTACGACTGGCAGAATGCGGCGCGGCAGACGCTGATCAGTTTTGGGCCGACGGGTGACGAGAAGCAGGGCTGGCCGTGGTCGACAATGTTCAACCAGCCGGGCCTCGAAAAGCAATTGCTCGAGAAAGTCACAGCACACCCCAACGTCACGCTGGTGTGGGCTGCCGAGGCGACGTCTGTTTCGCAATCGCCTGACGAGGTCGCTCTCGGTGTGAGTATTGACGGTTCGGCGGCCACCGTGACAAGTCGCTTCGTGGTGGGCTGTGATGGCGCGAACAGTTTTATGCGCACCCAGATCAACACCACCGTCAATGACCTCGGCTTCTTTTACGACTGGCTGGTGATTGACATCGTTGAGCACACGCCGCGCGTGTGGGAACCCGAGTGCCTTCAGATTTGCGATCCGGTACGACCCGTCTCAGTGGTGAGCGGCGGTCCGGGTAAGCGCCGCTTCGAGTTCATGCGCACCGAAACCGACGGATCCGATTTCGTGAGCGAACAGAGCTGCTGGGATCTGATGGCGCCCTGGGATGTCACGCCAGACAACACCACGCTCGAGCGTTTTCGGTTGTATTCCTTCCAGTCGCGCTGGGCCACCAACTGGTTCGATGGTCGCGTGGGTATTGCCGGTGACGCGGCCCACCAGGTTCCGCCCTTCTTCGGGGTTGGCATGGTGAGCGGCATGCGCGATGCGGCCAACCTGGCCTGGAAGTTTGACCTCGTTTTATCGGGCCACGCCGACCTCTCGCTGCTCAACACGTACACGAGCGAGCGCGTGGTCGAGGTTCAAAACGCCATCGGAATGTCTGTCGAACTGGGCAAGGTGATCTGTGAACTTGATCCCGAAAAGGTAGCGGCCCGCGACGCACACTTTTTGGCGACCGGCCCGAATCCACAGAATTCTCTGCCACCGGTTCCGCCCGAGCGTCTCGGGCCGGGGGTGCTCCTCGAGGATGTTCCGCTCAACGCGCCGAGTTCGGGCGAGTACTCGGTTAACGAGCGCATCGCCGATCGCTCGGGAACAACGGTGTTGCCGGATCAACTCAACTACGGAAATTTCACCCTCGTCGTCGACGCGGGTCGCATTTCTGAGTCACAGGCCCAGCAGGCACTGGCGCTGGTCCCCGCGGGAGTTCGTTTGCTTGTGCTGCGTCTCATCAACGGAACGGGCGCAGACAACTCCACAGCTGAGCTGAGTTCTATCGCCGATGCCCTACCGGGAGCAGTCGTCACCCTGCTCGATACGACCGGCGTAATGTTGGCGCACCTGGCCCAGAGTGGATATGCCTGCGAACTTGTTCGACCCGACTTTGTGGTTTTTGGGGGAGCAGATGCGCCAGAAGCGCTCATTTCCGCGCTCGCCACAAGGTTGCTCACGACCCCCGTTCACTCATAGATTCTCACTACCGACAAAAAAGGAAAAAATCATGCGCATTGCCAACCTGAAAAACCGACTCGTCCTCCTGTCCGGCGACACCGCCCTCGATGTGGCCGAGGCGAGCGCTGACCGTTTTGGCCCCGACATTCTGAGCGCTTACGACAACTGGGACGACTTTTGCGCGTGGGGCAAGACCGCCGACTTTTCGTCGGCGAAGCCTTTCAAGCTTGCTGATCTTGGTGCTCCGATCCCGTTTCCGCGTCAGATTTTGGCCATCGGCCTGAACTACCGTGACCACGCCGACGAAGCGAGCCAGCCCTACCCCGAGAACCCGATGGTTTTCACCAAATTTGCGTCGAGCCTCGCCGGGCCAATGAGCACGATCACGGCGAATACGGGTGCGATTGACTTTGAGGCCGAAATGGTTGTCGTGATCGGCAAGAAGGCGGATCGCGTGAAGGCGGCCGACGGCTGGAAGCACGTGGCCGGCGTAGCCATCGGTCAAGACCTCACCGAGCGCGATGTGCAGTGGCGTCCTCCGGTGCCTCAGTTCAGCCTCGGAAAATCGATGCGCGGCTTCGGCCCGTTTGGCCCAGCTGTCGTCACTCTGGACGAAATTGCTGACCCCGAGAACCTGAGTGTCCAGGCGGTGCTGACCGGCCCGGGCGCTGACGGCGAGATGGTGGTTCAAAACGGAAACACCAAGAACCTGATTTTTTCGGTGCCGCAGCTGATTGAGCGCCTGAGCGAGCACCTGACACTCTTTCCCGGCGACATCATCTTTACGGGCACGCCGGCGGGTGTCGGCATGGGCCGTGAGCCCAAGCTGTACATGAAGCCCGGCAACGTGCTGACCACGCGTCTCGGAGACATTGCCGAGATCGTCACGACTTTCGTTTAGAGGTATGACTTCGGGCATTTGGACTGCCCCGCTCCCCGCTCAAACATTGAGACGCGGGCGTCTCAAAACTCGCAACTCCGCGGGGCAGTCCTTCTGCCAGTCGAGACTCGACACAACTGGCGTCGTTCGCTCTCAAGGGATTAGATAAGGGCTATGAGTTCACCGAAGTCTCGATTCGCCGGACGCGTTGTCGCCATCACGGGCGCGGCCAGCGGCATCGGTCGTCGCGCTGCCGAGCGTTTCGCGGCCGAGGGCGCACTGGTGTACGGAAGTGACGTCAACGTCGCCGGACTCGCCGAGACCGAGAAGCTGATTACCGAAGCTGCGGGTTCGTTTGTCGGCCGTGCGCCGGTCGATGCCACGGATGAAGTGCAGACAGCTGCCTGGCTCGATTTCATCGGTGCTGAACACGGGCGCATCGATGTGTTGTTGCCGAGTGCGGGCATCGCGCGGTTCTCGCCCATCGAAGAGACGACACTCGAGGACTGGAAGTTTGTGCTGACGCACGAGCTCGACATTGTGTTCGTGCCCGCCAAGGCCGCCTGGCCGTGGTTGCGTGCCGCGTCGGGCAACATCGTGCTGCTGGGGTCATCGGCGGGTGTGCGTGGCTCGGTCACCAACACGCGCATTGCGCACACGGCGACAAAGGCGGGCGTGATCGGCATGGCTCAGCAGTTTGCCGCAGAAGGGGCGGCCCACGGTATTCGCGCCAATAGCGTGAGCCCGGGTGTGATTCGCACGCCGGCCACCGAGGGCGACCTGCTGGCCGACAATCACCCCATGCGCAACATCGCCGAACACATTCCCCTGAAACGCATCGGCACCATTGATGACGTCGTCGCGACGATTCTGTTCTTTGCCAGCGACGAAGCCGGCTACATCACCGGAACCAACCTCATGGTTGATGGCGGCTGGTCGAGCGTGCTGCCCGGCTAGCGATCAAAAACCTGCTCGCCGGCGAACCAGGTTTGCCTCACGCGAACGTCGGCGAGGTCTGTTGCGGGAATTTCCCACGGGTTGCGGTCGAGCACGATGAAGTCGGCCGACTTGCCCAGCTCGAGTGATCCGGTCGTGTCCCCGAGCCCCATGGCCTTCGACGACGCGGTTGTGTATACGGCAATGGCTTCATCCAGCGTGAGGGCCTGCTCGACCCACAGCGTTCCCGAGAACGTGCCCGAGGGGTCGGCTCGCGTCACGAGCCCTTCGATGCCCACCCAGGGGTTGGGCAGGGGGATGACCGGCCAGTCAGAGCCGCCAATGACCACTCCGCCCGCTTCGAGAACCGAGCGGTTGGGCTGCATGCGCGTGGCGCGCTCCTCGCCAATGACGAGCTTGATGGCTTCGTAGATCACGCCGGGGAACCACAGGGTGGGCGAGATTTCGGCGGTGACCTGCAGGCGGGCCATGCGGGGCACGTCCTCGACGGCAACAAATTGTCCGTGCGCGATATGCAGGGGAGTGCTGTGGCCGGCCGCGCGAACCTTCTCGGCCGCATCGAGCACGTGTCGCACCGCTCCGTCACCCGTGCAGTGAACCTTGGCGCCGAGGCCGCGTTCGGCCGCGCGAACAAGCCACGACTCGAGCTCGTCCACCGACATCGTTATCTCGCCGTGCCAGTGGTCACCGTGTTCCGCGCTGGGCAGATAGGGCTCGAGGAAGCACGCGGTCAGCGTGGGCGGAATTCCGTCGAGAAAGATCTTGATGAAGTCGGGCCGGTGATGTTCGGTGCGGAACGTATCGCCCTGCCATACCAAGCCCTCGCCCACCGGGTCGGCATCGAAGATCATGTTGTTGGCCATCAGGCAGCTCACGACCCACGATTTGAGGCGGCCTTCCGTATCGAGCGTGCGGAACGCTTCGAGCAGTTCCAAGCTCACGCCGGCATCCATGAATGCCGTGACGCCGTAGCTGTGCAGAATCTGCATTCCGCGTTCGCTCGTGCTGGCCCACAGGGCGGGGGTCATCGGGTTGAGTTCGTTCATCACGCGCTCGGCAATGAGTCCCGCGGTTTCGAAAAGCATGCCGGTGGGTTCGTTGCTATCGGGGTAGCGCACAATCGTTCCGTCGACGGGATCGGGGGTGGCGTCGCTGATACCCGCGAGTTCGAGTGCGCGCGAGTTGGCCCACTTGTTGTGGTGACTGTCATCAACGAGCAGCACCGGTCGCCCGGCAGAAGCGTCGTCGATGCGTTGCTTGGCACCGGGTTCGTTCAGTTCTGCGATGAGCGTGCTGCCCCAGGAACCGCCAACCACCCACGCCCCTTCGGGGAGCTCGAGCGCGTAGGCGCGAATCATCTCGACAATCTGGTCGAGCGTGGCCGTGGGCAAGAACTCGATCTCCATCAGATCGGCCTTGCCGCCAACCTGGTGGTGGTTGTGTGCGTCGTGTAGCCCGGGCATGACGGTGGCTCCGCCCATGTCCACGTCACGAGTCTGCGGACCGTAGAATTCGTCGTGCAGCTCGTCAACAGACCCGACGCCCACGATACGGCCACCGCGAACAGCGAGGGCGCTCGCCCACGGCGCATGCGGATCGAGGGTGGCAATGTGCGCGTTACGAATAATGAGGTCGGCGTGTGACATGTGTTCTCCGATGGGGTCGGGCGAGTGGTGAGTGACGTTGAGTGACGTGACTCACCACAGCGCGGGGTCAAGGTCGGCCGGGTAGTCGGCCTTGGCAAGCTTTGTGCCGTGTGCACCGAACGTGAACATTACCGCGGCCGTGCCCGCTTCGTCGAGACCAAAGAGGGCACCGTGCGAGCGCAGGTTTGCCGGATCGCGATGGTCGGCAATCGTCACGGCAGCGCACGGGATTACTTTTTCGCGCCAGGCGAATACATAAAAGCCGGGACGCACCTCATAGGTGGTCTGCTCGTCGGTGTCGGCAAGCGTCTTTTCGGGGCCGGCCAAGCAGTGCCACGTGTACCAGTGCTCCGAGAGGTACACGTGTTCGTAGGCGTGCACGTCAGAGTATCGCCACCACGCGCGGTATCCCACGAGCGCGTTTGTGGGCGCGGGAGCGGGACCGGGGGTCGCGTGGCCCTCGATCACGAAGGGCATGAAACGCTGAGTCACGCGCACGGGCGTTTGACCTTCGGGGCCAATCACGGTGATGACCGACAGTCCTGTGCCGGCCGCAAAATCGATGAACAGGGCAATCGCTTCGTCGTCGCGGTGCTCGGATTTCACCTGCGCATAGAAAAGGTCCTCAGCGACTTCGAACGCCTCGTAGTTCGTGCTCGACGAGTTTTCACCGTCGGGACCGTTCACCGTCCACGTGAGACGGCCGCCGTCGAAGCTGTTCGCCACGGTCACCGCACCACCGGCCATCACGCACGTGAAGGCACGGCCCTCGAGGGCCGAAGAGTGCGGTGCGCGAAAGGCATCGAATCCGGGGGCGAGCCCATCGAGGGGCAGCCACAGGTCGGTATCGGCGGGGGTATTCATGGGAGCTTCAGACATCGTTGTCCTTCCTGATCCCTATTTTGTCAGTGCTCGTGAGTGCACGTGCACGCGTCGGTGCCGCATCTACCCGAACCGCAGCAGGCACACGAGACGTTGGTGCCGTCGGGCAGGTCGAGGGCCGGGTTCACGTCGAAGAAACCGTAGGGCTTGAACAGGAAGCCCGAGTAGTCAACGGGCATCACGGGCCAGTCTTCGGTTCGGGGAATGTGGGTGGGGCCGAACTGGTGCCACAACACGATGTCCTCGTTCACAATGGAGTCCCCCCCGGCCACATACTCGGGCACGCCAGCTCCACCAGCGTGCTGGTTGGGGTACATGCCCGCCGGCCAGATCTCGTTGGGCTCGTACTTGCTCACCCAGAGGTGATTCGTGGCGAAGCCCGCGCGCTGAGCAACCGAGGACTCGGGCTGCGCCATCAGCACCGGATATCCCTGAGGAATCAGCTGATACTGGGTCGACGCGCCGGTGTAGTTCTTACGGTGTCCGCTGGTCACGTGCCACGTGCGCAGGGCCGCGTTGTTGGCGAGGCGACCACCCTCGGTCGTGAGCGTGTTGACGGTGTAGGTGAAGGCATTGCCGTGCGGGTTCTCCGGTCCCATCGGGATGCCCACGACCTCGACTTCGTCAACCGAGTTGTCGAGTCCGTCAATGGCTACGTCGAGGCGTGCCGAGAAGAGGTGCTGGTGCACGGGGGCAAACAGCCCGGGAGCAATCTCGTGGGCGTGGGGGTCGTGGCTGCCGGGGATGCCCGCGCCGTTGAAGACCACGCCGGTCGCCTTGGCCTCCACCTGAATGGTGCCGTCGAGGTACAGGTACCAGAAGAACCCGTAGTCGTAGTTGCCGATGGTGGCGAAGTACGAAATCACAAAGCGACGCGACCGGCGTGAGTCGGGTTTGCCGGCCAGATCGGTGTGCTTCCAGATCACCCCGAAGTCCTCTTCGTGCATGCACACGGCTTGACCCACCACGATAGGGTGACCGTGGTCGTCGGCGGCCACGCCGTCGAAGTAGTGAATCACGCCCAAACAGTCGCAGCCCAGGACGAGTGAATTGGCATTCTTTCCGAGGAGGTACTCTCCGGCATCGAAGTAGCTAATCCAGTAGCGGTTGATGCTCGTGTCGCCATAGGGCACCACCATCTCAGGAACTGAGGCGCGGTAGAGCACGGAACGGTCCTCGCCCTTGTCGGCGAAGGTGACCTGGTTGAGCACCAGGCCCTCGCGCGAGTTGAACGAGACCCGGAACTTCCAGTTCTCCCACTCGACGAGCGATCCGTTTACGGTGAAGCTGGGCCCCTCGGGCTGCGTAATTTCAAGCGGCCGCAGCGACTTTCGTGCCGGACCCACAGTGCCCACGTCGTAGTTGCCCGATCCGGTGGGCGTGGGCACGTCACCCTCGTCCTGCACGCGCACGACTTCACCCTTGGTGAGGTCGATGGTGACCAGTAGGCCCTCCACTGGATGCGCCCACGGAGAATCGTCCGGCGTATCGCGCAAGAACGTGAGCGAGCGAATCATGCGCCGCCCAATCTCGTCTTCAAAACCAAAGTATCCGGGCGCAAGTGGGGCACAGAAGATGTCGTCAACGTTGGTGATGCCGCGTCGCGCGATGGCCGCCTGCCACTCGGGGTTCGCCTTCACCAGCGCCTCAACACGCTCATACTCCTCGAACAGGTAGGGCGGTTGGCCATAGGGGTGCTCGTCGCTCTTTACCTTTGTTTGCGAGGTGATCTTCTCGTCGGTGACCGAGACCACAACCTCGTGCGAGATGCCGGTGGCCGTATCGAGCAACACATAGAGGATGCTGCGATCAAAGGGCTTGCCGGGCTTCCACGCGAAGGTGGCCTTCTTATCGGGCTCCACCGGAAGTACGGCGGGAAAGCGCACGGTGTCGGTGATGAGCCCGGCAGCCTCGATGATGCTGCGACCCAGGGCAATCTCGCCCTCGGTCAGTGGATCAAGCGGGTGGGTGACCTCGGTGATGCGCGTGACGCGCTTTCCGTGACGGTGAGAATTGTCGGGCATGGGGACTCCTTGAGATTTCGTTCTGGGTAAGCGTGTGATCAGACCTCGCGTTGAAGCTGACCTCCGACTATCTAAGCACTTGCTTAATAGCGAACGGAAGAGGCAGGTCGGGCTCAGCAGGCGACATCTGGGTGATTGAGCTTGTTGCCGGTGATTGAGCTTGTTGCCGGTGATTGAGCTTGTCGAAATCAGACGACAATAGAACTCAACGAAAGGAGCGCCCATGGACCTCAAACTCACCGACCGCCGCGTCATCATCACGGGCGGCAGTTCGGGCATCGGCCGGGCGAGCGCTCTGGCCTTCGCGGCCGAGGGTGCTCGCGTGGGCATTGTCAGTCGCGACGAGATCGGCATGGCTCGCACACTGGAACTGGCGTCGGAGGCGGGTCACTCGCTGCACTCGGCCGTCGCCGATGTCACTGATGAGACTGCCGTCGCTGATGCCCTCAAGCATCTCGTCGATGAACTCGGCGGACTCGATACCCTCGTGCACTGTGCCGCCGTTTCGGGGCCAGTGGGCAGGTCGCTCGGCGATGTCAGCGCCGATGAGATTCGTCAGACGATAGATGTCAACGTGGTCGGGGCCTTTATCGTGGCCAAAGCCGGCCTCGCTCATCTCGAAGCCGCCACCGATGCCACCTTCGTCATGATTGCCTCCGACTCGGCATTTGTGGCTTCGCCCGACATGGTTGTCTACAACGCGTCGAAGGCTGCAATCGTGCACATGGCGCGTTCGCTCGCCGTCGAGTGGGAGCGCGCGGGCATTCGCGTGAATACGGTGAGCCCATCCATTGTGGACACCCCCATGTCGCGCGCCGACCTGGGGATTGGCGAAAAAGGTTTTGTCGGCGTGGACTATCCCGTGCTTACCGCCGACGATGTCGCCCGCGCCGTGCTCTACCTATCGTCGACCGCATCGCGCGGGGTCAACGGGCACTCGCTGCTGATGGACTTTGGCTACAGCGCGAGGTCGTCGTTTCCGGCCTAGGCC
>CAFBMB010000052.1_pt1 | contig 9323 bp, 8 predicted proteins | sample 7268381 | NCBI WGS metagenome assembly CAFBMB01 (sample SAMEA6814053, study PRJEB35770) | freshwater metagenome | biome: Freshwater; feature: Freshwater reservoir; material: water | place: Czech Republic | collected 2017-05-23 | depth 30m m
TAAGGACTCGGGCGCATGGAGTCGCTTGTCGCGCTGGGTCATGCGTTGGTCTGTGCCTGTGCTCGTCGTGACAGCTCTCGGCCTGGGTGCCCTGATGAGTCTCGGTGCGGGAGTGAAGTTCGGCCTCGTCGACGAGCGCATCCTTCCCGCCAGCGACCCTGTTGCGGTCTCGAGCCAGTTGGTGCGCGAACGGTTCGACGGACAAGAGTCAAAGCCGGTTGAAATCATTCTCACGGGCGCGAGTGAACAACAGGCGGCCGACTACGCCACCGAACTGAGCAAACTCGACCACATCACCCGGGTGCAGTCGGTTGCCGGTGTCACGGTTGACGGCCAAACCGACCCACGTGTAGCTGCAGCGTTTGCCGACTATCTTGCGGGCGATCAGCAGCGTATCGTGGCCGTCCACGATGTCGAAGCACGAGGCAACGATGGCGTCACGCTCACGCAAGACATTCGAGCACTCGACGAGCCATTCACCGTGCAGGTGGGTGGCATCGCGGCCGACTACACCGACTCACTCGCCGGAATCACGCGCATGCTGCCGTGGCTCGTGCTGTGGGTGTTTGCCGCCACACTGATTCTGCTCTTCCTCTTTACGGGCAGCGTGCTGTTGCCGCTCAAGGCCTTCCTGTTCAACATCATGTCGCTCGGCGCAACACTGGGCTTTCTCACCTGGGTATTTGTGGGCGGGCATCTCAAGTGGCTCATCGGTGACTTCACCACGACGGGCAGCATCGACGCGTCAAACATCATCTTGATCGCCGTCGTCACGTTCGGCCTCTCGATGGACTACGAGCTCTTCCTGCTCAGTCGCATCAAAGAGCAGCACGACGCCGGACTCTCGACCGAAGACTCGGTGGCGCTCGGCCTGCAGCGCAGCGGTCCCATCATTACGGCTGCCGCGCTCGTGCTGGCTGCCAACTTCTTGCCGCTGGCCATCTCGGGAATCTCGAGCATCAAGATGCTCGCACTCGGAATCTCGTTCGCCATCATCCTCGATGCCACCGTCGTGCGTGCCCTTTTGGTGCCGTCACTGATGAAGCTCTTTGGCAGCGCCAACTGGTGGGCACCACGCTGGATGCGCTGGGTCTACGACAAGCTCGGGCTGTCGCACTAGGAAATGATGCGCCCCCGAATGAATTCAGAATCGGGCAGGTCGGTTACGGGTCGATCAGAGGCAAGTAGCCCTGCCCGCAGAGACTTCATGACGTTGTTTGGCACGCGCATGGCGGGAGCTCTGAGCGCTCCGCCGTTGTAGCCCGCCAGCCACTCTTGATACTTCCACGTGGTGCGGTTGAGCACGCTGATGGTCTGTGCTGACGCCTGCGCTTGGCCGGCAGCAGCTCGAGCCGGCGCGATTTTCCACCAGCTCTGCATTGCTTGTTCCCACTGACCGTTTTGTGCCTGGTGCAAAGCTTTCGGATACCAGTCCCCCAGCCAGTTGGTGTTACTCGTTCCCGAATATTGAATGTCCATGACTGAGAGCAGCGGAATCAGATCGGCCTCGATGGGGCACGAGATAACAACCTCGTCACGAAAGTGGTGATACATCTCCATCAAGCCCGGGATTCCCGGAAAGCCTTGCTCGGCCTTAATGGCCACCACATTCGGCATGGCATCGAGAATGCGTCGCACGAAGGAGACCTGCATGCCCGCGGGGTGGATGCGCTCAAATTGCCACAGGGGAATAGGGAAAAGCATCACGGCTAAATCTGTGGCGTCACAGAAGGCCTGTGTGTAGGCGAATATTTCATCCTCGCTCGTGGGCCAGAACGACGTGGGGTAGGAGAGAAGCACGCGATCTGCACCTGCCCGCTCGGCCAGCCGCACGGCGGCAATATTCTCTTCGAGGCTGTTGAAGGCCGCGTGAAAGAACAGCCCAAAATCCTTCGTTGTGACCTCGCGCGCCAGTGCCGTCACGCGAGCATTTTCTTCAGGCGTTATCGAGACTTCTGTCGCAAGCAGCGTCGAGGCATAACCAAATGATTCCGTCAGGGCAACATCGTGACGAATCGCGTCGTCGTTGATGGTGCTGAAGTTGGCGCTATACGAAGGAAGATTGACGCCCGTGGCACCAATGAAGTTTTTGCGCGCCCATTCGCGCGCGTTGGACTTGTCGTAGTCGACCACGGGGAGCCGTCCTTTCGTGAGGCTTACTTTCGGATGGTGAGAATGCCCACGGGTAACGGGGTTCCGATCCCGCGCTCAACCGCGAGGTTGTAGAGCAGCTCGGCAATCACGAGATCTTGAAATCCCGAGCCCGTTGACTTATAAATCGCGATACCCTCGGGGGCGCGGCTGATGCGGCCGCCCAGAAGGTCGTGAAGCGAGACGGTAACGCTCGCGGGGTCAAACCCAGCCGCGCGGGCCGCAATCATGTCGCCCGAATCGTTCAACACCTCGTGTAGCGCGTCGGCGACAACAAGTTTTGCGCGGCCGATGAGCGCCGGGTCAAGTTCTTTCTGTGTCGGCGTCGTTGACCCTATCGACACGACAGTTGCGTTTTCGGCCACCCACTCTGAGAGAAGCGTCGGGGACTCATCCCGAGAACGGGCCGCGCACAGAATGAGATCAGCCTCACGCGTGGCGTCTTGGGCAGAGTCGACAGCGGTGACCGTTATGCCAAGCTCCGCGGTGAGTTCCGCGGCGAACTGCTCGCGGTTTGCGGCTGTGGGACTCGACACTCTCACATCGCTCATGGTCGCAACGCGGCTTGCCGCTCGTAATTGTGCCCGCGCCTCAAAGCCTGACCCGATCACGGCCACGACGATGGGGCGATCTGGCACGAGCTTGGTCAGCGCGGCCGCAGCAGTTCCCGCTGTTCGAAGTCCGGTAATGCGATTGCCATCGATGAGTGCCGCAAGCCGAGAGTCGTATTGGTCAAAGAGTGAGATCAAATAACTCACCACGCCATTTTTGACCGAAGCCGAGATTGTCTTTGAGCCAGCAAATCGAGACCCGGGCGGAGCAGACGGCATCACGCGCTGCCACCCTGTCGCGGTGGGCACAACAACTCGTTCAGGCGTGGCTTGAGGATCGTCGGGTTGGGCATACGCTTCAGCGAGCGCTGCGATAACAGCATCGCCATCAGATAATTCGGCCACATCCGCGTCGCTCAAAAAAAGGGTCGCGGGAGTGGCGAAGAAAGCTTCGTCGCTCACTGCGTGCGTGCCGGTAACGCAGGAACGATGCTCACCAGAAACTCAGCTCGGCGCATGTCAACCGGCAGCCCGGCCAAGCCCGGCAACCCACGCTTCAATCACGGCCAAAACGTCGGCATTGTTGCGTTCCAGCATCATGCCGTGACCGTTGCCGTGGATGCCCTGGTCGGCCAGGCGCATGACCGTGCTGTTGCAGCCGGTCTGATCGAGAAAGTCTTTCAGGTGTCCGTCAAAGTAGGTGAACGGCGACGCTTCGGCCGTCACGATAGCGATCGGCACGCGCGCCAAGTTGGGCAACGTGCGCGCAGGTTCCGCCTGAAGGGCCTCGGGAACCGGCTTCGATTCGTCAATCACCAACTGAATTTCAGACGGGTCGGCGACGGCAGGTTCGTAGTGCATCGGCGCTGCCGCGAGACCCCACGGAAGCTCCATTCCGGGGCGTCCCAAGAAAGGCGGTCCAATTATTTCGATGGCGGCCAGCCCGAGCACCAGTTCGGGGCGGGCATCGGCGGCCAGTATCGCGCCGGGGCCACCCGCGGAGTGGGCAAAGATCACTGCCGGACCAATTCGCTCGAGAAGACTGACCAGACGGTCACGCTCCCGTGCGTGCATGTCACCGAGGTTCGACGGCAGTGGGCCCTGCGAGGCGGCGAACTGGGCGAAAAGGTCGTCGCTGCCGTCGAGTGCGCCGGGCCACTGCGTGTTGGGGGGCAGTGGGGGGCCCTGTGGGTCGCCAAGAAAAATGCCGGTGAGCAACTCTGCACCCCACGTCGGCGTGGGAGCACCCAACGCCTCGGGGTCATAGGGAGAACGACCGTGACCCGGCCTGTCGACGACATAGACGGGATAGCCCTGCTCGGCCAAAAGGGGAGCCCACCCCGGGCGACCGTCTGGCGTCGTGAGATAGTCGGTTCCCTGGCCGCCACCGCCATGCACGAGCACGATGTTCGGCTTTGTAGTGGGCTTGCCGTTCGTCAGATGTTCAACAAACATCGAGCCCGCGAAGATGGTTCCCGCGGTGGCCTTCACCTTGTCGCCGGAGATCCAGAAGTAGCTGTGTTCCATGATTCTCTCTCTGCCTATCCGAGGAGCGATGGAGTAACCATCGCCTGCATGCTGAGCAAGTCTTGACGGCGGAACTCTCTGTCGTCGCGCAGATGGCGAAGATGCCCGAGAATCTGCTGCTTCACCTCGGCGGGGTGATCGTCGAACAGGAGTCCCTTGGTCATTGAAGCTGTTGGCGAGACGTACTCGAGGTACACGCGCCGACGCTCGTCGGAGTATCGATCCAGTACCGCGTCCTCGGCCTCACCGTGAACCACGGCGGCCAATGCCTCTGAGAGGACGAACGCGTCGCAGAACCCGCCCGTCAGGCCCAACCCGCCAATCGGATTGGTCACGTGAGCAGCGTCACCGGCAAGCAAGACTCGACCAAATCGAAACGAGGATGTCGCGCGCTGGTGCATGCGGTACGGGGCAAACTGCACCAACTCGTAGGGCAGGTTGTCCGGTATCGCGGTCTCAAAGTGAGCGTGGATGCGCTCCTCGAGTGCTTCGTCAGGGAGTTCGGCATCCTCTTTAAAAGTGAACCGCCAGAGGTGCTCATCAGAGGAGTAACGGGCAATCACGGCGCCGTAGACCGGGTCAATTCGCCAATTGGACTTCTTCAGACCAGCGGCATGCAGGTCGGCGCGGATGTTTGTGGAGACGAATTTTTCGGGCCAGGTCATGCCGTCAAACGAGAGATCCATGAGCTTACGCACCGCACTCGCCGCACCGTCGGCTCCGACGAGCCAGTCCGCGACAATAACCTGTTCCCCCTCGGCGGTGTTGACGGTCAGGGTAACGCCGTCGTCGTCAGGTCGAATGCCGACCACTTCGTGACCGTAGAGAACCTGAGCATTATCAAACGCTGCGAGGTGACGCAGCAGAATCGCGCTCACGCGGTGTTGACCGAGCTGGGGAACGAACGCGAAGGGAAAATCGTTTTCGATGGCATCCAACGTCATGTGGAAAGACTCTCCCGACGCGTGGTCGATGAAGTTGATGCCGTCGCCAATGGCGGCCTCAGCCTTGATGTCGTCGAGCACGCCAAGTGCGGCGAAGCCGGGCAACACCGGGTGAAGGTAGGCGAGAGCTCGGGGAGCCGTGCTGGGTTCTGGATCCCTGTCCAGCACCGTTACTTCTGCACCTCGCTGAGCCAGTCCGAGCGCAACCGCGAGCCCGGTGGGCCCACCGCCCGCAACCACAATTGACCTGCGTTCCACGATGTCTCTTTTCGGTCGAAAATGTCGACGTCATCACTGTGACGTTTCTTCATCTTCGAACGTACAGCACAGTCGCTATTTCCTATTGTGTCTTTTTGCATCACACAAAAGTCGTGGCAAATCTGCCGAGAGAATCGCTGCCACACTGGTCGACCAGCGGCCAATGAGGGGCAGTGCACCGGATTCGTTGAAGAAGACTCACAACTCTGCTGTAATGAACCACCAGAGCAAAAAAGGAGCTCCACATGGCCGAAATGCCCCCCACGCCCGCACTGCGCTACTGCTTCACCATTCGCGCCGAGGTCGACGGCTGGATGGAGGTGGGAAAGAGCGGAAGCGGCACCCTCTTCTTCATTCCCATCACGGGCGGCCAGGTTCGCGGCGACGGGTTTGAGGGCACCGTGCTGCACGGCGGAGGCGACTGGGCCACCATGCGCAGCGGCAAGGACGTTCTCGAGGTTGAGGCCCGCTATCAGATTCAGCTCAACAATGGTGTCGTCATCGACATCCTCAACACTGGACTCACCCGCTATGCGAAACCGGGAACCCTCGAGATCGAGTACTTCATGACGCGCCCGCACTTTCGGGTCGCGCACCCTGACTACGACTGGATGACGCGGGCCGTCTTTGTGGGACAAGCCGACAGCAAGCCAGACGCAACGGAGATTCACATCTTTGAAGTCGTGAACAACGCGTGAGCGAGGCCGCTTCGCCGCTCGACAGTTCGGCCGTCGATCTTGCCCGGGCCATTCGAGACGGCAAGATCTCGCCCGTTGAGGTGATGGAACTCACTCTCGCGCGCATCGATGCCCGCAATCCGGAGCTCAACGCCGTGATTTGGCTCGACCGCGACCTCGCCAGGGAATCTGCGCGGGAATCTGAACGGCGGATTTCATCGGGTGGTGAGGTGCGTCCCTTTGAGGGGGTGCCACTGCCACTCAAGGATTTCGTCAACGCGGTTGGGCAGCCCAACACCATGGGTTCGCGCGCCATCGACGATGCGCCAGCACAGAAAGATGAGCTCGTCGTCAGCCTCTTTCGCAACGCAGGGTTCTCCTTCGTGGGTCGCACCAACACTCCCGAGTTCGTCACCCTGACCGACACCGTCAACTCTCGTTATGGCGCCACGCGCAATCCGTGGAACAGCGAGCGCTCGGCGGGCGGCTCGTCGGGTGGCGCGGGGTCCGCTGTTGCGGCCGGGCTCGCTACCGTCGCTCATGCTTCCGACGGGGGTGGCTCCATCCGCGTTCCCGCATCCATGAACGGTCTCGTGGGGTTCAAGCCGAGTCGCGCCCGGGTGCCCTCCGGCTTTGGGCACTGGTTCTTCGCCTCGACAGATGGCGTGCTCACGCGCACAGTAGAGGACACAGCCGCCATCCTGGACGTTCTCGCGCCGGGCGACCGCACCGGCTGGTTTGCGACGCAACGTCCCGTCCGGCCCTTTGTTCAGGAGCTTCACCCGGCAGAATCGGGTCTGCGCATCGGCATCCTTTCCCTGTCGAATGTTGGCGTCGATGTTGACGATGACTGCGTTGCGGCGGCCGACCTTGCGGCGCGCCATCTCGAATCGCTCGGCCACCACGTCAGCACCGTGGATGCCTACCTTTTTGATCCGCCCACTATCGGTGCTTTCGTGGGGCAAGTGATGAGCGCCTACCTAGCAAACTCCGCCATCACGGACCCGTCGCTCTGCGATCCGTTCATTCAGTATCGACTCGATCAGGCTCGCGCCTTCTCGTCAATCGACTACGTGGCTCTCGAGATGGACATTCAGACGCAGGCCCGTCGCGTGGTGGCGCAGTGGGGTGACAAGTTTGACGTTCTCCTGACCCCGACCATGGCGACGACCGTGCCGCCGCTCGGCCAGGTGTACGCCGAGGCCAACGAAGACCCAGCCGGCGAGCGCATCCTCGAAAGGCGCACGGCCACCTTCACTATTTCGGCAAACCTCTCGGGGCTGCCGGCGGCGTCATTCCCCGTGGGAGTTGACCGCGACGGTATGCCCGTGGGAGTGCAACTGATTGCGGGCCCGGGCGACGAAGCCGCGCTGTTCCAGCTGGGCCACAGCCTCGAGCAAGAGTTTCTCTGGCACCAGCGCAGGCCAGCTGCGACGTAGTTCGGCACAGGTCGGTCGCGCTTCGGCAGCACAGGTCTGTGCCCTGCGCACTGGCGAAGCCAGCTGCCCCGGTGTCACGAGAATGTCGACTGCACGGCCGCAATCCCGGGGAACACGGCAAAGAGGACGGTCACCGGCAGAATCATGAATACGAGCGGAAGAAGCATGCCCACTTCTTGGCGTGATGCCCGCTCAATCACCAACCGGGCTCGCGTGGCCTGAAGCGCATCGACCTCATCGCGAAGCACGGAGGCCACGGGGGCACCCGTGGCGAGCGCCGTGGCAATGCTGGCCAGAGCGCGCGAGGTTGCGGCATGTCCCGTTCGATCACCCACCGCCGACAGGGCGATGCCGAACTGTTGCCCCCACGCCACTTCTTGCGTGACGCGCGCAAGCTCGCGGCACAGGCGACCGCTTCCGATTCTCGATACTCGGGTTACTGCGTGGGGCAGAGTCTCACCGCCCGCAACCGCTACGGCAAGAAAACCCAAGACGGCAGCAATCTCACCGTCAAGATCGCCATGAACTGACCGAACAGCGCGACGAAGTTGGTAAAAGGGCCAGGTCGCAAACGCAAGAGCGCAGATGAGTGCGGCACCGGCAATCACGCCCGCACTCGAGCCGACACCCGAGCCCAACATCACGACAAGCCCACCCGTGCCGACACCAACCCCTAATCCCAGAGCGCAACGCACCACCACGCCTTGCCGGAAGGACGCTTCGGAGACGCCCTGCTCGACCCACACCAGTCGTCTCGCCAAGGAATCGCGGGATACCGGAATCAACCGGGCGGTGCTGTGCAGCAAGAATCGATATCCGCCCCGAGCCTGGGCACCCTCGACCGCGTGCATGAATGCGGCGCGAGAGACGCGCGCCACGCGGGGTGCCACGCGATCAGACAGTCGGTGGTTCCTCATCGCGACGAACACCGAAGAACACAACCAGAAGCCTGCGCCAAGAAGCACCCCCAGCGCGAGTGGTGCCGCCAGCCCCGTCACGAAAATACTCGCGGTTCGGCAACGGGGCGAGCGATGCGCACCATCACGAGGTAGGCCACAATGGTCATCACATAGCCGACGACCAACAGCACAGACCCTTCCGCCGTCGCGTAGGCGCTCCGACCTTCGGGCCTGAGGCTGAGCACCAGCACGGCAATCCAGGGGGCTACGGCGCCGACCGTGGCAGCGACACGAATCCAGGCGCTTCTCGTGCTGACCTCTGCCGCGACAGCCAATTCGCGACGCACGTCACGACCGAGTGCGGCCAACGCCGTCATGACTCCGGCCCCACCACAATCCGATGCGAGTCTCAGTGTTTCTGCGACCCTATCCCCCACGCCATCACGCCACCTCGATTTGGCCAGATCGAGCGACTGAGAAACGTCTGCCGTCGTGGTGACGGCCACCATAAAGTCCCTGGCGCCGTCTCGAATTTGCCCCCGGGTCGATTCCGCGAGAAAAGCCAGGGCATCGGTTACCGTGCCGCCGGAACGAAAACGCGCCGTGAGGTCATCAATCACAACCGGCCACTCGCTGGCACGGGCCTTGGCTGCTCGTGCCGCGCGCACGCGCGAGATCACGAGCGGAAGAGCGCCGACGGTCATTCCGACCACCAGGCCCAAGCCGGGGATGCCGCTGACAAACCAGGCCACACCTGCCGCGACGAGTGCGCCACCCACCGCCACAATGCCGCGCTTCGTGTTGAGCACACCAGAGAACTTCAGAGTCTGGCGCCCGACCCGACTTTGTGCGAGAGGTCGGTTGCGCACTGAAAGCA
>CAFBMB010000053.1_pt1 | contig 9315 bp, 8 predicted proteins | sample 7268381 | NCBI WGS metagenome assembly CAFBMB01 (sample SAMEA6814053, study PRJEB35770) | freshwater metagenome | biome: Freshwater; feature: Freshwater reservoir; material: water | place: Czech Republic | collected 2017-05-23 | depth 30m m
ATCGCGCGCGACGAGCGTATAGAACGTCGCGGAACGCCCGTCCTGTTTCGGACGGAGCAGGCGTCCCAAGCGCTGCGCCTCTTCTTGGCGCGAGCCAAAAGCGCCGCTGACCTGAATGGCCACGCTCGCTTCGGGCAGATCAATCGAGAAGTTGGCCACCTTGCTCACCACGAGCACACGAATTCTGCCCTCGCGAAACTCATGAAAAAGGCGTTCGCGTTCGTCGATGGGGGTCGCTCCCGTTATCTCGGGCACGCCCAGGGCATCACCCAATTCGGCCAGTTGATCCAGGTATTGACCGATCACGAGAATGCGGTCATCGGGATGCGCGTCGATCAGCTTGCGCACGACCGCAAGCTTCGTTGGGCTGGTAGCGGCCAGCCGATATCTATCTTTGTCTGACGACGCGGCGTAGGTCATGCGCTCATCGCCATCGAGATCAATACGAACCTCGACACAGATCGCCGGAGAAATGAAACCCTCGGCCTCGATTTCTTTCCACGGCGCGTCAAAACGTTTGGGGCCAATCAGGCTGAACACATCTGATTCGCGACCGTCCTCGCGAATCAGAGTTGCCGTGAGGCCCAGACGCCGACGGGCTTGCAACTCGGCGGTGAGCTTGAACACGGGAGCCGGTAGGAGATGCACCTCGTCATAAATGACGAGTCCCCAGTCGAGAGCGTCGAGTAGGGCGAGGTGAGCGAATTCGCCCTTACGCTTGGCGGTCAATATTTGATACGTCGCAATCGTGACGGCCTTGATTTCTTTCAGTGAACCGGAGTATTCACCAACGTCGTCAGCAGTTAAATTTGTGCGCTTAAGAATCTCGTCGCGCCACTGACGCGCCGACACGGTGTTCGTGACCAAGACGAGAGTCTCTGTTTTTGCTTTCGCCATGGTGCCGACACCCACGAGGGTCTTGCCCGCGCCACACGGCAAGACAACAACCCCCGATCCGCCGCCCAGAAAGTGGTCGACAGCCTTTTCTTGGTAGTGCCGAAGGTGCCAGCCGTCGGTGACTAAATCGATGTCTTTGTGCGCTCCGGGGCGGAACCCGGCATTGTCTTCGGCGGGCCAGCCGAGATTAACGAGCTCTTGTTTGAGGCTGCCACGCGCCCACGCTGCGATCTCGAAGCCCCCATCGGAGCGTTGACCCACGAGCAAATCGCGCACCTTGGTTGCTTTGGTCACCTCAGCCAGGATTGCGGCATTATCGCCACGAAGAACAAGCACATCGCCGTCGCGCTCGATGGACAATCGCCCGAACCGATTCATCGTGTCGACGATGTCGGTACTCACACTTTCGGGGATGGCAAACTTTGCATGGCGCTCGAGTGTGCCGAGGACCTCTTCGGCGGTGTGTCCTGCTGCCCGCGCGTTCCATAAGCCGAGCCGAGTAATGCGATACGTGTGGATGTGTTCGGGGGCGCGCTCTAACTCGGCAAAGACGGCCAACTCGTGTCTCACGGTGGTGGCGTCGGGGTGGGCAACCTCGAGCAGAACCGTGCGGTCGCTCTGAACGATCAGGGGTCCATCCGGCATAAGAGTCAACGCTACCCTGTCGCCCTGACAGCCGTGACGTAATCGAGCGGCAGAGTGCGCTCCACCGAGCCGCGCACGTCACGTCCACGCAGACGACCGTTTGCGAGAGCCGTTACCTCGAGTTCGAATTCGCGCTCGCCGTCGGGCATCGCGACGGTTACGATCACGCTTTCTTTGTTTCTAATGGCGAGGTCGAGCTGGCGTTTAAGCCAGGAGGCATCCATCGGGATCTCTCCGCCCTGAGATCGCAAGCGCGCAACGAGGGCCGCTAGTGCGGGATGTCTCACCTCGTCCAGAACCACCTCTGCGCGTGGGCCCGATTCACTCGCGATGGCCGGATAGCCAGCTTCGACGAGCATGCTGAGAACGGCATTGGGTTCGACGGCGGTCTCAAAGGTAAGGTCATCGATGCGCGCGAGTTGAAGGTTGCGCAAATTGGAATCGACCGAAAAGAGTCCGGCGAGCTGATCATTTGCTGCCGTCACCGTGGTTCGACTCGCACCGCGCGAAACGAGAACGCTGCCGTGCTTAGCCCCGAGATCATTGATCAGGTAGATGAGGTTTTGGGGCACGGGGGTGACCGAGGCCTGCTCCAAGAAGGCGCGTATCGACTCGCCTGTTTCGCCCATTGCCAAAGCTCGCGAGATGCTGTCGGCACTGAGCCGAAACGTGCTCGCCATGCCACGCGACTCAACGTGTGCCATGGAGCGCAAACGGGCGGCGGTTGTAGCGTCGAGGGGAGCCGACGCAATGATGGACAGGTCGTGTTGAACGACGACTTTATTCGTCTCCTCGGGGGCATTCTTATCGATAAACGTGCGCAGCGCAGTCACGCCGTCGCGAAGAACAGCGAGGGCCACGGGGCTGGTGGAACTTTCGCGAACCAGACCGAGCAAGCGGGCCGTGACCAGAGCATCGTCGATGATAGGAACGAGCCAGGCATGCGTCACGATGAGTTCGTGGGACGCGGCTTCGTCAAGATCTGCCATAGTCCATCGGGTTGTCTGCAGCAGGTCGCTGGCTCCGGAGCTGAGGTCCTCGAGCCATTGTGTCACCAGCCAGGTCCAGCGCTCTGAGTGCGAAAGATGATTCCAGCCCGCCGCGCGGGTGGGGTCGACCACGATGTTGCCCAGACGAGTGGTCACGAGTCGGGCCTGGGTGGCCCACGAGACCAGTTCGTGCAGCGGGACTTCTGTTCGGGGCATGACGTGTTCGAGCAAAGCGAGCGACGCCTTCGGCAGGGCGCCGGAGGCGTTCACGCGCAACGGACCGCGCGCGATGGCGGCCAGCAGTTCATCGAGCATGGCAACGGCCGTCAAACCTTCGACAAATGCAGCTCTCGCCTCCGACGCGTCCATGACCGAGACCTCGAGGAACGTCGGGCGGGCTGTCTGGTCTCTCGACGTTGTCCAGTGACGGGCACGTTCGGTGACCTCAGAAAAAATGTCCGTATCGTCTCCGAGTAGCAGCGCGTCACATCGCGCGATCAGACGCTCGTCGCTGTCGCCATTGGCGATGGACGTGAGCTCGGCACGGCTGAGTCGAGCGAGGCCACGATCAATCGATGACGTCACGAGAAGCGACTCGGCCAGGTCAAACAGGTCGCGCAGGCCTATGGTTTTCGGCTCACGGATGGCCAGTGCCTCAACGATGACGGCTTCGTCGAGTGTCGACAAGCGATTTACAAGTGCGAGCGCGGAACTCACGAAGGGCCAGCAAGATACGTTGCCCGGCGACCTGCAGTATCGATCCTCACGATGTTTGCGACGAATTCTTGCGGCGACGTGACCAGTTGAGCACTATCAAGATAATCAACATCACGAAGCCAATGGGTAAACCAATGAGTGGCAGCGCAGCAACGGTTGGCCAGATTCCCTGGGCAAAGTCGGACCCCTTCACACCAACTGCCGACGCTATGAGCAGGGCGGCAAAGCAGATCAGAGACAGCCCGATAATTGACGCGACCATGGCGGCGAGCACACGATCGATGCGGGAACTTTCGGGTTTTGGAGGAGTGGCCATCCTTCAAGAATAGGGCGGGAGTATTTCGTGCCGGTAAACTAACCACATCGAGACATGGGAGTTTCACATGCCAACCGGCAAGGTCAAGTTTTACGACGAAGACAAAGGCTTCGGATTTATCGCCTCAGACGAGGGTGGCGAAGTCTTTTTGCACGCTTCCGCCGTGCCCGAAGGCGCTCGAATTGCCAAGGGCACACGCCTGGAATTTGGTTTGGCAGACGGCAAACGTGGGCCTCAGGCGCTTTCGGTGCGCGTCATCGAGTCACCGACGGTATCTCGAACGAACCGTAAGCCCGCCGATGACATGGCAATCATCGTCGAAGACTTGGTCAAACTCCTCGATGGTATTGGTTCCAAACTGAAGAACGGCCACTACCCGGATGCGGCGCACGGCAGCAAGGTTGCCGCCATGCTTCGTCGCGTGGCCGAAGAACTCGATGCCTAGGAGGGCGACGCCAGAGACGTCGATGCCCGCTTCTGAGCCCGCTTCTGCGCAACAACTCGACTTGGCCGTGAGCGCCCTGTCGGACTTTGCCCCGGCAAACACGGTGGGCGAACTCGTCGCGACGCATCATGAGGCAGACGGAATTACTGTTCTTCAGTTCTCATGCAGACATGCCGGGTATCCGGGCTGGTTGTGGACGGTGGCCCTGGCCAGCATTGACGGGGATGCTCCGACCGTGGTCGAGGCGGAGCTCTTGCCCGACAACGGTGCACTTGTTGCTCCGGAGTGGATTCCCTGGTCTGTGCGCCTGACCGAGTATCTCGAGGCGCAGCGCAAAGCTGTCGAAGAGGGCACCCTCAGCGAGGCCGAGGCACTTGAGGTTGTTGAGGATGATGATTTGGCGCTGGGCATTGATGCTCTCGTGCCGATTGACGATATCGACGACGACGAAGATCTGATTGACGACGTTGACGACGATGACGACGTTGACGACGATGACGACGATGACGACGATGACGATGACGATGATGATGATGATGACGATGATGACGATGACATTGACGAGCACGACCTCGGATTGGTAGACGAGCACGATCTGCTCAACGAAGAAGATCTGAACGAAGAAGACCTCACCGAAGAAGACCTCACGAAATAGCAGGAGCGCCCAAGACCGCGACTAGCTCATTCGTTCAACAACGTATTCGATGCACCCGACCAATGCGCGCACGTCGTCGGGATCGATGGCCGTAAAAGTGGCTACCCGCAATTGGTTGCGGCCGAGCTTGCGATAGGGCTCGGTGTCGACAACACCATTGGCTCGAAGAACCTGCGCGATCGCAGCCGCGTCGATAGCGTCATCAAAGTCAATCGTCACGACCACCTGAGATCGATGATCCGGATTGCTCACGAAGGGAGTCGCGTATTCCACGCGTTCCGCCCATTCGTAGAGAACGCCGGAAGATTCTCGTGTGCGTGCATCGCACCAGGAAAGACCGCCCTGAGCGTTCATCCAGTCAATTTGGTTCTCCATCATGACCAGTGTTGCCACAGCCGGGGTGTTGAGTGTCTGCTGGAGTCGAGAATTGTCGACTGCCGTTTTCAAACTGAGGAATTCAGGAATATAGCGGTCACTCGCGGCGATGCGCTCGATGCGTTCTATCGCCGCCGGCGACACGAGGGCGAACCACAGTCCGCCGTCAGACGCGAAGTTTTTTTGTGGGGCAAAGTAATAGGCGTCAACCTGATGGGCATCAATCACAACGCCTCCGGCCGCACTGGTGGCATCGATAACGGTGAGGGCACCCGGCGCATCGACGCGAACCACGTCGGCCATCACGCCGGTCGAGGTTTCGTTATGCGGCCAGGCGTAGATATCGATACCGTCGGTGATCGCAACGTCACTTCGCGACCCTGCGGGCGCCTCCCGCACGAGGGGCGCCTCGAGCCAGGGCGCTGACGCTGCGGAGGCAAACTTTCCACCGAATTCGCCGAAAACGAGGTTTTCACTGCGCTTCTCAATGAGCGAAAACGCGGCGGAGTCCCAGAACGATGTCGAGCCACCATTGGCGAAGAGCACCTCGTAACCCTCGGGAAGCGAAAACAAATCACTCAAGCCCTGTCGCACCCGACCGACGAGATTCTTCACGGGCGCCTGGCGATGCGAGGTGCCCAACAGCGCTGCTCCCGGTCCGGCCAGCGCGGCCACTTGCTCGGGGCGCACCTTTGAGGGGCCACACCCAAATCGTCCATCGAGGGGGAGGAGTTCTGCGGGAATCGTGATATTGGCCATGCTCCAAGTCTAGAAGCGTGCGCAGGCTGCCCTGCGCGCCTTAAACTGATGTCGGCGGCCTTCTGACTGTCTCATCTCTCATTTAGCTCGGGGAATCCTGCTCATGGCTGATCTCATTGACACCACAGAGATGTATCTGCGCACCATTCTTGAACTCGAAGAAGAGGGGCTCATTCCCATTCGCGCCCGCATTTCTGAGCGGCTCGGTCATTCCGGCCCCACCGTGTCGCAAACGGTGGCACGCATGGAGCGCGATGGCCTGGTCGCGATTGCCGATGACCGGCTTCTGGTGCTGACCGACCTGGGTCGCCGCGACGCTATATCGGTGATGCGCAAGCATCGCCTTGCCGAACGACTTCTCTCAGACGTGATTGGTCTCGAATGGGAATTTGTGCACGAAGAGGCCTGCCGCTGGGAGCACGTGATGAGCGAGAAGGTGGAACGCCGAATCATCGCGCTGCTGGGCGACCCGCACGAATCTCCCTACGGGAATCCGATTCCAGGCCTTGAAGAACTGGGCTCACTCCCCTCGCGTGCTTTTTCTGATGGCGTCATCTCGTTGGCAGATGCTGTTGCGGAGGGTCGAGGTCGTGCCGAGGGAATGCTGAAGCGGCTCGGTGAGCCGATTCAATCCGACGCGGTTCTGCTGCGAGCCATGCGAGACGCCGGACTCGTTCCTGGTGCCACGATTGTTGCCAGTCTTGAAGGAAAAAACGTCACGCTTTCGCCCGTGGATGACGGGGGTGTCGTGGTGACGTCGCGAGACGCCCTTCTTCACTTGTTCATCGTGAGCTAAGAATTTCGCGGCGTTTCGTATTTCGGGATTTCCACGTGCGGGCATATCGTTGGCACAAGCATTCTTTGCAAGGGAATGTGTGGAGGAGCCATGTCAACGTTGCACACCATCCGGGCCACGGATGAGCGCGCGTGCGTTTCATCAGAAACACGACACGGCTTCTGCGGGCTGATACCGAGTGACATATTCAGCATGCGCACTCCCGCGCGGCCAAATATCCAGGCATCGTCATGACGACGGTGCCTTTTGTTTTGCCCACAGCAGCCCTTGCCAGAATGCTCGCACCTGCTCGCTGCCTACCTGCCAGGTAGGCCAGAACAGAAAGTTTCAACATGCGTACTCTCGTTTTGAACGCCGGTTATGAGCCGCTCGCGGTGGTTTCGTTTCGGCGGGCCCTCATGCTGGTGATGAACAATAAGGCCACGATTGTCAAAGCGGATCTCGAGAATCCGATTGAGGCCGTGACGGGTGTTTACGAGCGTCCGAGTGTCATTATCCTGACCCGTTACGTGCGCGTTCCCTATGTGCGCCGCGTACCGCTGACCCGACGCGGAGTGTTGCGACGCGATTCGAACCACTGTGCCTACTGTGGTCGGTCGGCAAACACCATTGATCACGTCGTGCCAAAGTCGCGAGGAGGGCAGGACTCGTGGGAAAACTTGGTGGCGTGCTGCTTTCGGTGCAATAACGTCAAGGGAGATCGAACGCTCGCTCAACTGGGCTGGAAGCTGCGCTCTATTCCCCGCATGCCGTCGGGGCCGGCATGGATTGCGTTGGGCCTCGACCGTCATCAGCCCGCGTGGGAAGACTTCCTCGTTCCGGCGGCTTAGTTCACGTTGCCGCTCCTCTCTCGTCGTGCTCGCGAGAGGGACCGTAGAATTATCACGCCAGCGCCTCTGTAGCTCAATGGAAGAGCAGTTCCGTCCTAAGGAAAGGGTTGGGGGTTCGAGTCCCTCCAGGGGCACGAAATGAAGGCCACCCCGTGTGGGTGGTTTTCATTTCGTGGGTGTGTGTGCACGAGAACCCCCTTGGGTGGGCCCCCGCTGGCGCCGTCACGAGCATGTCTCGTGGCGCGTGGCGCCAGTAGGGGAGTCGAGTCCCTCCAGGGGCACGAAACGCTAGTCGTCGAAAATGGCCACGGCCCGGGTCCAGCCCGCCGAACCACCGCGCACCTTCGCGGGGAAACACGCAACCGTGAATCCGGTTGCCGGCAGCTGGTCGAGGTGTTGCAGCTTTTCTATCTGACAATAGGCAACCTCGGCGCCGGCCTTGTGACCTTCCCAGACCACCGAGGGATCACCCGTCTGCTCAAAGAGTTTGCGATTGTCTTTTACGGGGAGGTCCCACCCCCACGCATCGGTGCCGACAACGCGAACACCTTGATCGGTCAAGTGCAAAGTGGCCTTTCGCCCAAATCCGATACCGGTGTCAACAAAGTGGTCAGTCCCGTAAGCGGCGGCGGCGACCGTGTTCATGAGAACGATGTCATAGGGCTTGAGGGTGTAATCGATGGCCGCCAGCGCCGCATCGATGTCTTCGGGCATCACCAGATGTCCGCTGGGCAAGTGCCGCATATCGAGCTTGACACCGGGTCGAAAAAACCAATCGAGCGGCACTTCGTCAATGGTCCAGGCCCGCTCGCCACCGTTCATGGTGGGGTGGTAGTGCCAGGGCGCATCGACGTGAGTTCCCGAGTGTGTGGTCATGTTTACCCGCTCAGCGGCCTGCCCTTGGCCGTCTAACAACTGTTCGGGCAGGATGCCAAATTGGGCAAACATGCCGGGAAGACCAGCAATGTGATCCATGTAGTCAATCGTGGGTCGCAAGAATTCCGGATCGACAGGAATCACGTCGTCCAGGGGCATCGACAGATCGACGAATCTCACGCGGTCATTTTCCTCACGCGGTCATGCCTTTTACCGCAGCCATGGCGCTCGCAACTACTTGTTCGTCTGACATCGTGGCAAACTGGCGCGCGATGTCACCCGAGTTGAATCCGAGCAGTATCGGTTCGCCATAGATCTTGTAGCCGTTGACCCAGAACGGCCACTGTCCCGGGTTTACCGGGTCGATCCAGTTGATCACATCGACGTTCGGGTCCCAGAACACCTCGTCGAAGGCAAGCCACAGCTTGTCTAAGAGACCGCTGTGCAGGGCCCCCAGTGCTTGCGTCTTCTCTTCGGGCAGAGGCGGCGAGAAAGACACCGAACCCGCGTGAAGCACACCGACCGGCAGGGTCACGATGGCGTGATCAGCGCGAAGTGATTGTCCACTCGCCGACGTGAGGGTGACTCCGGCATCGTCGTAAGCGATATTGGTGACGGTCCAGTTCAGGCGGATGTCGAGCCCTTGGGCAATGTGGTCGGTAATTTGCGAATAGCCGGGATTCAACAGGACATCACCCCCCTGCATGTCTTCGCCTTCGTCGGGGGCGGCCATGGCTATTTGAGCCGGATCTGCGCCGAACTCGCCGCCCACTTCGACCGAGATGACCCACTGCTGGTCAGGCGACAAAGTTGGCGGAAGAAGTTCAGATAGAGGGCGCCCTTCGGGATTGTCGGCATCGAGGGCTTCGTCAAAGATGCCCTCAATGAACGTCTCGGCTGCCGCACTGCCGCCCACCTCGTTGTCATAGTCAAACGGGATGGTCGCGACACCGGCGGCGGCGGCCAGTTCGACCATGGGGTTGTCTGTCACGCCGTGTATCCAGGACGGGCCGAG
>CAFBMB010000054.1_pt1 | contig 8959 bp, 5 predicted proteins | sample 7268381 | NCBI WGS metagenome assembly CAFBMB01 (sample SAMEA6814053, study PRJEB35770) | freshwater metagenome | biome: Freshwater; feature: Freshwater reservoir; material: water | place: Czech Republic | collected 2017-05-23 | depth 30m m
CATCAGACCAAAAATCGCTCCTGATGCACCCACAACGGGATTGAAGTCCAGATTCAAGAAGTAGTCGAAATACATGACGCCCAGTGATCCCGCGAGACCCGAGAGCAGATAGAGCGCGAGAAAACGTGCGCGCCCCAAGATTGATTCGAGCACCTGGCCAAACATCCACAGTGTGTACATGTTGAAGAGGATGTGCAAGAACGAGGTTGGTGAATGCGCAAATGCTGACGTCACCATGCGCCACGGTTCGTAGGGGGCGCCTTGGGCCGCGTACTCGCCCAGCGAATAAAACGGCGAATAGAGCACCCACGCGGTGAGATTAAGTCCCGGAATTAGTTGCAGAACGAAGATGAACACGTTGATACCCATGAGGGTGTACGTGACGACCGGCCGTGAGGTTCCCGGAACGCGAAAGAATCGTGAGACGCGTGAGTTACGGGCGGCAGCCGACCCGGCGACACCACTGCCCCGTCCCGAACAGTCCGGGCACAGAACTCCGACCGGAGCCGGGGTCTGACACGCCGGGCAAACGGGCGATCCGCACCGCTGGCAGGTGATGTACGTGCTCGTCTGCGGATGCCGCCGGCACGCCACCGGCCGCGGATCGGCGTTTGTCACGAGCTAGCTGACGGGCGTAATAGTGATGGATTCGATAACCACATCCGTGAGTGGCTTGTCTCGAGCATCCGTTGGCGTTATTCCAATTGCGTCAACGATTGCGCGCGACTCTGCATCAGCAACCTCGCCAAATATCGTGTGGCGTCCGTTGAGCCACGGCGTCGCCGCCAGAGTGATGAAAAACTGCGACCCGTTTGTTCCCGGCCCCGCATTTGCCATCGCCAGAAGATAAGGGCTGTCGAAGGCCAATTCGCCGTGAATCTCGTCAGCGAATTGATAGCCCGGGCCGCCGGTGCCAGTGCCCAAGGGGTCTCCGCCCTGGATCATGAAATCAGTTATGACCCTATGGAAAACCACTCCGCTGTACAGGGGTGCCGTCGACGTGACGCCCGTTCCGGGATGCTCCCATTCTTTCGTTCCAGAGGCCAAACCCGTGAAATTTTCAACGGTCTGAGGGGCGTGGTGACCAAAAAGGTTTACCCGGATTAGTCCCTGAGTGGTAGCAATGTCAGCAACAGCAGTATGCACAGTCATAGTTCCAATCCTGTCATACCCGTCGATGTTGTCTTGCTTGGCAGACATGGGTGGCAAGATGGAGTCTGAATCATTTTTCGCACATATCGAGGAGAGCATCATGGCCAAGAAGCGAGCATTGTCGGCCGCTGAGATTCGTCGCGACGCCGATCGCCTGCTTCGCCAGCAGCGCGAGGTGCTTGCTGAGGCCGGGTCAGTATTACGCGCGGCCACGCGTGAAGCGGGAAGATACGCTCACGACGAAATCTACCCTCGCGTCTCTTCGGAAAGCCGGCGCGTTGCTCGCTCGGCGCGTGGTCGCATTGTCGACGACGTCATTCCCAGTATTGCCTCTGTCCTCGGGTCGACAATGTCGGTGGTTGATGCGGCTCGGGGAAAGCGGTCCGTGCTGGGCAAGGCACTGTCGGGTCCCGCCGTCGCGTCAATCGCGAAGCGCGGCAGCGTGGGAAAGTATGTGGGTATTGGCTTGGGAATAGCCGTCGCCGTGGGAATCGGTTACGTCATCTACCAAACATTCCGTGCCGATGATGAGCTGTGGATTGAGGAAGACCTCGACTAAGCGGTCTTCTTGTCAAACTTCTTGTGACTACGTCGCGCCCGGTCGCCGCTTCGCATTTCGTCGGCTACATTCAAGGGCTCCGCGCCCTCGCGGTGTTGCTTGTCGTCGTCTATCACTTTTGGCCTAATCGGCTCGGCGGCGGCTACATCGGTGTTGATGTATTTTTCGTGATTTCCGGGTTCCTCATTACGGGGCAGCTCTCTCGCGAACTGCGCGACCGCGGAAGAATTCGCTTGCCGGATTTCTGGGCGAAGCGCATTCGTCGCCTCATTCCGGCCGCGCTTTTTGTTCTCATCGTAAGCATTTTTCTCGTGACGTTCGTCATGCCCCTGGCCTATCTTCCGGAGTCATTGACGGATATTGGCGCCAGTGCCCTCTATGCCCAGAATTGGTCGCTGGCCGCTCACTCCGTTGACTACCTGACCAGTAGCTCTCGCACCATTGCCGAACACTATTGGTCGCTCTCAATCGAGGAGCAGTTCTACGTTGTTTGGCCACTCGTGCTTCTGGCAGCCTTTTCGCTCGCCGCACGTGCCGTGTTGGCTCGCCGATGGGTCATTCTGTGCGTGGTCGTCGGCGTCGTCTCGGTCGCCTCGTTTGTCGCGTCGGTCTGGTTTACCGCCGTGAATCCTGCCGAGGCCTATTTTGTGCTTTTCACTCGGGTCTGGGAATTCGGTGCCGGTGGACTTCTCGTTCTGATCGGTCGGCGAGTGTCACGGCCGTGGCTTAACAATGTTCTCGGTTATGGCGGAGTGATTGTCATCGTTGCGGGTGCTGTGCTCTTGGATCGCGCGTCCCCCTTTCCGGGCTGGTTGGCCATTATTCCCGTGGCAGGTACCGTTGCCGTGCTCTCTATGAGTCCCTCTCACAAGTGGTGGCATGCCGGTGGCCTGTTGAGCCTTCGTCCGGTTCGATTCATCGGCGATATCTCTTATTCGCTCTACCTATGGCATTGGCCCCTCATCGTTATCGCCCCCTTTGTGGTCGGTTGGGGTCTCAGCATCGTCAACCGGGCGATTCTCTTTGTGTTGTGCTTTGTTTTGGCCTGGCTCACCAAGCGGTACATCGAAGACCCCGTTCGTCGACTGCCGTACCTCGTTTCGCGCCGACCACGATTCACTTTCGGATGGATGCTGGTGTCGCTCGGAGTAGTGGGTGCGTTACTGCTCGGCTCCTTCACTCTGCAATTTCCCAAGTACCAAGCCGCCGCCGCCCAGCTCGCTGACGTCGCAACCCACCCGCCGACCTGTTTTGGAGCGGCGGTTCTCACCGGATGCACTAATCCCGCGCTCGACGGTGTCATCATTCCGGAGCCGGGATTCGGTAATGCCGATCGGCCCGGCAACGCTTCCTGTTTTGTGCAACTTAATGACTCCCGAGTGACGACATGCCAATTCGGGAGTTCATCGCCCGCCGCCCAGCGGGTCGCACTCATCGGCGATAGCCATGCGTATCAGTACATCGATGCACTCATCAGCCAGGCCGACAAGAATGGTTGGTCACTGACCACCTATCTCAAAGGCGGCTGTCCGTGGACGACCACCGAAATCGGCGGAACGAATCCTGCCTTCACGGCATCCTGTCAAGCGTGGCATGCGGGGCTCGCCGAGGATCTTGCCGCTCAACCTCCATTCGACGTCATTGTGACGACCGGTTTGAGTCAGAATCTCGTTGAGTCTGCCGGGAGCTACGAGAACGCCGTTGCGGACCTGATAGCAGCGTGGAGCAGCCAGTCTCAGGGTGCCCGCATCGTCGCAATCTCGGACAATCCGACATTCGAAGAAGACCCCAATAAGTGTCTGCGTGTTTCGGCCGCGACCGAGTGCAATGTTTCACGTGAAATAGCTTTGGCAGCCCCAGACGTCTTTGGTGCGGCGGCGGCCCAGTATTCCCGTGGTTTTGCTCTCGATTTCACCCCGCTATTTTGTGACGACACAAACTGTTGGGCTGTGATCGGCGGTGCTGATGTTTATCGCGATCAGGACCACCTCACAGCAACGTTCGCCAACACAATGGGGCCCTTTATGGCAGATCGACTTCGCTACGTTCTGACGCTGGACGAACGGCCGTGAGTGAATTTTTTGTGGAGCCTAGGAGAATCGAACTCCTGACCTCCTGCTTGCAAAGCAGGCGCTCTACCAATTGAGCTAAGGCCCCTCTCGGGAAACGCTTGCGCGTTCGTGGGGCTACCAGGACTTGAACCTGGGACCTCTTCATTATCAGTGAAGCGCTCTAACCACCTGAGCTATAGCCCCGAAACAACAGGTACGAGACTACCTGAGAACGAGAGGTTTCTTAAAATCGAACTACTCGCTTTGAAAGCCCACTTTTACTCCCCCAACGATGCGCGCGATCGCGTTGTAAATCGCGGCAGACACGGCGCCGAGAATGGTGATGACCACCATGTTGAGAATTCCTGCAATGGCGGCAAAAGCCACGGCCTGTCCCATAGACACAATGCTCCGAACGTCAAATCCGCTGCCCCCCACAACCTGACCCACGACGGTGTTGGCGCGATCGAATATGCCCGTCTGAACGAAGACGAGGTAGAGCAAGAAGGTCGCAATCACAACGACAATGACCTGTGCGAGACCGATGAGAAATGAAATCTTCAAGACTGACCAAAAGTCAACAAAAACCAGTGTCAGGCGAACTTGCTTAACGTTGGGGTTTGACTGGTCGGCGCCAAACTTCAAGCGCCTATTCTTTTTCTTTCCGGACGCGCCACGACTTGCCGACCCATTCCGACTCGAGCCGCTGCCCTGAGGTGGCGCCGTATTGCCGCTTCGGCCCGCCTTCGCGGGGGAATAACTATTGGGGATGTTCGTCATCGGTTTCCTTATGTGGGGCTGCTTCTTCTACGCTACTGTCTTCGGCGGGGGCGACGTCATCCGAGTCCCCTATGGCGAGGGAATCATCAGCGCCCAAATGTCGTTCGGAGTTCTTAGCGATTCCCAGAATTCGGTCATCGCCATCGTCGAACCGGGTGAAAACAACGCCCATGGTGTTGCGTCCCCGCGGGGTAACCTCTGTCGACGGTGACCGCACAACTTTGCCGCTCTCGAGAACGACCAGCACCTCGTCCTCCTCGGCGACGATCAGCGCCCCCGCAAGATCTCCGCGATCCTCGCTCAATTTCGCAACCTTAATACCCAAGCCGCCGCGGTTTTGGGTGCGGTATTGATCCATCGCCGTTTTCTTTGCGTATCCCTTTTCGGTTGCCACAAAGACATACCCGTCGTCGGTCACCACCGCGGCATCAAGCAGCCAGTCGTCGGGGCGGAACTTCATTCCTGTGACACCCGCCGTGGAGCGGCCCATGGGTCGAAGCGCCTCGTCGGTGGCCGTGAACCTCAGGCTCATGCCCTTGCGGGAAACCATCAGAACATCGGTGTCGCTATTAATCAGGAGCGCCGAAACAAGTTCATCATCTTCGCGCAAGTTAATGGCGATGATGCCGCCCGTTCGATTTGTGTCGTATGCCTCGAGGGGAGTCTTCTTAATCAATCCGCGTTTTGTTGCCAACGCCAGATAGGTAGCGGCCTGGTAATCCTTGATGTCGAGAATCTGTCGAATCTCTTCGCCCGGATTGAGTGCCAACAGGTTGGCGACGTGCTGGCCTTTCGCATCTCGCCCGGATTCGACAACCTCGTGCGCCCGAACTCGTAGCACGCGCCCGGTATTCGTGAAAAACAGCAGCCAGTGATGGGTCGTCGTAACAAAGAAGTGGGCCACCACATCGTCGGCCCGCAGTTGCGCGCCTTTCACGCCTTTGCCGCCGCGATGCTGAGAGCGATAGTTGTCACTGCGCGTGCGCTTGATGTAGCCGCCGCGCGTTACCGTAATGACCATTTCTTCTTCGGCAATCAAGTCTTCGACATTCATATCGCCGCCATATCCGGCCATAATCTGAGTTCGTCGCTCGTCACCGTATTTGTCGACAATTTCGGTGAGTTCTTGGGTGACAATGGAGCGTTGTCGTTCTTCAGACGCCAGAATCGCCTTGAACTCGGTAATCTGCGCCTCAAGTTCTGTGGCCTCGTCAATAATCTTCTGACGCTCCAAGGCCGCGAGTCGCCGCAGTTGCATTTCGAGAATGGCGCGCGACTGAAGTTCGTCAATCGAGAGGAGCGCCATCAGACCGTCGCGAGCGTCTTCCACCGTGGAACTTTTGCGAATCAGCGCAATCACAGCGTCGAGAGCGTCAAGCGCCGCGAGGTAGCCGCGCAAAATATGCATGCGCTCTTCGGCTCGCGTGAGCCGGAAGGTGGTGCGACGAACAATAACGTCGATTTGATGCGCCACCCATGCGGTGATAAATCCGTCGAGAGCAAGGGTTCGCGGAATACCATCGACAATGGCCAGCATGTTCGCGCCGAAATTCTCTTGCAGCGCCGTGAGCTTGTACAGGTTGTTCAAAACAACTTGAGCGACAGCATCCCGCTTGAGAACAATCACGAGTCTCTGACCCGTTCGACCACTCGTCTCGTCGCGAATATCCGCAATTCCCGACATGCGGCCCTCTTTGACCAATTCAGCAATACGTAACGCCAGATTGTCCGGGTTCACTTGGTAGGGAAGTTCCGTCACGACCAAACAGGTACGCCCGTGGATCTCTTCGACGGTGACGACCGAGCGCATCGTGATTGAGCCGCGGCCCGTGCGATACATATCCGCGATTCCCTTGGTTCCCAACACCTGGGCACCGGTCGGGAAGTCTGGCCCCGTGACTCGGGCCATCAACTCAGTGAGCAACTCCTCGCCGACGACCGTGGGGTTCGCTAGGGCGAAAAGTGCCGCGTTGGCTACCTCGCGAAGGTTGTGCGGCGGAATGTTCGTGGCCATTCCAACGGCGATTCCGACAGAACCATTGACGAGAAGGTTAGGAAACCGGGCTGGAAGAATCGTTGGCTCACGCGTGCGACCGTCGTAGTTGTCTTGAAAATCGACGGTATCTTCTTCAATGTCGCGCACCATTTCGAGCGCGAGCGGTGCCATTTTCGTCTCGGTGTATCGCGGTGCTGCTGCGCCATCGTTTCCGGGCGAACCAAAGTTGCCCTGACCTAAGGCGAGGGGGTAACGCAGGCTCCACGGCTGTACGAGACGAACCAGAGCGTCGTAAATTGCCGAGTCACCGTGGGGGTGAAATTGGCCCATGACATCGCCCACGACGCGAGCGCACTTCGAAAAAGCCTTATCGGGCCGATAGCCGCCGTCGAACATTGCATAGATCACACGTCGATGCACCGGCTTCAGGCCATCGCGAACCTCCGGCAAAGCGCGGCCGACAATAACACTCATGGCATAGTCCAGGTAGGACCGCTGCATTTCTAGCTGTAGATCAACCTGTTTTACCCGGTCGCTCTGAGGCTCTGCTGTCTCGTCACTGGTGTCGTTAGATGTCAAGGAAGCGCACGTCCTTTGCGTTCTGTTGAATGAAGGTGCGTCGTGCTTCGACGTCATCCCCCATCAGGGTCGAAAAGATGATGTCGGCGGCAGCGGCATCGGCCAGGGTCACCTGAAGGAGGGTTCGCGTCTCCGGATTCATCGTGGTTTCCCAGAGCTCCCGGTAGTCCATTTCACCCAACCCCTTGTAGCGCTGTATGGCGTTCTCTTTAGGTATGCGTTTTCCGTTTTTGGCTCCGTCGGCCAGAAGCGCATCTCGTTCGGCGTCGGTATAGACATATTCGTCTTCGGCGTTTGACCACTTAATGCGGTACAGGGGCGGCTGTGCCAAGTACACGAACCCGCGCTCAATGAGTCCCGGTAGGTGACGATAAATGAGTGTCAGCAGCAGGGTCGTAATGTGCTGGCCGTCCACGTCAGCGTCTGCCATCAGAACAATCTTGTGATATCGCGCCTTGTCTGCGTCAAAATCTCCGCCAACGCCCGTGCCGAAAGCCGTCAACATTGCCTGTACTTCGGCATTCGCAAACATCTTGTCGGACGTGGCTTTTTCGACGTTAAGAATCTTGCCGCGCAGGGGCAATATTGCCTGGGTTTCTGGGTTTCGTCCTTGAACGGCCGAGCCGCCGGCGGAATCCCCCTCGACGAGGAACACTTCTGAAAGGGAAGGGTCTTTGCTCTGGCAGTCTTTGAGTTTTCCCGGCATGCCACCGCCTTCCAGAAGACCTTTGCGCCGAGCCGTTTCGCGGGCTTTTCGGGCGGCCATGCGCGCGGTGGCTGCCTGAATAGCCTTGCGAATAATATCTTTCGCCACGGCCGGGTTGCGCTCAAACCAATCGTTCAGATTGTCGTTCGTTGATTTTTGAACAAAACTCTTGGCTTCCGTGTTTCCCAATTTAGTTTTGGTTTGTCCTTCAAACTGTGGTTCAGCTAGCTTGATGGAAATCACAGCGGTAAGACCCTCGCGCACGTCATCGCCCGATAAATTCTCGTCTTTTTCTTTGAGAATTCCTTTGTCCCGGGCGTACTTGTTGATGAGGGTTGTGAGAGCTGCGCGAAATCCCTCTTCGTGTGTCCCGCCTTCATGCGTGTTGATGGTGTTGGCATACGTGTGAACGCTTTCGGTGTAGCCGGTGGTCCACTGCATCGCCACCTCGAGAGATAACTTTCTCACCGTGTCTTCGGCCTCAAACGAAATGATCTCCTCATTGACAATGTCGACCTTTTTGGTCTTGTTTAGAAATTCGACATAATCCATGAGGCCACGCTCGAATTTGTAGGTGACCGGCTTTTCGCCTCCCTGATTGGCGTCGCCCGCGCGTTCATCCGTAATTGTGAGGCTCAAGCCTTTGTTCAAGAAGGCCATTTGCTGAAACCGTTGGCGAAGCGTTTCGTAGTCGAACTCGACAGTCTCGAATATCTCGGCGTTCGGCCAGAAGGTGATCGTCGTTCCTGTCTCGCTCGACGCCGCTCCCTTCTTCAGTGGGGCATCCGCGACACCGTTGGTATACGACTGGGTGTACAGGGATCCCTGTTGCCGCACTTCGACGTCAAGCTTTGTCGACAACGCGTTAACCACCGAAATACCGACGCCGTGCAAGCCGCCCGACACAGAGTAGCCGCCGCCGCCAAATTTTCCGCCAGCGTGCAAAACGGTAAGGACAACCTCTACCGCGGATTTTTTCTCGACCGGGTGCTCGTCAACCGGGATGCCGCGGCCGTTGTCAATCACCCGAACTGATCCATCGGCCCGCATGAAGATTTGGATGTCATCGCAGTGCCCCGCCAGAGCCTCGTCGACAGAGTTATCGACGACCTCATAAACCAGGTGATGCAGACCTC
>CAFBMB010000055.1_pt1 | contig 8829 bp, 10 predicted proteins | sample 7268381 | NCBI WGS metagenome assembly CAFBMB01 (sample SAMEA6814053, study PRJEB35770) | freshwater metagenome | biome: Freshwater; feature: Freshwater reservoir; material: water | place: Czech Republic | collected 2017-05-23 | depth 30m m
ATCGCTGCCGTATCAACAACTTGTGCGCTTGCCTTACTGCCGGCGCCAGGCACAGAGCCAGAGGCAAACACATAGGCCTGCGATCCGTCCGGCGTCAATGTCACCGAATCTATGTCATCAACCGCGGCATCAACGGCGAGAGGGGTGCCGGTCGCCGTGCCCGTTGAATCGATCTTGGTGATGTACGGGTTTGTGTCGTCTACCAAACAGACCCACACTGCCGACTTCAGGTCACAGGCGTTGAGAACACCGGAACCAGTCCAGACCACACCGCTAAACGTGTTGGCTGTTGTGTTGAAGTCTTTGAAGCCACTGACGAGGCCCGTTGCGGAATCTTTATAGGGGATGAAAATGTGACCAGAAACGGTGTCATAGGCCGCTCCGCCGGGTACATAATTTCCTGTAGCCCCCGAGCTGACCTGCGCGATAGTTCCCGAGGCAAGATTTACCGTTGCCACCGCAGGTGCCACTGCGGGATAGTTGCCTGCATAGCCGACCAAATAAAGACTTGATTCATCGCCTGAAAGAAACATTTGAAGACTGGAGTTGAGAGTTAATGCAGGATCGGTCCAGGTCGCAACGACTGTTTTAGTCGACAAGTCAATTTTGTAGATATTTCTTGATGTGTGGTTTCCGTAGGCGTACGCGAACGCTCCGGCTTTATCGATAATGACCTGCCCTGCTCTCGGCGTTGCGGTTACGGCAGTGGCCGTGTTTGATGCCACATCAATGACCCACAGTCCAACTGGATTGTTACTGTCGGTGACGACAAAAGTTTTCGCGTCTGACGTGACGGCTCCACCCACCCACGTATCGCCGGGATCAACGCCGGGTGGATAGAGTATCCCGCTTACCGTCGGTGTATAAGCCTGCGCGGGCAGTGCGCTGGCAAGCACCGCGGCCGAGGCGACAAGTGCGCCGAGGCCAATGAGCAATTTCTTTTTCATGAGAGTAAATCCTTAGGAGTTGGGTTGGGTTGGGATCGGTTGGGGCAATGCTTAGTGGTGTTAAACAACGCCGGCAAGGTCGCCACCGCCGCTCCATTTAGTTAACAAGATGATAGCAACAATCTCCCGCCGTGGGGCAATACCTCGGCGTGATTGACTGGAGCTATGCCCGCGACATCGTCAGGAATATCACGCTCGCGAAAGTTCGCGGAGCGGGCGATTCCGGTTCTCGTGTTTGACGGAGACTGCGGCTTCTGCACGTCGGTGGCGCGACACTTCGAAAAACGCTCGTTCACGCCCCTGACGATTGTGGCCTGGCAACGCGCCGACCTGAGGTCACTCGGCCTCAACGAGGCCCAGGCGGCCGCGCAGGTCTTTATCGTCACCGAGCAGGGCGTTTTCGGCGGCGCCGAGTGCTTCGCCGAACTCATGAAAATTCAGGGGGATCCGTTTCACCGGTTTGTGGCGTGGGGCATGCGCCTACCGGGCATCCGGAAGCTGTTCGCGTGGGGTTACCGTCGTGTGGCCGCAAACCGTCACCGGCTTCCGGGCGGCACCCCAGCGTGCGCCATGCCACCGGAGAATTCCGCGGACTCACGCGGAGTCGCAGGCGACTAGTTGCCGACGACTCGGTAGCGCGCGACGGCCTTCACAATGAGGAATCCGAGAGCGGCGCCCACGAGCTGTGCACCGATGTAGGGCAACACTGAAGCGGGTGCAATCCCCGCGAACGTGTTTGAGAATAGGCGGCCGATGGTCACGGCGGGATTGGCAAACGACGTTGAAGCCGTGAAGAAGTAGGCCGAACCAATCCACGCGGCCACCGCCACGGGGATGAGCGCCTCTTGCCTGCGATGTGCGAGCACGCCAATAATCACGATGAGCCCTGCCGTGGCGATGACCTCGCCGAGCAGCATTCCCGCGCTGACGCGCTCGTGGGTCGAAAACTGCACGGCGGGCTGGTCAAACATGATGTTGGCCACGATTGCGCCGGCGATGGCACCCGCCACCTGAACCACCACATAAACAAGTGTCTCGACCGGCCGCTGAGCGCGCGACATGAGCTGCACCAGCGACACCGCGGGGTTGAGATGTGCGCCGCTGATGGGTCCCAGCGTGAGGATGAGCAGGGCCAGCGCAAAAACAGTCGAGAAGGCGTTGATGATCAGCGCCACACCAAAGTCGTCCGACAGGTTCGTGGCCATGATGCCCGACCCCACGACGACGCAGACCAGAACTGCGGTACCCGCGAACTCCGCCAGGGCTCGAACGAAGAATCCTGCTGCTGGGCGCGCCATGTGACTAATCTTATTCGCGCCACCTCTGCCCCTGCGGCGGTCAGCGAGACATTACCAACAGCGGTGCGCGCGCCCTTTTATTTAAGGCGCGCGAAACACGAGGAAATTGCCCGAGGTGCGGTATCCGGATGCGGAATAGTCATAGGGGTTACCCCCTCCTATGAAAGGAAATGCTCTTGTCATCAATTCTCAAAGCCCCGTGGCAGGTCGGTCTTGCCGTCGGCGCCACATTTCTCGTCGCCGCCGAATACATCGAGGAGGCACTCAGCCACTTATTCACCTTGACGGGGAGCGACACTTTGTTGCAAGCAAATGAAGCCGCCGTAGCGCATCGGTACCCGGCCTACGATTCCGTGCTCGCGTTTGAAAAATTTGAGCACCTGTCGGCCGAGACCTTCTTCGTAGTGGGCATCGCCGTCTTGTTGATGGGTATCTTTCTCTGGGTGGGGGCATTCCGCGTTGGTGTTCGTGGAATCTTGACCGTCACCATGGTCGTGACATTCGCCGGCAGTCTCTTCACGGTGATCAGGTCGTTCGAAACAGAAAATGGCATCGACGTGGTCGGTATCTTCGAGGTCCAGCTCATCAATACTGTTGCTCTAATCCTCGTTTTGCTGTTGTGGGGCAAAGCCGGCAAGAAGTGGGTCGCCATTGGCGCGAAGAAAAAGTGGGACCAGGAATAACACTGGCCCCGCTTCGATAATCGTCGAAGCGTCAGCGGCACGGGTCACCCATTGCGGGTTGCCCGTGCCGTTTTTTTAGTCGCTGGATTTATAGGCGATCCGTTCGATATTGTGGTTTTTCCCCTCCGCACTGGAGGAGCATGACGCCATTATTGATTGGACCTCTCTCTTGTCTGGAATTCTCAAAGCCCCGTGGCAGGTCGGTCTTGCCGTCGGCGCCACATTTCTCGTCGCCGCCGAATACATCGAAGAAGCACTCAGCGAGTTGTTTACCTTGTCGGCAAGCGACACCCTGGAACAGGTCAAGCAAGCTGCCATTGCTCACCAATACCCGGCCTACGACTCCGTGCTGGGGTTTGAAGAATTCGAACTCGCCATTGCCGAAACATTCTTTTTGGTGGGCGTCGCCGTCTTGTTGATGGGTATCTTCCTGTGGGTGGGGGCCTTCCGTGGCGGCGTTCGCGGAATCTTGACCGTGACCATGGTCATCAACTTCGCAGGAACCCTTCGGCCCCTCATCAACTCGTTCGATGCCGCCAATGGACTCAGCGTTGTGAGCATCGTCGAGTCACAGTTCATCAACCTCATTGCTCTGATCCTCGTTCTGTTGCTGTGGGGCAAAGCCGGCAAGAAGTGGGTTGCCATGGGCGCAAAGAAGAAGTGGGACCAGGAATAACAGTGGCCCCGCTCCGATAATCGTCGAAGCGTCAACGGCACGGGTCACCCATTGCGGGTGGCCCGTGTTGTTTTAGAGTTGAGAATCCCACCAGTCGAGAACTCGGATTCCGGACATCGTGAGGCCTTTCGACGGCTCACCAGCCGGTTCGTCCGTCTCGAACCACACCCGACCCGGCATGCGTGCACCCTGCAACCACGTTCCGTCCGACTGTCGCTCGTTCCGGATGACCTCAATTGCCTCGGCCATGCGCGGATCGGGGACTGTGCCGTCGTGCAGTGAGGCCTCGCGAAAATATTCGGCAGCGTTCAACACGCTGTAACGCCAGCGAAACGGCGACGTGAACTGTGACACCCATGGCGCAACGATTTCTCCCGTCGACAAGCGATACATGAGACGCCGATCGAGCAAGTATGCCTCCCCCGCCGCACGAGCGGCACGCGTGGCCGAGGTGCCGCCAGTGACACGCTCGTGCCAGAGCAATCCTTTGAGTGAGTTGAGCGTGGAGTGGAACGACGACCGCGTCGAGCCCGACTCCCACTCGCAGTTCCAGCCCCCGTCGGCCATCTGATGGTCGACAAACCACTGCGCGTTCGCCTCGACGTCGACACCCAGCCACGTGCCGTTCGCGAGCGTGAATGCGTTGATGCAACAATCAACCTCGCCACCCCAATAGGGCAGGTCGTCATATTCCCACCGGCAGTTGGCCTTCAGCCGCTCTGCGGTATCACCCAAGGCCGACGCATCAACGCCCCACTCTCGCAGGGCGTTGAGCGACCAGGTGGTTGCCGTCCACGGCTGACCCGCGTCAGAGGCCGCCTCGGGGCCGTCGAAGTCGAAGCCACCCGGAAAATATGCCCCACCCGCCCACTGGCCGTCGGCATCCTGTAGAGCAAGCAGCTGCGCGCCGAAGCCCTCGCGACTCACGCTGGTGCGCGTAGCCCGCCACACGTGCTCGGGCGCACCAACGATGTCGCGCTCGACTTGCCAGCGCAAAGACGGATCCGAATCGAGCAGCCACGACACAACGGCGACATCGGGGGTCGTCTTTCTCATGCGACAAGCGTACTTGGCGGACTACCAGCCAGCTGGGGATGTCGCTTCAGGACTAGGCTTCAAGGCGACTCTCGGGACCCAGTCGGTACCACGTGCGGTTGTGATAAACCAGCGGCTGAGCGGTTGCAGCCCCGTCGGGGTCGCTCGAGGTGAGTGCATGCACTGCCACCACGGTGGAGTCACCAATCAGCATGCGATCGACAACTCTCCCGCGCACCCAGGCGCTGGCGTTGACGTAATAGGGCTCACCCGTGTCGAGTCGATCCCAGAGTGTCGTGTCGGCAAATCGGTCAACACCACTTTTTGCCCCGAGAAGTGCCAGGTCGAGATTATCGGCCGACAGCATGTTGACGACGAGCGTGTCGGCGGTGAGAATTGTGGGCGCAGCCGACGACATTGCTGACACAGAAAAGACGAGAACGGGCGGGTCAGCACTCACCGAGAAAACGGAACTCGCGGTCATGGCCACGGGCCCGCTGCCCGCGTCTGCGGTGATGACGGCGATGCCGCTGGGATGCTGACGAAACGCGGCCTTGAATTCGTCGGCACTCAGACCGCCCGTCTCGGTGTCGCGAATGGTGTGATCCTGAGCGGGTTGGGGAGCAGAAGTGGCCATGTCTCAATTCTCCCTCACTCCCTCGTCTGGCGCGCACCGGAAGAGGGTGTGACAATAGTCACATGAACTACGACATCACCAAGTCAGACGACGAGTGGCGCAGCGAATTGCCCGCCGACTCCTACGCCATTCTCCGCCAGGCCGCCACTGAGCCCGCCTGGACGGGTGCCCTACTCGACGAGAAGCGCGAGGGCGTCTATCGGTGCCTGGCCTGCAAGAACGAGTTATTCATGGCCGGAACCAAGTTTGATAGCGGCTCCGGCTGGCCAAGCTTCTACGAGTCGGTTCGTCCTGATGCTGTTGAGCTACGGGAGGACCGCTCGCACGGCAGTGTTCGCACCGAAGCGTTGTGCGCAAAGTGCGGATCGCACCTCGGTCACGTCTTTCCCGACGGCTTTGGCACGCCCACGGGCGACCGCTACTGCATGAACTCGCTCGCCCTCGAGTTTGAAGCCGACGGGTAACCAGAAATCTGGCTTGAGTATCAGAGGACTCCGGCTCGCGCCAGACGATCCCGCGCCGCCTGTTCAACGGGACTCTCAGGCCCGACGGCTAGTTTGATGAGTCGCAGCGCTGCCCGGGTTACCGGCACGATGATCCATCGCGGGGTCGCCCGCAGTCCCAATAGTTTGCGATACTCGGGACGCAAGCTCGTGACAGCCGCGGCGAAAAGCAGGCGGTAGGCGATCTTGGTCGCACCGGGCAGGGGTGGGCGACGCAGGAAGGCGACCACCTGTTTCGTTCTTTCGTCGCAGCGCAGAACGCCGCGTTCAATAAATGCGGCAATCTCGGCATCCAGCGAATCCTGAGTCATCGGGCAGGTAGCGAGCCCCAAGGGCGCCACGGCCACACTCCACTGCGAGATGTAATTATCGGCGCCCGTGGGTGCCGTGCCCGCCGGAATCGACTCGGCGCAATACATCTGATGCGCCACCAGAAACGATTCCATGAAGGCGATGTGCACCCAGAGAAGCAGGTCTTCGTCGGCCGCTCGATAGGGCACGTCGGTGCCGTCGCTGGCCGCGTAGGTTCCCACCACGCGTTTGTGCATGCGGTTCACGCGCTGAGCCTCGATGGCGACGGCTCGCTGCGAGGCGAAGGTCGTCACGGTGAGCCAACGGATGGTGCCCGACAAGCGGCCCAGTGGATCCTGCGCATAGCGCGAGTGATCCATCACGCCACGAAGCGTGCCCGGGTGAAGGGCCTGCACCAGCAGTGCGCGAATACCGCCGACCAGCGTGCCAAACCCGCCGTGCACCACCCACGGCGCATCCGTCGGCAGAAAGTAGCCGGGATCGTTGCCCTCGGCCACCACCGCAAGCCATGGCGGCACTCCGTTGGGGTCGCCAGACAATAACCGTCGAAATCGAAACGACAGGTTGGCTTGCACTCGTGTGGGGCTCACTCTTCCATCCTGCCAAGCCGTAGCCTGTGCTCATGACCACTTCACAACGCGTTCGTTTCTGGCTTTACCTCTCGCTATCGATTATCGGTCTCGTCACGGCCTGGACGTTTAATGCCCTCGCGGTCGCGGGGAACGCCGACTATGTGGGTGCCTGGTTTGGCAGCGCCGTCGATTGGGTGCTCGGCGCGGACCTCGCGGTGGTTGCCATCGCCGTCGTGATCTTCATGTTTGCCGAAGGATCACGTCTGGGCATGAAGCACGTGTGGATTTATGTCGTGCTCGCGGGCGTCACCGCTATGGCCTTCACGCTGCCCCTCTTTCTGGCCATGCGCGAACGACACCTGGCACTCAGTATTAGCCTCGACCGTTAGCTGAGCCGCTCCGTCACCATCTGCTGGCACTGCTCAAGGCCGGCATCCACCGCCCACGCAATGGCGGGCCACGTGGCACTCATGCGGGATGCGGCATAACTCGTGGGATCGCCCTCTGACCGGGCCAACCAGGTGCTCCAGTTCACGCACAGGCGAATCAGCCCGAGCGGAAACAGCGCGGCACGTTCGGCGCTCGTGAGTGGCGCCAGCTGCAAGTAACCGTCCACCACGGTGACGAAAGCGTCGAGTGGTTCATCGCTTGAGAGCATGGCGTACCCGGCGGCGATAGCGATGTCGGCCACGCGAATCGTACGCACGGTGTCGTTGAAGTCGATGACTCCCGTGACGCGCACCGAATTCTTGGGATCAACCAGCACATTGTGCGTGTTCAGGTCTTGGTGCACCGTGGCAATCGGCAGGTCGGCCACACCCGACAGGCAGCCGGCGGCGTAGTCCATAATCTGGCGAACGATGCGCGTCTGGTCTGACGGCGGCAGGCGATCGAGCGACTCGGCCAGTGCTTCGAGCGAACGGGTCAGCACCCAGAAGTGCTCGGTAAGGCCCGGCGGCGGCACAAGGTCGGCCAGCGCGATCGTGAGGCGGGCTGACACGGCACCGAGGTCGGCGAGAAACTCTCGGCTCGGCACGTCGCTGACGTCTGACATGAGTTCACCCTCGAGAAAGGTGAGCACGCGAACGATGTGGGTCACCCCCGCGATGTCCAGGGCAACCCGAAGGTCACCCGAGCGCGCCGGAAGGAGCCGTGGCACGTCAAACGGGAACGTGTGTTCGGCGAGGCGCAGGTGCACCTGCTGTTGCCAGATCAGGTCGGGCGAATCCATCTCATCCGGTCTGGCCTTGACCAAAAACGCCTCACCGGTGGTCGTTCTCATGCCTATGCTGGCATCGGTCTCGCCCTCAATCACCATGAAGGCCTCGAGGCTCAGCCCGTAGGTTGCTTCCACATCCTTGACCAGTTGCGTCACCACCTCGTCGGTGAATCGAACCAGGGTCATGAAGCCAGGTGCGTGAAGGTGTCATCGAGCGCAGCCAACAGACGCGATACATGCTCGGATTGGAATATGAGCGGCGGACGCACCTTGAGCACTGTGCCACGTGGACCGGTCGAGCTAATCAGCACGCCCCGCTCACGCAGTCCGTTGACGATGGCACCGACCAGTTCCTTGCTCTCAGCCACGCTCTCTCGAGCGTTCGTCAGGTCTCCTCCCGCGATGAGTCCCGTGCCACGCACAGTCGCAGCAATTCCGTGGGCCGCCAGCGTCTCGTCGAGCCCCTGTCGAAGCAACGCGCCGGTCGCCACCACGTTGGCGAGCACGTCACGCCGTTCAATTTCGTCGAGCACAGCATCAGCGGCCGCGATACAGACCGGATTGCCACCAAACGTATTGAAGTACCGGAAGGTGTCGCCGTAGGTATTAAGCAGGGTTTCGGTGCCCACGAGGGCGGCAATGGGAAGGCCGTTGCCCATGGGCTTTCCCAGGATGACCAGATCAGGCACGATGCCGTGTCGATCGAAGCCCCACATGTGGGTGCCGGTGCGGCCGAATCCCGACTGCACTTCGTCGGCAATGAACACGCCTCCGGCCTCGCGCACGGCCTCGCGCACCGGTGCCATGAAGCCCACGGGGTCGGTGTAAACGCCGTCGCTCGTGAGCACCTGATCCATGATGAGACCGGCAAAGCCTACCCCGCGCGCCTCAAGGGCGGCGATGGCATCGCGCACGCGACGCGCAAACTCTTCGTCGGCGTTACCGTC
>CAFBMB010000056.1_pt1 | contig 8536 bp, 5 predicted proteins | sample 7268381 | NCBI WGS metagenome assembly CAFBMB01 (sample SAMEA6814053, study PRJEB35770) | freshwater metagenome | biome: Freshwater; feature: Freshwater reservoir; material: water | place: Czech Republic | collected 2017-05-23 | depth 30m m
TCATTGAATTCACAAATCGTCTTCTCACGTTTGTGCTCGTCGTCGTAGCCCTCGCAACCTTCCTGCTCGTTGTGCGACTTCGTCAGACGCGCCCCGCGTTGTTTTGGATTGCCCTCTCGGTCGGACTCGGGATTCCCGTGCAAGCCATCATTGGCGGAGTATCGGTGCTCGTGCGTCTCAATCCTTATGTGGTCGGCCTGCACTTCGTTGTATCGGCTGTCATCGTTGCACTGTGCAGCATCTTTGTCGTGCTGCTCTTCTCCCGCACCGCTGAAGGCCGCCCCTCGCGGGGTGTGATGTGGGTAGCCGCACTCACAGTATTTCTCCAAGTTGTGACGGTGCTGTTCGGCGTCATCACGACCGGCTCTGGACCTCATGCGGGCGATGCTCTGGCGCCACGTAACGGATTGTCCAGCGAACTTTTGCAACATCTGCACAGCTATCCCGCCTATGGTGCCCTCGCATTCGTTGCCATTCTGGCTATCTGCGCCAGACTGCAGCGCCGGAGATTTCTTTTTCGCGTGACTCTTGTGCTCATTGCCGTGAATGCGCTCCAAGTGGCTCTGGGCATCACGCAGTCACGACTCGGATTGCCCGTTGGCCTGGTGGCAGCTCACATGTTCCTGGCGTGTTGTGTTGTCGCTCTGACTTTTGCAACGTTGGCAAGTTTCCGGGCACGGCATTAAAGCCAGGACGGCACCCGTCACCTCAAACGAGTCGGCGTCACCAGAGCGCAATCTGAACATGCCAGAGGGCATCAAGGGCGATTCCGACGAAAAGCAGCGCGAGGTAGGCGTTCGAAAAATGAAAGAGTCGCATAGGCGACACGTCGCGGTTGCTGACGATGCCCTGATAGAGGCGATGACTCTCGACAACAAACGCCCCGCCGAGACCTAGCGCTAAGAGCACGTAGATCACACCCATGTTGGCCACGGGAATCAACACAAGGGAGGCCGCAAGGGTTGCCCACGCGTAAAGCACGATCTGTAATCCGACGGTGATCGGTCCCCGGACAACGGTGAGCATGGGAACCTGCGCATTTTGGTAGTCCTCGCGATATTTCCATGACAGCGGCCAGTAGTGCGGTGGTGTCCACAGAAAGATAATCAGGAAAAGCACAATCGGCGTCAACGCCAGAGAGCCCGTGACCGTGGCCCAACCGATGAGGACGGGAAAGCCGCCGGCGGCCCCGCCCCAAACGATGTTCTGTGGCGTCCGACGTTTCAAAAGCAAGCTGTAGACGAGAACGTAAAACAAAATCGCACCCAGAGATAGCCCCGCCGCGAGCCAGTTCGTCAAGAACCCAAACCACACGGTGGAAACCACGGCAAGAGTCGACGCGAAAATGACCGCTTCCCGGGTAGAAACCTCTCCCGTGACGAGTGGACGTGCCTCGGTGCGGTGCATGACGCGATCAATGTCTCTGTCAATCACACAGTTGAAGGCACCTGCGGAACCCGCACTCATCGCGCCGCCGATCAACGTGACGAGAACCAACAGAAGGTGGGGAACGCCTTGTTGGGCAAGAAACATTGTGGGAATCGTCACCGCAAGGAGAAGCTCCATCACGCGCGGCTTCGTGAGAGCTAAGTAGGCGGCAATTTTTCGTCGGAAGCCGACCCGCAATGGAGCGGAAACGAACGTTTGCGACGAAGACATGAGTTCCTTATTCAGCGAAAACCTATGGTCCGAGTCTAAGCGAGGCGTCTGGATAACATTGTTCCGAGTGGTGCCCCCGGCATGCACGCAACGTCCGAGCGCCGGGCCCCACCTAGCGCCGAGTCCCTATACTGAAAGGGCTCGGGTGTTCGTTGTGGAGGTCGCGAGCAACATCAAAATGAGCCTCGTTGTGTGGACTCATATGATGAGTTTCCGTTCATTCGAAAGGGCCCGGCGCACTCACCGAGGCGACGACCAGACCTATTCACCGATCAAGGGGTGTGACCGCACGACATGAGCCCGCTGGACTGGACAGAGCTTGATGACAGCGCCGTAAACACCGCGCGCGTGCTTGCCGCCGATGCCGTAGAAAAAGTGGGAAACGGTCACCCCGGCACGGCCATAAGTCTTGCCCCCTTGGCTTACCTGCTGTTTCAGAAGGTGATGCGCCGTGACCCGAGTGATGACACGTGGGCCGGTCGGGATCGTTTCATCCTCTCGGTAGGACACAGTTCCCTCACGCAGTACGTGCAGCTATATCTCGGTGGATACGGACTTGAGCTCGACGACCTGAAAGCTCTTCGCACCTGGGGTTCGAAAACGCCCGGTCACCCGGAGTACGGACACACGGCCGGCGTTGAAATCACCACTGGCCCTCTGGGGCAGGGCCTCGCTTCCGCCGTGGGTTTCTCTTACGCGTCTCGTTTCGAGCGCGGACTTTTTGACCCGGACGCGCGGGTCGGCGAAAGCCCCTTTGACCACTTTGTTTATGTCATTGCCGGCGATGGAGATCTGCAAGAGGGAGTGACGGCCGAAGCGTCCTCGCTCGCTGGACATCAGCAACTCGGCAATCTCATTGCGTTCTACGACAGCAATCAGATTTCGATTGAAGACGACACAAAGATTGCCTTCACCGAAGATGTTATCGCGCGTTACGAGTCCTACGGTTGGCACGTTCAGCTTGTTGATTGGAAGGCTTCGGGTTCGTATGGCGAAGACGTGCACGAGCTGTATGACGCGATTATGGCCGCACAGAAAACAACAAACAAACCGTCGTTGATTGTGCTCAAGACCATTATCGGCTGGCCAAGCCCCTCCAAGCAGAACACCGGAAAGATTCATGGATCGGCACTGGGAGCGGAAGAGCTTGCTGGTTTGAAAAGCGCTGTCGGTTGGGATCCCGAGGTCTTTTTTCACGTACCCGAGTCAGTGATAGCCCACACGCGATTGGCGATAGACCGCGGACATCAGGCCCGTCGCGAATGGACCCAGGAATTCGATGCCTGGGGCGCACAAAACCCCGAAGCAAAAGCTCTTTTCGAACGACTCGAATCAGGCGTGATTCCCGAAGGGCTTGAGAAGGCACTGCCCGACTTTGCGGCCGGTACCGAGGTGTCAACGCGCGCAGCATCCGGAAAAGTACTGAATGCATTGGCAGCAGTTCTGCCCGAGCTCTGGGGCGGCTCTGCCGACCTTGCCGAGTCAAACAACACAACGATCGAAGCGGCAAAATCATTCGCACCTGCAGCGTGGTCAACCCGCGAATGGTCAGCGGATCCCTATGGGCGGGTTCTGCACTTTGGAATTCGAGAGCACGCGATGGCGGCAATCATTAACGGGATCGTGTTGCACGGGAAAACCCGGCCCTTTGGTGGCACATTTCTGATTTTCAGCGACTATATGCGCCCAGCTGTTCGCCTCGCTGCCCTCATGAGTGTGCCATCGATTTTTGTGTGGACCCACGATTCCGTAGCGCTCGGTGAGGATGGCCCCACACACCAACCCGTCGAGCAGCTCGCGACACTGCGCGCCATTCCCGGCCTTGACGTGGTCCGCCCTGCCGATGCCCACGAGGTTGCGTATGCCTGGAAGACAATTCTGGAGCGGCGCCAGGGCCCGGCCGGTATCGCCCTGACGCGCCAAAATGTTCCCGTCTTTGAGCGCGGCGAGGGCGAGGCAACGGCGAACACAATCGCTCATGCCCGGAACACTTCTCGTGGAGCTTACGTGCTGATAGATTCCGACGGGCACCCCGATGTGCTCTTGCTCGCCACAGGCTCCGAGGTTCAGCTCGCTGTTGCCGCTCGAGAGATACTGGCGGCCGAGGGCGTTCAGGCGCGCGTCATTTCGGCACCGTGTTGGGAATGGTTCGAGGAACAGCCAGAGAACTACCGCGAGAGTGTCATTCCCTCGAGAGTCACTGCACGTGTCAGCATCGAAGCCGGGCTTGCGCTCTCATGGCACAAGTTCTTGGGTTCCCGAGGCCGCGCGGTGTCCCTGGAGCACTTCGGCGCGTCTGCCGACTACAAGACGCTGTTTGAGAAGTTCGGAATAACTACCGACGCTGTTGTCTCTGCCGCACACGAATCGATTTCACGCGACTAGCACAAGGCCACACATCACCAACGAAAGTATTGTCACAACCAACTTCTCACCAAACACTAGGAACATAATGCCCACCCCAACATCAGAACTGTCCGCAGCCGGAGTCAGCATCTGGCTTGACGACCTCTCACGCGAACGCATCACGTCAGGTTCACTCGCCAAACTGATAGACACGCACAATGTTGTTGGCGTCACGACAAACCCCACAATTTTTGCAGCGGCCCTGAGCGACGGCGAATCGTATGCGAGCCAGGTGAGTGAACTCGCCGCAGAAAACATCACAGCGGATGAAGCAGTCTTCCGAATCACAACGGATGACGTTGCTGCAGCGTGCGATATTTTTCAACCGGTTTTCGAACACACTACAGGCGAAGATGGCCGCGTGTCGATCGAGGTGTCGCCCACTCTGGCTCACGATGCGCACGCAACGATCGCCGAAGCTCAGCGCTTATGGGCTCGGTTAGATCGACGTAACGCACTTATTAAAATACCGGCAACGCTGGCTGGCCTTGACGCGATTGTTGAGGTTATTGGTGCCGGCATATCGGTCAATGTGACCCTCATCTTTAGTCTGGAGCGCTATGCCGCTGTCATCGATGCGTTCTTAGCCGGACTCGAAAAAGCCCGTGACGCAGGGATTGACCTCGCGTCTATACATTCAGTGGCATCGTTTTTTGTCTCGCGCGTTGACAGTGAAGTTGACAAACGACTTGACGCTCTGGCGACCGACGAAGCTCTGGCCCTCAAGCACACTGCAGGACTTGCAAATGCACGGCTCGCTTTTGAACTCTGTCATCAAAAGTTTGCTCAGCCGCGAGCGATGTCGCTATTGGCCAGTGGAGCGCGCATTCAACGTCCGTTATGGGCCTCGACAGGCGTCAAAGATCCCACCCTGCCAGACACGCTTTATGTCACGGGGCTCGTGGCCGGCGGCGTGGTCAACACCATGCCAGAGAAGACGCTCATGGCAACGTTCGACCACGGAGTGATCACAGGAGACACCATCACCCCACTCCTTGCCGACGCGCATGCGTGTTTCGCGGCGCTCGCCAGCGTTGGTGTAGACATCGATGATGTGACTTCTCTACTCGAGCGTGAGGGTGTCGAAAAATTTATTGTCTCGTGGAATGAACTCCTCGAAACTGTCAACAATGCTATGGAGGAACGGCGATGAATTTTCGTGTTCATGTAACAGGCCCTGCGCTGGCAGCGGTCGAGTCAGGACTTGCCGAGCTGGTTTCGAACCTTGTCGCTTCCCGCATCACCGATCAAGATCCCTCTCTCTGGGGAAAGAAGGCCGAGCGCGAAGCTTCTCAACGTCTGGGTTGGGTCGAGTCTGTCAACGATTCGCGGGCTCTCGTCGACCAGATTGATCAACTGCGGTCGGCTCTGCACGCTCAGGGAATACGCCACTTCGTTTTGGCGGGCATGGGCGGTTCCTCGCTCGCCGCCGAGGTGATTACAGCTACGGCCGGCGTTGAGTTGACCATTCTAGATTCGACGTCTCCTGGCCAGGTCACGGCGGCCTTTGCCGGTGATCTCTCGGCGACCGCACTGATCGTCAGCAGCAAATCAGGTTCCACCGTTGAGACAGATAGCTTGCTGCGTTACTTTGTTGCAGCCGTTGTCGACGCTGGACTCGACGCAGCGCAGAGAATCATCGTCGTCACTGACCCCGGATCCGCGCTCGATAAGGTCGCGCAGGCAGCCGGTTATCACGTTTTCTCTGCCGAGCCACACGTTGGTGGGCGATTCTCTGCCCTCACCGCGTTCGGGCTGGTGCCGTCGGGGCTCGCGGGGGCAGATATTGGTGAACTGCTCGACGAGGCGGCGGCGGCCTCGTTGGCCTTAGCAATTGATCATCCCGAGAATCCAGGTCTGATCCTGGGTTGCGCCCTGGCCGCGCATCTTCCGCACCACTCAAAACTTGGACTCGTTTCAGACGGCACACACATTGTTGGACTTCCAAATTGGATCGAGCAGTTGGTGGCAGAATCGACGGGCAAAGACGGCAAGGGCATTTTGCCGGTCGTTTTAGACGTGGTTTCGCCGGAACTCAGCGAACCCTTGGCTGATCTACAGATTCTTCGGCTCGTCGATGACGCGTTCGCACACCACCTTTTTAAGCATGACCGGCACGAGGGCGAAATACTCGTATCGGGTACTCTCGGAGCACAATTTCTGGCTTGGGAATACGCCATCGCTATTGCGGGCATGCTGCTCGGAATAAACCCCTTCGACCAACCGGATGTGGAATCGGCGAAAGAAGCAACACGGGCGCTGCTCACTCAGCGACCCGCTTCATCCCCGGCACTTTTTGCTGAACACGGTGTCGACGTGCGAGCCGAAGGTGGTTTTCTTGGTGATGCGGTGACGGTTCGAGAGGCGCTGACGCAACTGCTGGGTGAGCTCGGGCCGGACGGCTACGTCGCTATTCACGCTTATCTCGATCGCGTGGCACTCCCACAGGCTGAGGGCCTTCGCGACCTGCTCGCCAGACGTGCAGGTCGCCCGGTTACTTTTGGCTGGGGCCCCCGCTTCTTGCACTCAACAGGACAATTTCACAAGGGCGGCCCCGCGATCGGCGTATTTGTGCAGATTCTTCAGCACCCATCCACCGACCTCGCTATTCCCGGTTTGTCCTTCACGTTCGGTGAATTGATAACTGCGCAGGCAGCAGGTGACGCAAGGGTATTGGCTGACCACGGTCTTCCTGTACTTACGCTGACGCTTAGGGAATCTTCAGGCGACCTGACTCATCTGTTTGAGGCTTTCAACTAAGTCATGCCAGATGACGACATCGGTGAATTTGTCAACCCGCTTCGGGTAGCAGAAGACCGTCGGCTCAATCGCATCGCGGGCCCGTGCGGACTGATCATTTTTGGTGTCACGGGCGACCTGTCGCGCAAGAAACTCATTCCGGCTGTTTACGACCTTGCTAACCGGGGGCTTCTGCCGCCCGGATTTGCCCTCATCGGTTTTGCCCGACGCGACTGGGTGCACGAGGACTTCAAAAAGATTGTGCACGATTCTGTGCGCGACCATGCGCGAACTGAATTCCGGGAAGAAATATGGGAACAACTCGCGAAAGGAATACGTTTTGTCTCCGGCGAATTCACCGATGATGCGGCCTTCGAGCGCCTGACGGTCACAATCGCCGAATTGGATAAGAAGATGGGCACGATGGGAAATCACGCCTTTTACCTGTCCATTCCTCCCCGCTCATTTCCCGAAGTAACCGAGCAGTTGAAGCGCTCCGGTCTCGCTGACCCGGCACTGCATCAATGGCGGCGTGTCGTCATTGAAAAGCCGTTTGGCAGTAACCTCGCGACTGCTCGAAAACTGAACAAAGCGATTGAATCGGTATTCCCTTCGGATTCTGTGTTCCGAATCGACCACTATTTGGGCAAAGAGACGGTGCAGAACATCTTGGCGTTGCGATTTGCAAATCAGCTTTTTGAGCCAATCTGGAATGCAGATCACGTCGACCACGTGCAAATAACGATGGCCGAAGATATCGGCGTCGGCGGCCGAGCCGGATATTACGACGGCATTGGTGCCGCGCGAGATGTCATTCAGAATCACCTCCTCCAGCTTCTTGCGTTGACCGCCATGGAAGAGCCTCGGTCGTTCAACGCCGCCGATCTGCGCGCTGCAAAAGAGAACGTCCTCGAGGCTGTCAGACTCCCCTCGGACCTATCGTCAGCAACGGCGCGCGGGCAATACTCCAGCGGGTGGCAGGGCGGCGAAGAGGTCGTCGGTTTTCTTGAGGAGGAGGGGATGAATCGAGAATCGCTCACCGAAACCTTTGCAGCAATGCGGCTCGACATCGATACGCCCCGCTGGGCGGGTGTGCCGTTTTATTTGCGCGCCGGTAAGCGATTGGGCCGACGCGTCACTGAGATTGCCGTTGTCTTCACAAGAGCACCCTCTGATTTGTTTGCCGAGCATCAGACGTCGGCACTCGGTCAGAACGCGTTGGTGATTCGCGTGCAACCAGACGAAGGTGTAACGATTCGATTTGGCTCTAAGGTTCCCGGCGATGGCATGCACGTGCGAGATGTGACGATGGATTTCGGCTACGGTCACGCCTTTACCGAGGCAAGTCCCGAGGCCTACGAGCGCCTGATTCTCGACGTGCTTCTCGGTGAACCTCCCCTGTTTCCGCGCCAACAAGAAGTCGAACTCAGTTGGAAGATTCTCGACCCCATCGAGGACTTTTGGAGCACTCAGGGACGCCCCGAACAGTACGCCCCGGGCAGCTGGGGGCCGGACAGCGCTGACGCCCTGATGGCACGTGATGGTCGCGTGTGGAGAAGACCATGATATTTGACATGCCCAACACAACAACCGCAAAGGTGTCGCGATCACTCGTGAGTATTCGCGAGGAGGGTGGCGCGGTGGCGCTGGGGCGTGTGCTGACGCTCGTGATAGCGACTGCCCCCGGTGAAGAAGAAGATGCCATTAGAGCAGCAAACGAAGCGTCCCGGGA